>Ga0209184_1002083_pt1 | contig 10984 bp, 9 predicted proteins | sample EN8Hudsemesocosm_2_FD_184627 | JGI IMG/M metagenome (GOLD analysis project Ga0209184, IMG submission 184627) | Methane-oxidizing microbial communities from mesocosms in the Hudson Canyon - EN8C Hudson Canyon (SPAdes) (version 2) | ecosystem: Environmental > Aquatic > Marine > Cold seeps | place... | reverse complement strand
TAACGGACGAAAATAAATTTGTAAGGGCGTGGGCATATAATGGCTTTTATGTGCTATCAATGCAGCACTCTGAATATATAGAAGAGACTAAACAGTTTTTTGAAATGGCAATGAGAGATGAAGCTCCATCGGTAAAAGCAAGAATTCGAAATATTACTAAACAAGGTTTTTAACAAGGTCATCAATGGTTGTAAATTACCAAAAGATTCATCTAAACAATGGAACATGCACACATGTGTGATTTGTAAAATTCAAAAAAATAAATTAAGGGTTGTTAGGGAATGTCTGAGTTTTGTATTTTTCTACCGCCTCGTTAGGTCACTTATAAATATGTATATGGAAATTGATAAGCTATATAAACAATATTCGAAGATGATACGTATTTATCTTGCAAGATACGTTAATGAAACAGTCGCCGAGGATTTAACGCAGGATGTATTTGTTAAGGCGAGTAACAATCTTGAAAAATTTAGGGGTGACTCAAGTATAAAAACATGGATTTACCGTATTGCTACAAATGTGGCTAAAGATTTCTTGAAAAGTAAAGCATTCAAAGCTTCAATCAGGCAAGTACCAATATTAGAAACAGAACTTGAAGAATATGATCATTTCTCCAACTCCAATATATCGATTGAGGATAACTTTGAAGCCACAAAAATGAATGAATGTATAAAAGAATTCATTCATCGTTTGCCCATCAATTACAGTGCAGTATTAGTATTGAGTGAGTTAGAAGAAATGAATACAAAAGAAATTTCGAATATCATGAAGCTATCTATAGGTACGGTTAAAGTACGGCTGCATAGAGCAAGAGCGAGATTAAAAAAGGAACTGGAGATGGGCTGTAATATTTCTACCAACAGCGACAATAAGATGGAATGCGAGAGAAAATAGACTGTAACCTTTTTTACTGATTCTCGTCTATACGGTTGACTGGGGCAAATTGGTTGCCGAGTAAATATATAAGGAGAAACAGTATTGTGTCAAAAGCGATAGATCTTAAAACTGAGGAAATGATTGCATTGGGTGTAGCATATGCACTAAATTGCCAAAAATGCATGAAGGTACACAAAATATCAGCTCATAATGCGGGGGTGACCCAAGAAGAAATGAAAGAAGCTTTAAGTGTGGCAGCAGGTGTCATAACTGGGGCAAAAGGAGTTGCCGAGAAAGCGGCAGAACAAATATTTGGAAGCAAGATAGAAGATAACCGCTGTTGCCCTGAAGATAGCGAATGTTTTCCATAAGCAAAGTATAACCTAACAAGGCAAATACATTCGGACGCAAAAAGCTGAGGGGAAACTGGGCCGATTTTTTCCGTCCGAGTGTATTTGTGGTGTTAGTATTTTTTAATTTTTTTATCGAAGAATGCCCATCAGAGATACCACTATATCAAGCTGAAATTATTTCATAATCATCATTGTCGAAAAGTGCGACGATATTTCAATGAGATTTTCAATCAGGTCAAAGTCGATAGCTTTAATTATTAATTTCAAAAGTTTGTGAATTTAACAACAGGAGGGGGGATAACTACGAGTATATTGGTTGTTTTAGCTAGTTATATTTGCTTTTTTACTCCTTACTAATCCTTTCGGACGATTAAACTAAGCCCTGTTGATCATTAGTATATGTTTTATCGGAGTGACATACTTTAAGCAAAAACTTCAGGCCTTTTTGTTTAGGGTATTTTATCCGCAAGTTTTCTACCTAGGGTTTCCTTAAGAAACCTTCTTAATGCGGTGATTTGATTTTTCGACATCAAATAACCGCTTTTTTTTGCCTTTTTACAGGCCCTGCCTATATTGTGCATTTGTTGAGATAGGCACCAGTTCGTTAAGCTTCAGTTTCGAATCATCTACACCCGCTAAGATACCTTCAAAATGCTTAATTAATTGGGCTTTGTCTTGCTCCTCTTTAGATCCAACACCTATATTTGTCAGGTCGATAAAGAACTCGTCGAACATATCGGACAAATCTTTTACCACATCAAGATTCAAGAATTGTTCATCGTTGTATATGCTTGGGTAACCACCCTTTTGTTTATCTATTGAGAAAGAGATGCCTTTTACGTTTGTGATAGTAGTGGCTTTTTCGCACTTGAGCATACAACCATCTTCAATGCTTGGTTTTTTACAACCTACCGTTTGTTGGAAAAAGCACTGTCTGCTAGTCATCATTAAAATGGGGTGGTAGATACTGTATAAAAGTTGAAATTTTTCAGGGCGTGCAATTTTTTTGATTTGCATGCGGTTTATTTCATTTGAAATAAATGCGCCAGAGCAATTTAGTTCTTCCTTTAAGGTTAGCAATGCATAAGAGTTGGTAGTATTCAAGAATGGCCCTGCAATCCAGTCGATATTCATTTCATAGGCTTTGTAGGCGATACCGGTATTGTTACTTACAATACGCTTTGGTTTGACTTCTTCGAGCACTCTGACAGCTTCAATATAGTCTTTACCAATTAGTACGGCTGGGAACCAGGGTATGAGCCTTGGGTGTTTGATGAATATATCGATAAATTTGTTACAGTTCTTTTTAAAACTCTCGGGTAATTTAAAGTAAATATCAGCATCTGTGATATCACTAAGTGCTAAATCATTTAAATCGGCAATCAATATTGATAGTTTTGGTTGTTTCTGAACTTTGGGGTGATCCATTAATGTTGGAATACTAATCTCAGGAATTACTTTAATAGAGTCATTTAATAAAAATACGGCTTGGTTTTTAAGTGTAGTGAGTGACTTAAACGGGATGCTTAAGTGTGGAGCAAGGCCCTCAGTCCCTAGGTGCTCAATGATGTGATTTGCATCATTTAAGTTTTTAAAACGTTTTTCGAGTAATGTCCGATCAATAAGTGATTTATCACTTGCTTTTAAGGGCGTATCCGAGTGAAATTTAAATGTTTCACCGTTTTTAGTGATTGCAAGTGTTAGTGGCTTATCTAGCTTGCCTGAAAACTCAAGGTTCAATGCTTGTTTATTTATGTTCAGGAATTGTATTTTTTCTTCAAGTTCCATTCCAATTTCATTTCTATCTGCATGCAGTTCTTGCTTTACTTCTTGAATCTGTACGACCGAAATAGCCTTACTTTGGTCGATCGCATGTTTTACGCTGTGGTCGCGCGGGTTATCGATAAACATCGATTTTGTGAGTTGACCTGTTAAAAATGAATTTGTGAAATTACGGTTAAAAACCTTATGGAGGTTCGAGTCGTTCGGTAATAGCTTTCCGGTTTCTACAAAACGGTTAATCTGCTTTCGCCAGCTATCTACTACCGTGTATACATAATGTGCACCTTTTATTCGTCCTTCAATTTTTAAAGAGTCGACTTGCGCGTCTACAAGTTCAGGTAAGTCAAAATAAGCAGAATTATCTTTTAAGTTCAATGGGAAGTTATTTCCGGTTGCCGTAGTTTCATATTCATCACGACAAGCCTGGCTACAACGGCCACGGTTACCTGAATTTCCGACACTAACTGAACTTGAATAACATTGGCCTGAAAAAGCAATGCACAAAGAACCATGTACAAATACTTCTGTCAGAACATTGTGTTGATGCGCCACGGCCGTAAGCGTTTTAATTTCGTTTAAATTGAGTTCGCGAGATAAGTTAAGTCTTGATGCGCCAATTTTACTTAAAAATAGAATTTGGCCTTCATTATGGGTGGTTAGCTGTGTGGAGGCATGTATATCTATTGTTGGAAAATACTTCTTCACTAAGTTAAAAACACCTAAATCCTGGACAATAATGCCATCAATACGTGTATTAACTAGTTGGTTCAGTAATTTAACCAGAGATTTGATTTCGTGCTCTAAAATAACAACATTAATAGTTAGAAAAACCTGACAAGCGTATTGATGGGCTAGCCGTAAGACACCGTTAAGTTCTTCAAATGAAAGGTTAGAAGCACGATTTCGGGCATTAAAGTTATCTAAACCACAATAAACAGCATTGGCGCCAGCAACGATGGCAGCTTTTATAGCTTCAACATCGCCACCTGGGGCTAATAATTCAATTTTTCTACTCATTTACAAATAACTCGTTTGGGTTTTGTGTTGTCATTTTGAATGGGGGATTTTATAGACATCTTTGTTTTTTTGCTATTAATTGGGTAAGTTGTGGGTAATTAATTATAAGTTTGCAGGTTAAATAAATCGTTTATTTTAACGCTGTACGAAAATCAAACACTTGTTTGAAACCCTTGCCGTGTAAAGCTCATGAGAGATTATCAATAAGTTACTCAGTAAGTTATCCACAGATTGTGTGCGCAACTTTTGCTTGTAAAATGAACAAGTTGCACTCATGATTTGTTTTAAGGGTGAATGATTTTTTTGATATGCGCTAGTAATGCTAGACCGAAATCTTGTTTGAATATTTTAAGTGGTTCGACTTCTATTACTTCGGCAATCGCACCACTAGGGTGGGTCATGTGCCATACGCCGATTAAGGCTTGTTGAACTTGCATCAAGATCGTTATGACTTGGCTTGAATCCTTGTCGGTTTTAAGTTCAGGGTGTTCACTCAATAACTGAGCATATTTACCCATCAAGTTAAGTAGCTTCTGTTTAAATTGAGTGGCTTCTTCTAATGTAAGGTTACGCTCGAGTATGGTATGTAAAATGGCGCTTAACTTACAGTAAATAGGGTTTTCTAATAATGTATTGCATATAAGTTCAGCCAGAGAGATATCCTTGGCTGAGCTAGACGAGCTTATTTCCAGCTTATCAAAGCTTTCTACTAGCTCATTAAGGGTTTCAACAAATAAAGCCAGAAATAAAGTTTCTTTATTACGAAAATAGCGATACAGCGCGGCTTTAGTAATACCTAAATCGGCAGCAACATGGTTTAGATTAACCTCTTCATAAGAAAGCGTATGAAAGCGTTTTCTGCTTGCATCTAAAATTTGCTGTCGCCGTAAGGCTTTTTGTTCCGGGTTTTTTGCGCGCTGTTTGATTAAACACATATTAGGCTTGTAACCATCCTGCTAGTTTCCGATTTACTGAACGAGGCGATAGTTTAGCAGACCAAACCGTAAAAATATTCTTGCAGCCAGTGATCACGATTGCCTGATCTTTCTTCTGTAATGATTTCTTCACGACTGCCTCTGGTGTCATAGCTCCAGCTTTAAAAAGTTTTGAGTCTGTCAAATTTGCTTCAGATGCAAATTCAGATGCTGTTGGGCCTGGACATAAAGCACTGACTGCAATGCCTTTATTTTTAAGTTCTTCATGCAAAGCTTCTGAGAAAGAAAGTACAAAAGCCTTGGTGGCATAGTAAATTGCCATATTAGGGCCTGCTTGAAAAGCCGCAGTAGAAGCGACATTAATAATAAAAGATTTTTGTTGTTGTTCAATATTAGGGAGTAGGCGGTGTGTTAAATCGACTAGGCTGGTAACGTTTAATTGAATCATCTGTAGTTGTCTTTCTAGAGACAGCTCGGTAAATGAGCCTCTATCACCGAAACCTGCATTATTAATCAAACCGTTAATATTCCAACCTGCCTTATCCGCCTTGCGTTGTATTTCACTTGCGCCTTGTGGTGTTGCTAAGTCGGCTACCAGTGTTTCTACTTTTATATTATAAAGAGACGAAAGTTGTTGAGCTAAAGCATCCAATTTATCTTTACGACGGGCGGTTAAAATCAAGTTGTTTCCTTTCTGGGCAAGTTGTTTTGCAAAAACTTCACCAATACCAGCGCTTGCACCTGTAATTAATACGTAATTCATCATTAGCCTCATTTATGTTTTTAAGTTACTCAAGGTTATTTACTGTACAGCCCTAGATTCTGCCTGTAAATAACCTTGAGTGACTTATTTGAAAATAAATGTTTTATGACTTAGTGTGCAGGGTTATGCGGATATTCAAGATTATGGAACAATATGTGGGAGTGATGTGGTGCTTTCGTCCTTGAATATTTGAGCTAAATAGCGATAATGATTCGCAAAATATTGCCAATATCGAGTTTTATCGTTCTATGTTACAAGCATCATCCAATAAACGCGTTAATGGTTCTAAATTAGTTAGAGTATTGTCTGATTTGTCTGCGTCTGAACAAGGCATACCTGATATTGAAATTTCTCATAAACAGTTTGCAGAACGCCTTGGTCTACTGGTTGATCTTGCTGATTCAGTAACGCTTTCTGAATCACTTCGAGGTTTGCATCGCATTGCTTACGAAACAACATCTATTTCACAGGCTGAAGTTCAACAAGAATTTCTTAAACAACGTAAAGCAGCAATTAAAGCAATCACAAGAAGCTTTGAAGTAAGGCCGGGCTTAGTACCTTTCAAATTACCTACCCCAAAAGCCGACTTTACAAAAGAAGAGGCTAGCAAATTTGAGCCTTATCAACGTTTTTATGCGCTCCATCAAAGTGAAATTGAATTCAAAACACAGAAACTCCGTACAAGCATCAGGCAGCAAATTTCTGGTTATTCTCTTGCTTTGGCACAGCTTGCCGAATTAGACCAAACTTTGGGCAATAGCATGATGTTGCATACCCGGAAACGCTTTTCAGTGGTACCAAAGTTATTAAAACTTCGCTTTGAGCAATTGCTTAAAGCGCACTTGCAAGATGTTGATATGATAGAAGTTGAAGATCATCTTGTTAACTGGGTTAAACCGGGCGCTTGGCTAAGTCAATTTTATGAAGAAATGCAGCAGCTTTTATTAGCTGAAGTTGAAATTCGAATGCAACCAGCTTTAGGGTTAGTTGAAGCGTTTAATGAAGAGGTAATGAAACAAGCATGACAAGATTAATTTTTACTGTAGCATTTTTACTTGGCGTAAGTGTAGTGCTTTGGATGGGGACCAGTTTTATTGGAACGGATTCATTAGCATTAACAGTGATTGCTGTGATTGCTTGTGTTTATATGGTTGGTTTTATTGAACTAGTGCAATTTAGGCAAGCTACAGCAACACTTTCACATGCTTTGTCTTGTTTGTCAGATTCTCGCTTATTTGGTTCTTGCTCGTCAGATACTTGTTCGTCAGATACTTGTTCGTCAGATAATAGTGCCTCGGCAGTTTCAAAGCTTAATAAGTGGTTAGAAAATCTTCACCCATCCTTGCAAAATTCAGTAAGATTACGTATTGAAGGTGAACGTGTCGCTTTGCCTGCTCCAGTACTCAGCCCTTATTTGGTTGGTTTACTGGTAATGCTAGGCCTGCTTGGTACTTTTGCAGGCATGGTGGATACTTTAAAGGGGGCCGTGCTAGCACTCGAAGGCACAACAGAATTACAAGCAGTACGGGCGGGTTTGGCTGCACCAATTAAAGGTTTGGGGCTGGCTTTTGGTACATCCGTTGCGGGTGTGGCTGCTTCGGCTATGTTGGGGTTGTTATCTACTTTAAGTCGTCGAGATAGAATGCTGGCAACACGTGGCCTAGATTCAAAAATATCGACAGTCTTTCAAGAATTCTCTTTATCGTTCAATCGTCAGGAGACTTATAAAGCTTTACAGAACCAAGCTCAGGCTTTTCCTGAGGTAGTCGATAAACTCCATAATTTGGCGATTCAAATGGAGAGTATGGGGAATAAGCTCAGTGGCAAGTTAATAGCCAGTCAAGATGAGTTTCATCAGTCTGCAAAAGATAACTATTCTGAACTCGCAAATTCTGTTGGAGCGTCACTGCGAGAAAGTTTAAGTGATAGTGCGCGATTAACAAGTGAAGCTATAGAACCTGTATTCAATACCGCTATGACTAACATTTCCGAGGAGCTTAGGTCAGGCGTTAAGCAGACTCAGCAGCAACTATTAGACAGCACGCTAACTCAAGTCAGTGATATATCTGCACTATTTACAGGCTTGTCGTCTGAGCTCAGCAATACATGGAAGGCCGGTCTGGCGGTGCATGAAAATACTAATAAGACTCTAATTGAAGGCGTACATGATACTTTCAACTCCTTTAACGATACATTTGAAAGTAAGAGTAATGAAGTACTGAGCACTTTTAAAAAGACTAGTGCTTCATTATTAACAGAACAAGCCCAGAACGATAAGGCACGCCTTGCCCTATGGGAAGCATCATTTGGTGAGACTCATGTGCAAGCTAAAAACCATCTAGAAGATGTTTCAAAGCAATTTTCTAGCGAGCTTAAACAGGTAAATGATGTACAGCAACAGCATTTATCGCAAATAGGTGAAGAGTTTCAGAACTTGTCAACGGTGCTGACCGGGCAATGGCAGCAAGCGGGTGAATCTAGCCTAAACCATCAAAAGAACGTGACCGAAAGCCTGCAACAAGTAGCTCGTGATATCTCAGATGAAACAAAAACAAGCTCAAGCAGTTTGCTTGGTCAAATAGGGCTTTTACTAAAGGCATCAGAGTCATTAGTACAAGCTAGAGTAGATACCGAGTCTGAATGGCTAAATAGTCATGATGCGCGTTTGAATAAACTTAGCACGTCTTTTAATACTGGATTGAATGCATTACGGGATGCTGAAGAGCGTCGAGGGGAAAAAGCCCTTGAGCGTCTTGAGCAATTAGAGGCAAAAGTAGCAATTCAATTAGCTCAGTTGGGAAGTGCTTTAGAAGCACCAATGACACGCTTAATTGAAACGGCTTCAGAAACTCCTCGCGCGGCAGCAGAAGTAATAAGCCATTTACGGCGTGAAATCTCTAATAATATTGAGCGCGACAATACCTTGCTTCAAGAGCGAGAACGTATCATGGAAGCACTTAACTCTGTGTTTAGTTCTTTGGAACAATCATCTTATGGTCAGCGTGATGCGGTTGAACAGCTTGTGAGCTCATCTGCAAATATGCTTAAAGACATTGGTGCCAAGTTTACACATCATGTTGAATCAGAAGTGGGTAAATTGTCTGAAATAAGTGATCATTTCTCTGGTAGTGCGGCAGATATGGCTAGTCTTGGGGATGCTTTCAGCTTATCTGTTGAGCTATTTAATCAGTCTACTGGAAGTTTAATCGAGAATTTGAGTCGTATTGAAGAATCTCTAAATACCTCGACCAATCGAAGTGATGAGCAAATGGCTTATTACATTGCGCAAGCGCGTGAGATTATTGATCAGAGTATGCTTTCTCAGCAGGAAATTATTGAACAGTTTCGGCAGCTAAGCCTCAATACAGAGACCGAGGTTTGCTAATGGAAGAGCTTGAAGATAGTTTTTCCGGTGAACCGCCTATTTGGGCTATTTTCGGTGATTTGATGTCAGGACTGGTGGGCGTTTTTGTTTTGTTGCTGGTTTGGGCGTTAGGTTTTCAGTTAGAAGTAGCGCAATCATTGGAAGAAGAAGTTGCTAAGCGTCAGGCAGAAGAACAGCGAAGAATTGCCTTAGAAGAAGCTTTGGCAGATCCTCTTTCAACTGGACGGGTAACACTGCATAACGGTCGAATTGGAATTAGTGGGAGCGTTTTATTTGCCTCTAATTCAGACCAGTTACAAGATGAAGGTCGGGCTTTGCTAAGAACCCTGGTTGCGCCACTAGGTGTTTATTTAAAGGATCGTGAGCAATTGCTGATGGTAAGTGGGTTTACAGATGACTTGCCGATACAAAAAGGGAATATCTATTATAAAGATAACTTGGAACTTTCTGCTCAGCGAGCATTAACCGTAACGCGAACCTTAATTGAAGAAGGTATGCCTAAATCTATGGTGTTTGCGGCAGCGTTTGGGGCGCAGAATCCGGTTGTTTCGAATGCAGATGCTGCAGGTCGCTCACAAAACCGTCGTGTAGAAATGGCTCCGGTGCCAATTGTTTCTAACTCTCAAAATACTGATAAAGAGACGTAGCGACAATGACTGAACCTGTTACGAAAGGGGGGGAATACTTGATTGCTTTATTAATAGAGAAGGGCGATCATTTATTTGACCCAGTTCGTTTTCGATATATTGAGTCGATGTCGCAACGCGCTTTACAGCAAAGAGCTTCAGTTTCGTTAATCTTGGAGCAAAAATTAAAACAAACTATTTCTAGTTACCAGGAAAATTTATCCGCTGCGCGTGAACAGGCGCAGACGGTAGTAAATCAAAACGCTACACAATATCCTGAAGCGTCTAAGCAACTAAAACTTCTATTTCAGAATTGTGATTTTGCTGGCGTAAATGCACTTGCAGATAAGCTTGATCGCAGCAGAAGTCGCAACTTGTTAAGTGAGCTGATAAAACAGCTCTTATTAGAAAGCACCGATCAGGATGATAAACTGAGCGAATCATCTTTTAGTGATTTACTGCAGCAGCAAGAAAAAGAGCTTACCAATGGTTTGCATGAAAATGAATTGCGCTCCAATTCAATTAAGAAAGAGCTAAAATCTGTTCGTTTATTTAGAGAGTCACAAGAGCAGTTAAATTCCGATAAGCTAGTTAGGCAGGCGATTAAAGAAGGCCCAGAGAATCCAGGCCCTATTAATCCGCATATGCTTGCAATACGGTCCTTATCAACCATGCAAAGACTTTCGCCTCATTACCTGAAAAGATTTGTGTCTTATATCGACACCATATTTTGGTTAGAAGAGGCGGGGGGGATAATCAAACCTGTTATTGCTAAAAAGCGAACCGTAAAAGACTCGCTCTAATTTTCAGTTTTTATTGCTTCCGAGATTTTTTTTTCAAATTTACTATCAACAAATGAGTGTAAATTAATCCTGTCTTTGTATTGATGAGCAATACGAAGTTTTTTATCGCGTTTGGTGCGTTGCTTTAATTTGATTAAGCTAATTAATAAAGATTGAAAAGAATCAAAATATTCATCTGTTACTGACATTATTCCTGCAGAAACCGTGACGAATTCAAAAAATTTGTCTTTACCATAACGGTCAGTGCTTTGTATGCCTCCTTGCGCTTGATCTTTTTTGTTGTAAAAACTGATCGCTCGGTGGTTAAATTCATTAAACAATGAAGCAAAGACTTCTTGCCAGTTTCCATCTCTAAGCACTAATACAAAGTCATCTCCACCGATATGGCCTGCGAAATCCGTAGTGCTATTAATATGCTTTCGGAGTAAATCTGCAAAAATAACT
>Ga0209184_1002082_pt1 | contig 10990 bp, 9 predicted proteins | sample EN8Hudsemesocosm_2_FD_184627 | JGI IMG/M metagenome (GOLD analysis project Ga0209184, IMG submission 184627) | Methane-oxidizing microbial communities from mesocosms in the Hudson Canyon - EN8C Hudson Canyon (SPAdes) (version 2) | ecosystem: Environmental > Aquatic > Marine > Cold seeps | place... | reverse complement strand
TAGATGCACCTGCATAGCGGCTTTATTTTGAGATGACGTCATAACTATACCTCTGTAAATTTTAAAAGGTATCAGTTTGTCATTTTTTAGGGCCGTTTAGAATGTGTGGTTTAATTGACGCTTACTAACTTTCCCACCCCCAGTCATCTGTAGAAAACATTTTACATAGACCTCCCCACATAGAGTCCGATCTTCTGTTTTTTGTCTCACTGGTTACCTCCTCTTGATACCCCTTGTTTAATATGATTTCCAAGCGAATTTCATGAGAACTTGCAGTAATCTGAGGCGGTGTTAATGTGAGGTTAAAACCATCATCTTTAAGCTTATTTTTTGCACTGTGTAAGACTTCCTGTGCTTTCTGGCTAATTTGGCTATCTATTGCTTCAGATAAGTGCACTATATTTTCTGTAAACTGTTTTTCTAATACATTTCGTGCCTCTGTAATTAAGCTATTTAACCTTGTATTTACTTTGCGTAAATACGACTTAGCTTCATTCTCATTTTCAAATGATACAATGTCATCCTTGGGCTCGTATTTGTATTTTTTTCTTATGTTATCTTGTTTCTTCTTTACATGGTCGGTATTCCCAAGTGAAAAGATACTAGCTAATTCTGAACGGATATCTGACTTAACAGCCGCTGCCAATCTCTTTCCTACCGCCTCTGAACCTTTAGTTGCTAGATTATTACCCTCTTCGAAGACACTATCTACTTCTTTTTGCAAAGCAGTATTACTGCCCTCTATGGTTAATTCAAGTTTAGAAGAAAAGCTCTTAATTCCTTGGTTAGCTGTTTGCTTAATGTCATCAGATAACTTAGAAATATCTTTTATATTTTCTTCTATTGTTTCAATTGCTCTTTGAATTTGCTTTATTTCTTTATTTAAAGCAGTACTTCTAATATTAATCGTATTACCAAATCTTTCATGAATCCCGCTTAATTTGGCAACTGATGCCGTAACACAAAGCTTGGCTGCATTAGCGTGAGAGTCCTTAATCACATTATTAAGTGGTTCTTGAAAAAAGCTATTATCCCATGTAATCCCAGCAGCCTTCTTCACTAGCTCAGTATTGTTTATTGATAATAGCCACATATCACCAAATGCTTTTCTCCCAAAATCTGAAATCCATGAGTTTTCATTCTCCTTTACTTCTGGTATTTCATTATTAACACTTAAGTAATTTAATGCCCTGTTTGCAAGGTAGGCTTTCGCAGATGAAACAGGAAATACTCTTGATTTTAAAGATGAGTCCTTCATTAATGAGCTAGCAACATAATCTTGCACATCTTCTTTATCCATAGAATGTTCATTTGTCTGATCAAACTTATTAACTAATATAGATAAGCGATCTTTATCCAGCTCATTACTTATCTTCTTAATCTCTTCACGCACACTCGCGTCAGCTTCTGATCGCATTTGCGTGTAATCAATCACTAACATAATTGAAGTTGCTCTCTTCAATTGTTTAAGAAAAACAGTTTTTAATGCTTCACTTTGCCCAATTTCATTTGGTCCTGGCGTATCCAGAATCGATAAATTACCACTCGCTGATTGCTCCATTGCCTGTAAATGACAGAACTCCACTTCGATCAAGGGTAAGTCTTTGCTTTCTTGATAGCCCTCATATACATCATCAACTGAAATCTCTAATTCTTTGGCGAGGCGCATGATGTCATTTAAGTGCCTTAAGAAATGAAAAATTTCCTTTTGCCCCAAATAGCTTGATTTAAAATCATAGCCCTTATTTTTCATTAGCATTGAGATGAGCTCTTTCCCATCATCAGTACCATTCATAGCAAGACCTGTTACTTTTATAAGACTTAACTTTTTAGCTACTTTTTTAGATAAATTAATTAATGTAGACGTTTTAGCTAGTGTTAATAATGGCTCTACTTGTTTGTGTTTATTCCTAATCAATGTAGGCAAAGTTGTCATAGGATCATTGCGGTTAGGTAAAATTTCTTTACCCACAATGGCATTGATTGTCGTAGACTTTCCAGCCTTCATCGTACCAACAACCGCTATAATCGTCTCCATTGTCTCTAACTTATGAAGTTCATTATCAATCTCTTTAATTGATTCCTCTACTTCCTTAAAGTTATAGCTTTCTTGCTTGTCATCTCTATTCTTATCAAATAAATCAGGTGTCTTTAAAGATTTATTTAATAGTGATTTTTGCTGTCTTAATAACCGACCAGCCTCTTTTCCTAATACTTCATAGCTAACACTCTTCATTTTTCTTAATCTCTCCTTAAATAGGGATAGTTCCAATTTTTTTAATAAATATAAATTCATATATGTAATTTTACAATGTATACGTCAACTAAAAACACAGCGAAAGCAAGTAAATTTTATAAAGTGGCTCAAATCTAATGGCCAATTTTGACTCAGTATAATTGGCCAGTAACAACCTCTAAAAGTTACATACATTCCACTATAGTTACTAAGTTATTTTATGCAATGATCGACAGATTATGTCACTAGCCTAAACTAAGATCCTATATTTTATTAAATAGCATTAAGTTAATGGAAAAAGACCAAATCAAACCGAAAAGGTTTTTCTACACGTTAACCCGCGTATTACGTTCTATTCTTAATAGCACCAATAACAGCACAAAAAAGATAAACACTAAAAAAGCACCACCCGCCAGCATCATAAATTGTGCTGCCTCTTCCTTATCATGTTTTACCCGTTGATATTCATTTTCAATACGCATATTTTCGCGGTGTAAATGTGAATCTTTTTGTTCTAAAAACCAATTAAGCGAGTCTATCCATTTTACTTTTCGAGAGTCATTTTCCGGTAATTTTTTAATATCAGCAGCACTGTCTTTAAGGTCGATAGAAAAATCAAGTAAAGGCTGCATTAAATGAAAACTACCGTCTTCGTTGTCAATTAACAATCGGAACAAATCACCGCGTAAATTTGGGAAGTTAGAAACAGGATTATCACCCGTTTCCTTAGCATACACATTAAAGTTTTGAGCGATAGGCGTATAAAAACTATTAAATTTCTTATCTAAATTTAACTTAGCCTCTGCATCTGCCAACTTAGCCGCTTTTTTATCCGTATCTGACACCATCGGGTCTTCAGATTCATAGCTTTGATTATAAGCATCCTGTTTTGCATCCTTATAATCTTGGTAATCAATATCAGGCTCAGAAATCGTCTTATTAACAGAGCTAGTATATTGATTACCCCCAATTGCTAAACTGACCAATAGCGTACAAATTGCGATAACCGCAACTAACATTGAAAACATACCGACAAAAGAAATAAAGCTATGTTCAATACGTTTAATTCGCATAAAACAGCTGCGGAAAAGTGAATTTGGAAATAGAGTGCTCATAGTGATAACCTTAATTTAATATTATTTAGGGATTGTGCCTGTTGGGCTATCACAGAAATATCACAATCTGCATCGCTTCAAACAGGGTTTAGATTAACTAATTTTTATCCTTACTAGATAATGACCAGGATTATAATACAATGACTGTTAGACGCATTATGTCTAGGTAAAAGTTTCAACAAAATAATTAAGATAGACAAGGCTAGACTAGCTGCTCAAGTAAAATCGTAAAATCAAACTATTAAAATAAGCGAGGCTTAAAGCGTGTCGGATACACTAAAAAGGCAATGGACAATTTTGCAATTGATTCCTAGCTATCCTAGAAGTATTAGTATCAAAGAGATTATTAATAAATTAGAAAATAGCTTAGATGTGCCTAACTACCGAACGATTCAGAGGGATATAGATACCTTAAGTCAAGTCTTTCCATTAGAGAATACCAGGAAAGAGAAAGCCTTTTATTGGTCTATAAAGCTAGAAGACGGTGTACTTGAAATACCTAAAATGGGATCACCAACCGCATTAGCGTTTTACCTTGCTGAGAAGAACTTACAAGGTCAGTTGCCCCCCGTCGCATTGGATAATCTTAGGGCACATTTCAAAACAGCTAATAAATTGCTGGCTAATCAGCATTCAGGTTACTTGGAATGGGCTGAAAAGATTAGAGTCTTACCTCAGACACAACAACTCATTCCTCCCCAACCTAATGCAGATGTACTGGATACCATTTATACCGCTTTATTAGATAATAAGCGGTTTGAAGGGAAATATTTTGGCCGCAGGGATGATCAGTATAAAACCTACCTAGTTAACCCTATTGCCTTGGTATTACGGGGGACGGTTACTTATTTAGTCTGCACTTTACGAGCTTATACTGATGTTCGCGTATTAAGTTTACATCGTTTTATTGAAGCTAAAATACAAGATGTTGGCCGGTGGGTTCCAGATGGATTTTTATTAGACAATTATATTAAAGAAGGACATTTTGATTTTTTAATAGGTGATGAAATAGATCTTGAATTAAAAATTGATGAAGAAGTGGCTATCCATTTAAGAGAATCAAAGCTAACAGAAAATCAAAAAATAACAGCACAAGCGGATGGAACAAGTTTATTTACAGCGCGTATAAAAGATACAGGACAATTGCGCTGGTGGTTACTCGGTTTTGCTGATCAAATTGAGGTGTTAAAGCCTATAGCGCTTAGAAATGAGTTTGCAAAAAAAACACAAGCAATGGCTAATAAATACACCTTGTAGCTAAGTAGACTTATTCTAATTTATCAGGTGAAACTTAAGTAATCTCTGCATCAAAAACAGTGGCAATCAGTTAGGTATGAGTTCAAAAAGATATTATTGCCTAGCGAAAACCAAAGCGGTACAAATCGCAAGGTTTAACCTCGATTGAAGAGCAATGGCTAAAATTTCATTATTCATAATGGCGATGAACCTTCCTGTGCGGAGCCACATGCAGGGATGGAGAAAAACTAGTCCTTACCCGATTTATACTTTTATCGGTTTTAACCATGCATATAACCTGATTTTTTGATATTTATTGTTTTTTGTAACTCCCAACCACTGAAAATTGCAACTAACACCAGATAAAGATAAACCAGTAGCTATTAAATTATTATTTGAATTAATTATATGATTTTGTTTAGTTAAAAAACTTTTGTTTTTTATTATTCCTGAATTATTGAGATACGCATCTTCATTTGTAGCCATAAGAAAATAAGATGATTTTGCATTAATAGAATTATTTTTTAACCAATAAAGTCTGGCGATATCTCGATATATTGCTTCTCTTGTTTTAGCTTGGTTTGAACTTCCATTGTTTGATTTTTTTGGTAACTTAAATTCTATTGCTACCTTATAATTTTGGTTTGTATACACTAATAAATCTAAATATTTGCTTGATCCTTGTAAGCTTCCATAGCATTGATTCTCGAAGTCAATAACTAAGCTATCTCCAATTTTTTTATACAGCTCCATCGCAAAAAGAAAACATAATGTTTTTTCACTTGAAAGAAAATATCCTGATTCTACTTTTATTTTCACTTTATGCCACGAACACAATATTAGAGCATCAACATTAGTCGCATTGATATCAATGATATTTCTCCTAATTTAAGTCTAGCGATAACATCAGATGCCGTTGTCAAATATTCAATGAACTCTGGAAAAGCCTGAAATTTAATATAAAACTGACCTTTGAAAACGAACATAACTTCCCGCGCTCAGTTGGATCGCCTTGCTATAGACTACCCAACTCTCTGATTCCAAGAATTTACATCCAACCATATACCTTTCAATTGCTTTTGTCCTTTAAGGATACACTCAACCTCTAAACACCCAAGAGATGATTTTTTAAACTCCTCATCACTCAGCAATGATAATTTAACATTGTAACCATCTTTGATTGCTTCTTTTATTTCATTGTTTTTTGTTCGTACAGTTATTGCAAGAATACTTCCATCTTTATTTTCACCTGTAAGGTGCTGCCTAAGTCTATCATCTCCCTCAGACTTTCCAACATAAACCATACCTGTATTTCCATTTTTAGTTAGCATGAAGGCATACAGACCTTTATGCTCAAAAGCATTATTAGCTTCAATTGATAGGCTTTTATCATCATTAGAAAAAACATTAAAGCCAGTTGATAAAAAAATTTTCACATATTCGTTAGATAATATGTCAACAAGCAAATTTATAGAATTTACACTCATTAATTTCCTAGTGTGTAACGTTGACTGGAATCGCTGATTAGCTTATTTTTTTAATCACTCGCCGTTCTTGATAGTTCCAATTAGATGGGTGATAACTTTCATATATATCTATATCACTTCCTACCCACTTATTAAGTAAAAAACAAGAAAGAATATTTTGCAATTCTTTTGTGCAACAATTTAATATTAATTTAGGGCTATGTATATCTATTCGGTCTTTAAAATCCCTTCGGACACTGGGTATATCCCAAATTTTTTTCCAAACCTGATTTCTCAATTTATTATACTTAGATTCAGTCAGTTTCCCCCCATGCAACATAAACAATGAAGTTTGCCATTGAATGGGGTTTACCACCCAAATACAATAACTCCCAGCAGGTATACCAATGGTACTTAATATTGAAATTAACCATTTTTTCATGAAATATCCTGTAGTTCCATTTGCAGGCTCTAACGGGAAAACTTCATTAATTTCTTTGATTTTTTCTATTTTATTTTTAGTACCTTTTTTTATCGAAAAACTACTCCCACCTTCTACACGACCGTATTCATATTCTTCATAATGAGGTGACTCAAGGATGATAACAATAACCTCGTTACTACCCTCGACATTATTTATGTCGTCACTTAAGTGATATTTTTCCTCTGTATCATTAACTTCATAAATAAGTTGAAATTTATGTTTATCAGGGACCTTTGTGCTATCAGTGAAAATCCCTGAAATATTTCCATTCAAACCATTAAAATTTTCATTGCCAATAGTAACCTCATTAAATTCAATATCTAGTTCTTCAGGTTCGCCATTCATAACAATATTAATCATTACCATAATTATTAACCCAATAGATAATCCAAAACCATATACTTTAAGCTAACGCAACGCTCAGGAGCGTTTTTAAATTTATGATAGCCCAAAATTATCATACACCTTACCACATCCAGTCAATGACAAGACAGGTAGGAATAACATTGAGCATTTGCCCCCTTGTAAGTAACACAATGCACTTCTGTTACTTAGGGAGCACCGAATTACGCATAAGACTTATTGCTGCTTCTAAATTTACCTTTTCAACGCAGCCTTTAATCTCATAGCATCCAGAATCTGGATTATTATCTATCCGCTTTACCCGTCATTAGGAAAAACAAAGGTGCTTCCAACGAGCCCGACAATTGCCGCTTTAGTGTCGGCTCTGAAGTCATGCACTTTGCTGCTTACACTCCTTCTTTTACGCAAGATAAAAGCTTTTGCAGTGCCATCCCCAATCTCGGCCTGACTAACTTAGTTTTTGACTACGAAGGTCAGAAATTACGTAATACCAGCTTAGAACTAGAGGTCACTCGCGAATCTGACAACCGCCGTGTATTTCATCAGGAAGCTAAAAAAGTGAAATCAGGCACTATCAACGCTGTGGTTGATTTTAGTGAATTTGGTGCGGGCGATTATCTTGCGCATATTACTATCATGCATGATGGCGAAGAATTAGACACTCATTTAGCCTTTGCTGTAGGTCGCGAAGAAGATACCTCCCTCAGCACATGGAAAATAGTCGTTCCTGTTATTATGGGTTTAGCGATGCTTGTTTTTGTGAATATTCAAGCGAATAAAGCAAAAAGAAAAGAAGAAGAGATCTAAACTTCTTTTTAGCTAAGGAACATGCACGTAATAATATCCCGAAATTATAACGCAGGATTTTTGCTTCAGGTGGAATGATCTCATGAGGCGCATAGCTGGCTACGTAACGAATGAGATCATTTCAGCTGGAGTAAAAAGACAAGTTAGAAATCGGGAACTTGTTTCGTGCACGCTCCTAAGCCAATGCCCCTTTAAAAGGGCATTGGGGCGAAGGCTTCAGCCTTCTATTACACATCAAAAGCAGTCTAAAGACTGCGCCCCAGTACAGTTTAACTTAATAATTAAGCCTTTCCAGCGTGCAAAATATAACTTAAAACTGACAGCTATACCACTCACTATATCCATCCCAAAGCGTCGTCCCCACATACAGCATCATTTCATTTAAATAGACCGCCTGACCCTCAGTGCCTAAAATTCTAAGCTGCATCGTATAACCGTTCATTTCCTCAACTTGTGCCGTCACTGTCACTGATCGATTATTTTCAGTGGTGATTTCCCTACAAACTTTATTACCCACTTGTTTTTCTGAATTTTCGGATAACGCGGTATTAAATTCACTATTAAGTGATGCCTTCATTTTAGTGCCTGCTACCGTATCAGCAATCCCAACAGGCAATAAGACCACCTCTTTGGCTAATTGCCCTAAAGCGCAAGCAGAAAGCAAAAAACTAACGCAACTCAGCATGACTATTTTCTTTACAAACATAAGCCCCCGCTGTGTTGTTATTTAATATTACTTCCAAATTCCCACGACATTGGTGAAATCATCCGTCCAATGTTGCATATCAAAATACAAGGCAGGTTTTTGCCAGCGACCTAAGCCTTTTTGATATAAAGGTGCGAGTGTTTTCTCCGAATTAGCAAATACAAACCAATCCGTTGCAACCACTAACGGTGCAGGATTTTTAGGCTTAAACTCTTGTATTAATGCTGCATATTTTAATTCTCTTGCATGGTCTGCTAATACTTTCTTTAAAGCCAAATGGCGATTAGTAATATGAAACGCTAAAATCCCCTTTGCACTGAGTTTACTCATATATAAAGCCAAGGCTTCCTGTGTCAGCAAATGCGTAGGAACAGAATCTGAACTAAAGGCATCAATCACTAATAAATCAAATTTGCCATCCGCTTCTGCTTCTAATGATAAACGTGCATCACCAATAATCATCGCGGCTTTAGGCGTACATCGACTTAAATAAGAAAAATACTGTGTATCTTTGGCAACCTCAACCACAACAGGATCGATTTCATAAAATGACCATGCTTGTGCCGGTTTAGCATAACAAGCCAAAGCGCCCGCACCCAAACCTACAACACCCACACTCCAATCCGCATTATTGCTGTCAAAGGTTTTAAATAATTGCCCCATCGGCCCAGGACGACTGTAATATGTGAGTGGATCTTTGCTATGAGCTCCTGCTCTTTGCGCACCATGTTTGGTGGTGCCATGAAATAACTCTTTATATCGCTCTGGCTTACCTTGTTCATCCATTAACACGCTATCACGCACTGATAACACACCAAAAAACGTACGCTCTTTATACACCGTATTAGACATATAGCTACGTAGACCAACAATACTAAAAATAATAATACCGGTTAATAAAGCCAAACTTACCGCTTGTTTACGGTACGCATAACTTAAACCCACAAACAGAATTAAAGCGGTACCGATATGGTCCATATATTCGCCTAAATCGACGGATGCAAAATAAGCCATCACAGCAAAGGCAATCAATAATAAAGGGAAAGCTGAGTGCTCTGCTTTATCCATCCAGGTTTCGCCTTTTGGGCTTGGACGTAATAATAAAGCGGCAATAATCATTAAAGGATATTCATAAATAGCATTAAAAATAAACGGAGCAACAAAACTATTAAACATGCCACCTAACATGCCCGCGAAAGACATAATCAAATAAAACAGCGTTAAATACTGTGTATGCGGACGATGCTTCGCTAATTCACCATGACATACCATCACTGCCAAAAAGAATGACGTTAAATGCAAAATCAAATCAAACCAATACGGTAAAAGTGCCGGATTGATAAAAGAGAATGCAATAAAGGGTAATAGAACAACTGGCTGAACCCATAATGCAACACGATGAATCACTGCGGCCCAGCGAGAAAAAACTAAGACAAACGATAATAAATAAAGCGTTAAAGGAATAATCCATAATAACGGCGCTGCTGCAATATCGGTGCTAACAAAATTGGTTAAGCCTAATAAAAGACTAGACGGTACAAAAGCTAAAGCTAACCAATGCGCTTTTGTGTACAAGCTAGGCGCAGCAACCGGTACTTCATCAATGACTTCGTCGTTAATTACATTTTTTTGATAATTGCGATAAAAATATTCCGCACAGGCCGCAAGACACACTAATAAAACAATATAGCCATCTGTCCAACTGGCTTGTTGCTGCGCTAAACCAAAGTTAGGCTCAATAATAAAAGGATAACTGAGTAAGGCTAACAAGCTACCAATATTACTCGCGGCATATAAATAATAAGGGTCGTGACTGGTATGATGCCCGACATGCGAGAACCACTTTTGCATTAAGGGAGAGGTGGTTGAAATGAGTAAAAAAGGCAAGCCGATAGAAACAAATAACACGCCCACTAACCATAAAGTTGGATTACTCTCGGTCGGAGGTATCATGACTTCAGGCAATGCCACCGGCAAAGCGACTAAACTAATCAGCATTAACGCGCCATGCACTTGTACTTGGCGTAATTGAGACAATCGAGTGGATAAAAAATGAGCGTATAAATAACCCACAAATAACAACATTTGGTAAAACACCATACAGGTATTCCACACCGCAGGCGAACCACCAAGTAGCGGTAACATCAACTTACCAAACAAGGGTTGCAATACAAACATTAAAGAAGCACTAAGAAATAACGTTCCTGAAAAAAGAATAATTAAAGGAAGGCTACGGTTTGATTGAGAGCTAGACTGTTCAGGCATGATAAAGGGAATCGCGTATTAATAAAAAGCCACGGTATTTATAGTAAGGTAACTTACAACAAATAAGCCACTAGATAGTTCCCACGGTCGCCGTGGGAATGCATACGAGAACGCTCTGCGTTCCGTGACGCAGGGCGTCACAAGTTGCACTCCCTCGCGAAGCATGGGAACGATATTTGAGTGGACTATTTATTACGTATTGCCTAACTACCGTGGCTTTATGGATTGATCTAAATTGGGATGCTTATTTTAAGCTGCTCATATATTCCGCAAGTGCTTTAATTTCATCATCTGAAAAACCACCGGCTATAG
>Ga0209184_1002075_pt1 | contig 11015 bp, 9 predicted proteins | sample EN8Hudsemesocosm_2_FD_184627 | JGI IMG/M metagenome (GOLD analysis project Ga0209184, IMG submission 184627) | Methane-oxidizing microbial communities from mesocosms in the Hudson Canyon - EN8C Hudson Canyon (SPAdes) (version 2) | ecosystem: Environmental > Aquatic > Marine > Cold seeps | place... | reverse complement strand
ATCCACTGCAATAACCAAAAGTAGCAAACTATACCCCCCCAAGTTGTCCAGACAACTATTTTAAAAACCTTATTCCTTAATCTTAAGCTGCTTGATCCTGTTGGTTAAATAAAATACTATCTTCGTATACATTCATTGGTTTTTGATACTTTAACGATTGATGAAATCGCTTGTTATTATAAAATTTAATATAATTATCAACGTCTTGTTTTAATGATTTAATTGAAAGGTATTCATTTAGATAAATGCATTCACATTTTGCACTTCGCCAAAAACGTTCAATACAAATATTATCTGTTGCTCGTCCTTTACCATCCATTGATATTGCTATATTATTGATTTTTAAGCATTCTGTATGAATTTTACTGGTGTACTGACTCCCTTGATCGGTATTAAATATCTTAGGTTTTCCATAAATTGAAAGTGCCTGATTTAATACATCCATGACTAATGCACTATCCATCGTATTTGAAATTTTATAAGCCAAAATAGCCTTTGAATACCAATCAATAATCGCGGCTAAATAAACCATACCACCATTAATTTTAATATAGGTAATATCGGTACTCCATACTTGATTAGCATGAGATATATCAAGCCCTCTCAGCTTATAATCGTATTTTTTATGCTCTTTTATCGGCACTGTTGTATTGATCGATTTGACCGCTAAAACAGCCCTTAAACCTAATTCCTGACGATAGCTTGAAACCGTATTTAAACTCACTTTAAAGCCATCTTCTAATAATTGTTGATGAACTTTTTCTGCTCCATAAATAGGAATTTCTTCAAATATTTTAGTAATTCTATTTTTAATTTTTTTCGAGCGAATATTTTCACTCGGCTTGTAATAATGAGTGCTTCTATTTAAACCAAGTAATTCACACTGCTGTGAAAGTGAGAGTACGTCTAGCTTGGACTCAATCATCATTTTCTTATTTGATAAGTCCAAGCTCTTTAGCTTTTTTTCAAGCCACTCCTTTTCAACCGTTACTTTGCCTATTATTTTTGTTAATTCTTCTTGTTTATCACGTGCAGCTGATAGTTCCGCTTTATACTCTTTAACGACTTTAGAAGGTTCCATTGCTATCTCAGCATTGTCTAAAAAAATCTTTTTCCAGTTTTGTAAGTTTTTTGGCGTAATATTATTGGCACTTGCTATTTCAGCGAGTGTTCTGTCATTTTTTAAGAGTTCCAGTACTAATTTACTTTTAAATTCAGCACTGTAAACCGTTCTTTTTTTGCTCATATTCATACTCCAATTTTTTAAGAGATATTAGCCTGATTGGAATAAGAAGTCTCAATTTATTGTCCTAAATTGTTGGGGTATTATATAGATAAGGATTTTATATTTGAAAATATTAGAGTTGAATACAATGAAAATGTAAGGGTAAAACAATTTACAGACAGTGTTTTTAGTAAAAGTAATTTTATTAATAATATAGAGTTAATTGATGAAGTTGCTATTAAAATTAAGGAGTTGAGCAAAGGGAAGAAGATAGGGTTGATTACTTATAGGCAATTAAAATGGACAGATGAAAGGAGTTTTTATGAATTATTAGCAGAAAAATGTGGTGCTGATATTTGTAGTTACTTTGGAAATGTACGGGGGTTGAATGAATTTGATAATAATAATATAGAGCAGTTATTTGTTGTTGGGCGGCATAGCATTGGTGAAGGTGTTGAAAATATGTACAGGAAATTGAATAGCGAAGTAGTAAGTGATTTAGCAGAGGAACAAGATTTTAAAAGGTTGGATAAACAAGAAGTTTATAAAATGCGTGATAGTAGTGGCGTTGGGATTACTAGAAAACATTATTTTGATGAACAGTGTATGGCATTGGATAGACACTTTAATAAAGGGGAGACGTATCAAGCAGGGCATAGATTGCGGATGATACACGGCACAGAGGAAAAGGAATTGTTTTTGATGACTAATGAAGTATTAGATTTTACGGTTGATGAATTGTTAGATTTTAAGGGGACAAAATTACAAAATATTATTAAACGTATGGAAGTAGTGATTGAACGTGATGGTGAAATTAGTAGTAGTAATAAAATTATAGGTATGGAAATTGATGAAAGACAAGGTTTAGTTGCTGATAATAAGCAAGGGATTAATGAGTATTTTAAAGATAGATGCTTAAAACGGGATGAAAAAGATAAGGCAGGACGGGTTAGGGGTGTGTTGTATTATATTAAATAATGGGTTGTTTATGACAAGTTAGATGGTAATAGAGGAAGGAACTCACATTTTATAGTAAAACCCATATAATATACTATATGGGTTTTACTATAAAATGTGAGAAACTGACTATAGTTGAACTAATAGGTTTGTTGATTACAGGAACAACTTATTTGTTATAAATATTTTTGATATTACAAACAAATAGGAGCAGAGCAATGGAAACATTTAAAGAATTTACAAATAGAGAAGAACTTAATGAAACTAAAATACGAGTACCAAATTACAACCACCTGTTGAACCAGAGCAGGACAGAACTCAATAATAAATTAGTGAATTTGGAAAAGCAGTATAAGAAGAATGCCAGTAATGATATTGTATTTTCTGCATTGCTAACAGTTGCTGCTTTGATTCAGGTTGATGATTAAACCATTACAGAAGAAGAAAAGGTGTTTTGTGTCGGCAACTGTTACCCCTTTGATGAAACAATTTTACAATAATATTAATGATATTGACGATTTTGCTATCGAGTGGCAAACATACTTCAATTATTGCCTGAAGAATTGGATATTAATGAAACATCGGGAGGTGTTAGTAACCGATTTACAGGAGAAAAATGTACACGGCATAGTCTATACAGACGAAGATGAAGCAATATTTGCCGCAATGTTGGATAAGGAGATTGACGAAATTATGGAACATTTCGACTTGAAACGGGATTATAAGAAACCTAATGCCAGAGTGATGAAACGAATTGTGGATAGATTATCGCAGAGGGTGAAAACTGCTAAAAATGGGAGTGGGGTTGGTGATGCTCTCAATGCACCGTGTTTGCTATAAACTTCACTATTTACAAAATATCATTGAAAAATAAATACTTGTTTTGTATTGACATTACATAAGCCAACATATTAATTTTAAATAGTTTATAAGATGATGTTATTAATCAGTATTTAATTTTAATATTGTGAAATATTCCGCATTATATGTCTATATTTTAAGTTTAATTTACTTATATTTACCGTTGAAATTATAACTTTTCTGATATTTGGGGGTTGTAGGGCGTATAATTTGACAGCGAACTTTAAAAGGAGTGAAAAGGCATAGGAATGCAGGAAGAATAGTACATACAGAAGATAATGACGAGAATTGTGGGTATGTTGTCGCGGAGAACTATTTTTTAATTATTGTGTGTTTGCTGACAGAGAGGCAACTGTTTTAAAGGTAATGAATTGCTTATTAGATATTAACAATATTGATTGATACTATGAATACCGCTGTGGGCGTGGTTTGTGAGGATAATACAGTTTAGAATTAACTGTTAATTTGAAGCAAGGTGTACTATAATTTAGCAATTACAAAGCATCTAATAGAGTTCCTATCTTTGACGGGACTGTAACTCTATTAGATCTAACGCTTCATGGGGAACATAATATCATGATTACCATTAACTACCAAAACATCGAGTTTTGGTATGAATCTTAGAACATCTCCCAGTACTAACCCCGATTCATTGCTACCTATAGCAATGCGTATTACTGCATCATTGCCTGTTGGTTTTGACCCTCTTGGTAGTAATAGTAAATCTACATTTCCTAATTTAAATCAACAAGTTATAAATGATGAAAATTTAGTATTTGATGCTGAAACTCATACTTTTCAAGAAGTTTCTAAAAAATTCAAGGTTAAAAAATACGATTCTAAAGTGGTTCGTAGGAAGCGGTATGCGTTGCAGTCATCTGCTGCTAAATTATTACCAAAGGAAAGTGTTAGTAGATGCTTACGATTTGTTCAAAAAGCAGGTGATGGGGTATTAGTTTTCAAGAGCAAAAAGCACGAGTCAGCAAGTTATTCAGGTCTTCAAGTTTGTTCATCTGTCTGGACTTGCCCCGTATGTAGTGCCAAAATCAGTGAAAGACGTAGAAAAGAAGTTCATAGTGCGATTAAGCAACATGAGGAAAATGGTGGTGAGGTAATACTTTGCACATTAACCGTGAAACATTCGCTTGATGATGAATTGAAATCATTGCTTAAAGGGCAGAAAAAGGCACTTTCAAGATTTACAGGCACTAATAGAACAAGAAAGATATTAAAGGCGGCAGGGCATATAGGGTCAATAAGAGCATTTGAATTAACTTATTCAGATAATGCGGCATGGCATCCGCACCATCATGTTTTATTATTCTTAGATGCTGGCGTTGATAAAAAGCAATTAGAAGAAGATTTATTTGATCAGTGGAAAAATGCGTGTCGTCTTGCAAAGTTAAAAGAACCTAATAGAGAGCATGGATTGAGGATTGATGGGGGTTCTAAGGCATCAAATTACATTGCGAAATGGGGTTTAGATTATGAAATTACTAAGGGAATCAGTAAGAAATCGAATAAAGGTAGAAGTCCTTTCGATTTATTAAAGGATTTTAGCAAAGGGGATAAACAAGCAGGAGCATTGTTTATTGAATATGCAGGTGCTGTAAAGGGTTCTGCTCAGTTGTTTTGGAGTCGTGGACTTAAAGATTTATTTAATATTGAAGAATTAAACGATAAAGAATTAGAAGGTAAAGATGAGGATGATGCTGAACTGGTGGGGCGTTTAGAGGTCTTTGAATGGAAATTAATTGTTAAAAATAATTTACGTTGTACTGTGCTTGAGATTGCGGAAGAAGTTGGATGGAGTGGGATAAGGCAATTGTTAGATGAATTAATTGCTAAGGATGAGGAAATAGAAAGGAAATTATATTAGTGGAACGAACAGATACGGCAGTTAATAGTAGAGGAATATGAGATAATTAATGTTTCTTGAAACATTAATTAAATAATAAGGAATTTTTTACATATTAAGGATATAATATATTACTTTATTTTTTAATATAAAAGAGTTGAAATGAAAAAATTGTTAATATTTTTTATAACATTATTTAGTTTTCCAATTTATGCCGATGATTGTGATAGTTTTGGAGTACATACTTATCAATATGAATACAAACCATCTAATCCAGGTGATTTAATTACGATAGGAGACGATAATTATAGAATTGTAAAAGTTCCTTTTGTTGAATTTAAAACAGGGAAATCATTTTATATTCAATACCCTATTATAGAATCAGTGTCAAACCCAAAACATCTTTTGGTATCATTATCTACATCTCATATACTAAATAAACCTGATGATTGTTTAGTTTTATCTATTGGTGGTTTAAAGACTAATGTAATTATAAATACATTAGAGTCAAGAACCTTATCATATATTGTATTTGGTGAACGTAACAATAAAGAAGGTGTTAGTATTTATGCTGGAAGTAAAAGAGAATCAGTTTCAAAATATATATTCATAAATCTATCTATCTATATAGAAGAAACAATGTTGAGTTTATCATTAAGTAAAAAGGATATTGAAAAAGGATCTATTTTAGAAACTACAGCAATAAATCATTTTGATTCTGAAGTAGATTATGATTTAACTGATAATTATGATTTAACTACACTTACAGATGAATCATTATTACATGGGGAACTTGACGAATTATTTGATTATGTAACTATTGGCGAATTATAGGTATTAAATATACAGAGAAAAATATAAATTTTTCTCTGTATTTATTTTAAAAATAAACCTTACATTAAGGAAACGTTCCTGACTTCATATTTTTAAATATCTGCTTCACCCGTTGAGTTTCTCTGCTTACGGTTATTAGATTTACTCTGTAGCAACATAGGATTCACCATACCTTTTTTCACAATACATTTTTCCTACTTTTGCCATCAATTTCACGCATTACGTAGCAATTATAGTATTTTTTCAATGACAAGTATTTTTCAAATAGTCTTAATAGAGGAACTTAAACGAATGGAAAATTTTATGGAAGATAATGAAAAGTAAAGTTTCTGGTAGTAATATTATTATTTAAATTATTGATTAGACTAAAGGCACTGGTATTATTAATTTAATATTGGTGTTTTTTTATATCTAAAATGTGAATATATCGAAAAATTAACCAATTTATATCACATAATTAGTAATACTTTATATATATAAAGTACAGCAATTAAAACAAATGGTAATAATATGAAGAAATTAAATAATACAGAGCAAATACTAATAAGATTATCTGAATTTAATAAACACGAATTGAAATTATTTTGCGTGAAGAATAGGATAACAATTAGTCAGTTGATTCGTAATTACATCAAGAAATGTATTGAGGACTAAAGTCAAGGCAATAAAAAACCCAATCAAGGGAGTCACACCTTATTGGGCATTATGATATAAGCAGATTAATCTTTACCAAACAAAAACATAACAATGAATGATATTAATATTTATAAACAAGAATTTTCAATTGCTATGGAAATAGTAGGGACTGGAATTGATTCACATACAGAATTAGAAAACATTATTGATAATATTAGGGATGGAGTTTATAAAAAAGAAGTTGAAGAAATCCAAAGTATTCTTAATAATAATTTATTGACTAATAGGCAGAAAGAAGATGCAACTGGAGAAATTAAAAGAAAAAAGTTAGGTTTATTCTATCCTTGTGTATATTTACCGACATCAAAAACTTTAGATGATAATGATTATTATGAATCAACTGGTATTATACAATTTGATGTTGATAAAATAAGTTTAGATACAGCATTAGAAATTAAAGAAAAGATAATGACTTATGATGATTGTTTATACGCATTCATTTCACCTAGGAATGGTTTAAAGTTTGGGGTAATGACAGATTTTAAAGCAAATGATAAAAAAGAATTTAAAATTGCTTATGAGTTTGTTAATAAGAAGGTAATAACAAAACGTATTGATATTAAATATGACGAATCTATGACTAGGATTGGGCAGGGCTGCTTGATGAGTTATGATAATGAAGCATATTTTAATGAAAATATTAAAGAATTAATAATAGCAGATACAGTTAGAAAACAAATAGTGGGTGATAATACAAGTCAGGTGGAAGATAATAAACTTAAAGAATATAACAATTTAAATAATACATTTAAAGATGTTGATAGTGAACAAGTTATAAAGGCATTAGGTTATATAGATAAGAATTTAGGTTATACAGATAGATTTAAAGTAAATATGGCAGTTATTGATGCTTTAGGTGTTGGGGCAAAATATGTATTAATAGAACATTGGGGGAAGAAAGAAAAAAAGGAATTAGAGAAACAAATAGATGGACAGATAAAAGGATTTAGAAAAGGGAAAATAAGTGTTGGAACATTATTTAAAATGGCAGGTGGTAGAAATAAAGATGGTAAACATTTTGAATTTAGTCATAAATTAAAAGTAGTTGAAACAGAAGATAAACCAACATTTGATGTTGATAGATTGCCGATAGATGAAGCAAATGAAAAATTAAGACAATCAATACATACATTTTTTGAAAATGGTGAAGATAAGATTGTTAATTTTGAAGCGGGGGCGGGCAAAACTAAAGGTGTATTGAAAGTTTTGTATGATGAAGTGATTACAGGGAATATGGGTAAAAGAGTTTCTTTATTTGTTAGAAGTCACGCGACTGCTGATGAATATTTAACAGAATTTAATAGGTTGGCGAATGAAAAAGAAGTTGTAGATTTTAGAAGTAAGATAGATGGCATGATGGATAGGAACAAGGTGAGATTTAAGGTACAGCATATAAAAGGGCGATACCAGATAGTTGATGGAGCAGTTACAGCAAGTTCATTTTGTGAACATGAAATATTGTTAAAGGATGAACAATTATTTGCCAAATATCAGAGCAAACTGTGTGGTATGTGTGATTTAAAAAATACGTGTGGTTATGTAGAACAATTTGGTAATGATAGTGGTGGCTTTAAACATCAAGTAAGGATTTATGCACACAATGAATTGTTTAATATGACGGGATTATGGGATGGTGGTTCATTTTATAATGAGGGTGATGTTTTAGAGGTAGTAGAACATAAGTATGAAGCACATTTTAATATTATAGATGAAGATATATTAGGGCATTTTTTTGATAGTAACAAAGTAGAAGAAAACACACATGGAAGAAGCAGCAGAGCGATTAAGAGTGTGATAGAGGATATAGAAACAGGAAAAACAGTAACAGATGCAATAGACAATAATAGGGAAATTATTGTACAAGATTATGAAATTCAAAAGCAATTGATGGCGGATAATGATGAGAAATTAAAGGAATTAAATTGGACTGCTAGTTATAAAGATTTTAGTAGTGGTGTGAACAGGTTAGAGTTAGATGAGGTGAAATACTCGAAGTTGTTAGTTGCAATGAATAAGTTTTTAAAGTTTGGTGTGTTGAAAGGGTTGAAACATACAGGCATTAGGTATGAACATGAAAAGGGACTAGGTGATAGTTTAAATTATTATGATGTGAAAAAGATAAGGGGCAGGTTTAAGGATGTGCCAATGCTGATACTTGATGCTAGTGCTGACAAATCGTTATGGAATATGGCACAAGAAAAACTAATAGTATACCCCCCCAAGTTGTCCAGACAACTATTTTAAAAACCTTATTCCTTAATCTTAAGCTGCTTGATCCTGTTGGTTAAATAAAATACTATCTTCGTATACATTCATTGGTTTTTGATACTTTAACGATTGATGAAATCGCTTGTTATTATAAAATTTAATATAATTATCAACGTCTTGTTTTAATGATTTAATTGAAAGGTATTCATTTAGATAAATGCATTCACATTTTGCACTTCGCCAAAAACGTTCAATACAAATATTATCTGTTGCTCGTCCTTTACCATCCATTGATATTGCTATATTATTGATTTTTAAGCATTCTGTATGAATTTTACTGGTGTACTGACTCCCTTGATCGGTATTAAATATCTTAGGTTTTCCATAAATTGAAAGTGCCTGATTTAATACATCCATGACTAATGCACTATCCATCGTATTTGAAATTTTATAAGCCAAAATAGCCTTTGAATACCAATCAATAATCGCGGCTAAATAAACCATACCACCATTAATTTTAATATAGGTAATATCGGTACTCCATACTTGATTAGCATGAGATATATCAAGCCCTCTCAGCTTATAATCGTATTTTTTATGCTCTTTTATCGGCACTGTTGTATTGATCGATTTGACCGCTAAAACAGCCCTTAAACCTAATTCCTGACGATAGCTTGAAACCGTATTTAAACTCACTTTAAAGCCATCTTCTAATAATTGTTGATGAACTTTTTCTGCTCCATAAATAGGAATTTCTTCAAATATTTTAGTAATTCTATTTTTAATTTTTTTCGAGCGAATATTTTCACTCGGCTTGTAATAATGAGTGCTTCTATTTAAACCAAGTAATTCACACTGCTGTGAAAGTGAGAGTACGTCTAGCTTGGACTCAATCATCATTTTCTTATTTGATAAGTCCAAGCTCTTTAGCTTTTTTTCAAGCCACTCCTTTTCAACCGTTACTTTGCCTATTATTTTTGTTAATTCTTCTTGTTTATCACGTGCAGCTGATAGTTCCGCTTTATACTCTTTAACGACTTTAGAAGGTTCCATTGCTATCTCAGCATTGTCTAAAAAAATCTTTTTCCAGTTTTGTAAGTTTTTTGGCGTAATATTATTGGCACTTGCTATTTCAGCGAGTGTTCTGTCATTTTTTAAGAGTTCCAGTACTAATTTACTTTTAAATTCAGCACTGTAAACCGTTCTTTTTTTGCTCATATTCATACTCCAATTTTTTAAGAGATATTAGCCTGATTGGAATAAGAAGTCTCAATTTATTGTCCTAAATTGTTGGGGTATTATATACACTCGCCCTTTATAGGGTTCTATCATTTCTACCATCAACTTTACAATGGATTTAGGCGTATAGAATTGACCGCCTTTTTTACCTTCGGCATTGGCAAACTCACCCAGAAAGTATTCATAAACACGCCCTAATAAGTCCTTAGAGTGTTCATTTTCCGCTTTGAGTTCTATGTCAGAGATAACATCAATCAGTTGCCCTAATGATGCTTTATCGAGGTTAGGCTTGGCGTAGACTTTAGGTAAGACGTGTTTTAATTCAGCATTCTTTTTTTCAATAATGCTCATCGCATCATCAATCGCAACGCCTATTTCGGGTAATTTAGACTGTGCTTGTAACTCACTCCATCTTGCATCTTTAGGCACAAAGAAGATATTTTCGGCAATATATTCATCCCTGTCTTCTGGGTCTGAGTATTCATCACCCTCTAACGTCTCGTAGTGTTCTTGAAATGAATCTGAAATATATTTTAGAAATATTAAGCCTAATACAACATTTTTGTATTCAGCCGCATCTATATTTTTTCTCAGTTTATCAGCAGTATTGAAAAGGGTTGCTTCAAAGTTGTTATCTTTTGCCATAGTCTCTTAGCGTGTTGGACGTAATGTTAACCATCCATTAATTTCGATAATGTATTTTAGCAGTTTCATTCGACCAGTGATGATAAAGGGTCGTGTTGGTTGACTACTTAATAACCTACCCCGCCACAAGGATTAAATCTGTAATTTCCGCCCGCCCCTTAATTTAACAAGTAATTGTTCAACCCCTTCCATCCCCAATTTTTCAGCAATCATCAATACATCAAACCGTTTTCTGTATTTCACCACTAATTTCCAATCTGCACGCTCGATTCTACCTATCAAATCCCATTCTTCTTCTTTTTCTTTCTCAACAGCCTCTTTAAATTCATCTATTTTAAAATGTTCTTTAAGTTTACTGGACCAACACAGCTGTCTTTTTCCTTTAAATGCTCCCGCAAACTCAATAAATAAAGCACCTGCCTGTTTATCATCGTTTATTTCATAATCCCGAATTAAATCAAGCGGTGTCCTACTTTTCTTTCTACTATTTTT
>Ga0209184_1002069_pt1 | contig 11032 bp, 7 predicted proteins | sample EN8Hudsemesocosm_2_FD_184627 | JGI IMG/M metagenome (GOLD analysis project Ga0209184, IMG submission 184627) | Methane-oxidizing microbial communities from mesocosms in the Hudson Canyon - EN8C Hudson Canyon (SPAdes) (version 2) | ecosystem: Environmental > Aquatic > Marine > Cold seeps | place... | reverse complement strand
TAGCGTTGATCACTTTCTTTCGAATATCGGTTGAGTAAGGGGCTGGCACAAAAATATTATTGGGAAGCGAGAAAAGGGAAAACTATATCACATTGAGGTGTAATGTATTAATACGGGAAATGTAATAACGCTATCTTAGCTGATAGAGGAGAAATGTTAGGGAAAAATATTGAAATTTTATCTGCTGCTTTTGGAGTAAGAATAGAGAATACTCCACCCTATAGAGGTGATGCAAAAGGTATTGTGGAGCGTTATTTTAGAACTATACAGGAAGACTTTAAGCCCTATGTTGATGGTGTTGTATTAAAAGAATCAACGAAAAAAAGGGGTGGCTACGACTACAGATTAGATGCGAAATTATCACTATATGATTTTACTGAAACAATTATTGAGTCCGTCATAGTTCATAACAATCATTTACTCCTTGAAAAATATGATCGTGAAGCAGAAATGCCTGCTGAATTGCCTTTAATTCCAATACATCTTTGGAACTGGGGAGTAGCCAATAGAACAGGGAAATTAAATCAATTTCCTGAAGATATCGTAAAAATCAATCTATTACCTCATAAAAAAGCAACCATTTCAGAATTAGGGATAAAATTATTTGGTTGCTTTTATACATGTACTGAAGCCATAAAAGAAGGTTGGTTTGATAGGTTTAAAGGCGCAAGACCTGAAGACGGCGTAACTGTTGCGTATGACCCACGAAATGCTGACAGTATCTATTTAAGACCTAAAAACAAGTTAAATCAATTCTGGATTTGTGAATTAACAGATAGAAGCAGGAGGTTTCGTGGCTGCACATTTTGGGATGTATGGAGTCAAACAAAAGAAGAAAAGAAGACAAATGCCGCACTTAAACCAGATTCAATTTTGGCTCATAGCAAGCTTGAACATAAAATTGAAAAAATAGGCAATAGAGCTTCCGAGTCACAACCCGATACATCTTCCATGTCAAATCAAAGTAGAACTACCAACATATCAGAAAATAAAAAAACAGAAAAAGAAATTGAACGGCAAAATACAGCCTTTAATATAAAAAAAGATGAAAAGGCTTCTCCTGCTAAAGTTGTTCCATTACATAATAATGAAAAAGAAGACTATGGCTACCCAGATATGACGAGTGATTTATTTGGAGATGATGATGAGTCTTAAAATTTTAACAGCTGTCTACAACGATCAATTGTTAGAAGAGTACACTAATAATCCATTTATTAGTGCATTACCTCGGATAATGGAGCCAAAACAAGTTATTGAAAACCTAAAAAGACTCCCTGCTTTTAATAGTGAAGAACAACATCTTCCTGCTGAAATAAAAGTCCATGCAATTGCTCGTTTGTTAGATGGGTTCTTTCAGCCGCTAGTTTCACACATCCAACTTGAAACCAAAATATCCTTAATGATTCGCCAAGGCTATAAAGGGCGTAATCCAAAAAAAGGGGATTATTATTCACGCTTACAAAATTGCTATGAAAAAATAGTTAAAGGTGAAATGGATGCTTGGGTTTTTGATGATATGGAATCCACAGCCAATAATATGACACTATTAGGTTGTTCAGGAAGTGGAAAAACAACAGCGCTCAATAAAATTTTGCATACTTATCCACAAGCTATTTTTCATCAAGAGTTAAACATTACACAGTTGACTTATATAAAGTTCCATTGTCCACATGATGGTGCTTTATCAGATTTATGCCATAGTTTTTTTTGAGCAGTTGACGAAGCCTTAGAAACTGATTATAAAACGCAATTTGGTAAAAAAAGAACACCTCTAGGACAAATGCTGGCTAATATGGCACACCTTGCCAGCTTACATGCCATTGGTATTATAGTTATTGATGATATTCAAAATTTAAATAAAGCTAAGACTGGCGGTGTAGAAAAGATGTTGAATTATCTTGATACGATGGCTAATGACATTTGTGTTCCAGTAATTATGGTAGGTACACCTTATGCGAGTCATATGTTCCAAACACGACTCAGTTCAGGTCGTAGAACAATTGCATTTGGAAATATCCCCTGGGACCGCATGGAACGTGACAAAATGTGGAAAAATTTCTTAAAAACCTTATGGAAATATCAGTGGTTAAGCTCACCTAGCGAATTAACTGAGGAACTTGAACAATCAATGTACCATCTTACCCAGGGCATTATGGACGTTGTAGTAAAATTGTTTTGCCTAGCTCAGCACAGAGCAATAATAACTAAATCACCTAGAATAACTGCTAAGTTATTAGAAACTGTTTTTAAAGAAGAGTTTCAACCTGTTCACCCTATGATTAATGCGCTTCGTAGCGGTAGAATAGAAGACATTGCCGAATTTGGTGATTTAAAGATGATGGACATTTCAAAGCGATTAATGAATGTTACACAAATAGTAGAAAATTTATTTGAACAAGAACAAAATCTACCTAAACAAGTCTCTGGTAGCAAATCAGAAAAATTAGTTTCAGCTCTGATTCTAATGGATATTGAAAAAGATATCGCCATTCCATTTGCTGAAAAAATATTATTAAAATACCCTGAACTATCCATACCAGCATTAGTACAAAAGGTATTACTTCAAGTTGTCCCTAAAGAAAAAGAACCTAAAGAAAAAACGAAAAAAATCAATAAAAAGGAGTGGGTGAACCTAGAAACAGATGACCTTCGATACATTTTTGCAATAAAAGAAAAGCAAAGTTTTTATGAAGCAGCCAAACAAAAGCACTTAATCTTTGATTTCCAAGAATTTTATAAAAAGGTCAGTTAAATGTGATTGTCTATTTTCCAAAACCACATCCAGATGAGCTACTGTATAGTATTCTGGCTAGGTTTTGTGTGCATACTGGTGAAATCAGTCCCAAAAGAATTTTAGATCAACTATTTTCTGACAGAAAGGTTGTCGCAGTTGTTGATTTGCCTAGTCATATTAATCAATTGCTTAAAAATGTGAATGATTTGTGGCCAACGACAGCTGAAGAGATTATTTATAAACATACGCTCTTCCCACTTTACTCTCCTTTTATTCCAGAGACTCGTAAAACCCAGCTTATCCAAGACTTAAAACTAGGATATGGTGGAAAAATACATACTCGAACTGGATGTGCTGCCTCCATAGTTCCAGTACCTGATTTTTTAAGATTCTGCCCTAAATGCAATAAAGATACACAATTACGAATAGGGGAATATTATTGGCAAAGATTATTTCAAGTAACAGGGGTATTGGTATGCCCTATTCATCAATGTTTTTTATTAGACTCTAGCATTCCATATAGAAGTGAACACAGGCATCAGTTTTTCCCACCAACACCAAATACATGCATTGATGCAAAAAAAATAATTCACAGAGAAATACAGTTTGAAAAATTACTAACATTATCAACAAGGGTCAAAGAATTACTTGAATTCAAGTCTATAACACCACCAACTATATGGCAATGGACACAATACTATCGAACATTGGCAACTAAAAATCATTGTCTAAATGGGCAACGAGTTAATCATCATAAAATAGCAGAAAAACTCACTCTGTTCTGGGGAAATAAATTCCTAAAAGAAATGAACTGTGAAATTGATATGAATAATTCAAGTTGGCTAAAAGACCTATTTAGAAAACACAGGAAATCATTTTCTTATATACAGCATTTATTGGTTTGGATAGTATTAGATCCACAAAAAAATATTAAAGACATCATCAACTCGATTGCTTATTTACCAAAAGAAGACCTAGCTAGTAACCAACATGAGCTAATACCTGCTAAAAAATCAGAAATACTGTTTTACCGTAGACAATGGACAGAATTGATAACACAAAATAATGCTTATGGGAGTAAGGATATCAGAGGCTTGCCAAATGGTAATAGAATTTATTCATGGCTATACCGCCATGACAGACCTTGGTTGCTGGAAATAAACAATGGCATTAAAAAACCAGTACGCACCATAAATAAACGAGTAAACTGGCAACAAAGAGACCTAGTTGTTGTTAAACAGCTGATAAAGTTACTAAAGAGTGCTAACAAAAATTTAAACACCCCTTGGCTATCAAGAAAATGGTTTCTTAATAAACTAAAAAACAAATCGACCATTGAAAAAAACGTCAGCAAACTCCCTTTATGTCAGGCTTTTTTTGTAAAATATGTTGAGTCACTAGATCAATATCAATTAAGAAGGTGTTTTGCACAAGTCACACATTGCATAAGAACTAGTCAGCCCATAAGAGAGTGGGAAATAGCTAGAATTTCTGGCTTAGATAATAATCGTGTTTTACCCGTTACAAAAAAATTTTTACATGGAATAGAGGGAATTAGTAGTGAGCAAGACGCAGTTAAAAGTTATCAAGCATGGCTCAAAATTAGTCGCAATAGGTAACTTGTTTAAAAGAACAACAGACAAAGATTGGCAATGTTCTACTTACTTTCAAGCTGAGACTTTCAAGTCAGGCAATAAGACAGACAAATATACATCAGCGATTGATTTACTTCCTTTTTTTGCCAAAGGTCGAGTTTACTATAAAGAAGACAGTTTAACTTTCAAGCAGACTGGTTTCGAAGCTACCATTGAATTGCCTGAGAAAAATACTTGGCAAAAGCAAACAATGAGTAAAAACGCTTATTTCTCAGATTATTTAAAAAAAGAACATAGAGAACTTGGTTTTCAAAATGGCTTTAAATTTGAAACCAATGGAAAAATAGTTTTTTTACCCTCAATTGAATTAGCCAGAGTTTTATTTTTCCATGCATCCTATTTATGTAGAGCTGCCTTTTCTCCTAGTGGATTAAAAACTTTACTACATGTTAAAAAACAATCTAATGAATTTCAGATTGAAGCTTTCCCAGGCTCAGCAATTCCTGTCTTTCATTTTGAATCTATAGCTTATAGACAGCACTTAGCATGGATATTACTTAATTCCGATGCAGAACAATCTTTTAATTCTATTTTTGCTCATCTAATAACAAACAAAAAAACCTTCAATAATTCTCTTTACTGCGCATTTGATTTCGATCCACCAGAACTTAAAGGCTGTATCCTCAAAGTTAAAGGAAAATATAATAATAAAACAAATGAATTAGATATTTTTGCAATTACATCTATTTCTAAAATTCCTCAGACTATAACTGATGAAGTAATATTCCTTCACCCAAACAGCAAAGAAAGGATATCTGATAAAAACAAAAAAACAAAAAGCAACCAGTTTTCACCAGACCCTGACCAAAAAGAATTCGACTTAGGAAATGAACCATCCTGCGATACAACTCATAGAGAAATAGACTCAACCCCTGTAGGTGTATGCTATACACAAGAAATTAAGACAAAACGTATTTATGCAGGGAAACAAAATACGAAAATAGGTCGGCAGGATGAGGAGGCAAAATCTGGAAAAAACATTGAACAGGTTGGCTTATCTGAAAGTACGACTTCAGGGTCAATTCCACAAGCTGAAATAAACCAGTTAGAGTTAAATGAAGATAAAGTAAAGAGAAAAAATACATTTAAGAAACTGATTAAAATTTTAGAAGAACTATCAAAACAGCAGGGAGTTGCTGAATTTACATATCAAGTATTGCCATTACCAAAAATAAAAAGATGCAAATTACATCTTAAAGAAAATGGCTCTTCACGACTATACTTACATGCAGAGATTATTTTCCATAACGCAAAAATAAAGCATATATTAGAAATTGAAACATCTGATGGGTTACGCTCTATTAGCACAAAGGTAATTGAATTTAATCACAATTCAAAGAAACATTTAAAAGCTAAAATAATAATGGCAAGAACTGTAAAAAACTCACTAGTATGGGATAAAAAACGATTAAAATATTTTTGTTCTACGATTAATAGTATCAATCACCCACAGGATACAACCGATGAATCTATTAACAAATGGAAAAACCGTTTAAAAGCTGCCATTGATACGTGATCAACTATATTAGTTCATTCTATATGCATAACTGAAGTTTCCTAATTATTGAGTATCTAAAGTACACAATACTGGTATGTCGGGGTTTATTTTAGGTGGTTATGCCATGTTTATAGCAAACCCCTATTTAATTCCCATTAGGCGAAATCATTTGAAACGAATGAAAAGTGTGTTTTTTTCATACAGTTGTGGCATGGTGTCAATTTTACCATAAATAATTATTGGGAAACTTCAGTATGCATAATAAAAGCATACATTAAAATAGTTTATGTGCTCTATACTAAGTGCAGTAGCTATCATCTAACCAATCAGTCCAATATATTGATTTTAAATCGGTTAGGTAATGCGATGCCCCTTGGTTTAGCTATTGTATAATCAAGAAAATATCAAGTATGTAAGTAGAGACAAAAAGCCACTCATTATTTCTCTGTAAATAAACTATTAATCTTACAAGGAATACACCCATATGGACAAAAAATCACTCAGCGAAACAGACATAATAACAAAATACATCATGCCAGCCATACAACAAGCAGGCTGGGATTTGATGACTCAAATTCGCCAAGAAGTTAAGCTACGTGATGGTAAAGTGATTGTCCGTGGTCAGTTAGGTATAAGAAAAACAGTCAAATCCGCTGACATTGTCCTCTACCATCAACCCAACCTCCCTCTCGCTGTAATAGAAGCTAAAGCCAATAAACATGAGGTTGGTAAAGGAATGCAGCAAGGGTTGGATTATGCCCGTTTGCTGGAAGTGCCTTTTATATTTGCATCGAATGGTGATGGTTTTATCTTTCATGATAAAACCAATCCCGCAATGCTGGAAATGCAGATTCAATTATCCGACTTTCCTACACCAGAGCAGCTCTGGCAAAAGTATTGTGCCTATCGTGGGTTCAAGGATGCACAACTCCCTCTGATCACTCAAAATTACCATGATGATGGTAGCGGAAAAACTCCGCGCTATTATCAATTACAAGCGATTAACAAAACCATCGAAGCGGTTTCAGAAGATAAAAACCGCATATTGTTGGTGATGGCGACAGGTACGGGCAAAACCTACACCGCCTTTCAAATTATCTGGCGATTATGGAAAGCGCGTCAGAAAAAACGTATCTTATTTTTAGCCGATAGAAATATTCTGGTTGATCAAACGAGGATTAATGACTTTCAACCCTTCGGTCAAGCGATGACCAAAGTTACAGGTCGAAATGTTGATCCCGCTTTTGAGATACATCTTGCTCTGTATCAGGCATTAACTGGCCCAGAAGAAAGTCAAAAAGCTTATAAACAAGTTGATAAAGACTTCTTTGATTTAATTATTATTGACGAGTGCCATAGAGGAAGTGCCGCAGAAGACAGTGCATGGCGTGAGATATTGGAATATTTTAGCTCAGCGACACAAATAGGCCTAACCGCGACACCAAAAGAAACAGAAGATATCTCAAACATAGATTATTTTGGCGAGCCTGTTTTTACTTACTCCTTAAAACAAGGTATTGAAGATGGTTTTTTAGCCCCCTATAAAGTCGTTCGTGTTGATATAGATATTGATTTACAAGGCTGGCGACCTAATAAAGGTCAAGTTGATAAAAATGGTGAATTAATTGATGATCGTATATTTAACCAAAAAGATTTTGACCGAACCTTGGTTATCGATGAGCGTACTGAGCTAGTGGCAAAAACCATTACCAGTTACCTCAAGCGCACTGACCCGATGGCAAAAACCATAGTCTTCTGTAACGATATAGATCATGCTGATCGTATGCGCCGTGCTTTAATCAATCTAAACCCAGAGCAAGTCGCTAAAAATGATAAATATGTCATGAAAATTACAGGCGATGATGAAATTGGGAAAGCTCAGCTGGATAACTTTATTAACCCCAAGAAAGCCTACCCTGTTATTGCCACTACATCAGAGTTGATGAGTACAGGTGTCGATGCGAAAACCTGCAAACTCATTGTCCTAGACCAAAATATACAATCCATGACCAAGTTCAAGCAAATTATTGGTCGCGGTACGCGGATAGACGAAAAATACAACAAACTTTGGTTTACCATTTTAGATTTTAAAAAAGCCACCGAGCTTTTTGCAGATGAAGATTTTGATGGGCCGCCTGAAAAAATATTAAATACCAAACCTGAAGTTATCATTGATGAGAATAATAATGACTTTATCACTGAGCTTACAGGGGATGATGAAGAGGCATCGAATGATGAGATACTAAGTGCTAATGAACCAGAGCCTGAATATGACCCAACCAATGAAAATTTTGACTCAGGCGAAATTAATACCGACTGGGGTGAAGATGAAAATCGTTATATTAAATTTCAGGTGACTGGCATTACCGTTAAAAAAATAGCCGAACGCGTTCAATACTATGATACCGACGGAAAATTAGTCACAGAATCATTTAAAGACTACACACGAAATACGATATTAAAACAATATTCATCACTCGATGATTTTATTCAAAAATGGCAAGATGCTGAGCGAAAACAAACTATTATAGATGAATTAGCGACTGAAGGCGTTATCTGGGAAGCCTTAGAAGAAGATGTTAGTAAAGACCTTGATCCATTCGATCTTATTTGCCATGTCGCCTTTGATCAACCTGCATTAACACGACAAGAACGCGCTAATAACGTTAAAAAACGCAACTACTTTGCCAAGTATGCAGATACAGCTCAAAAGGTCTTAAATGCATTGCTAGATGGCTATGCTGATGAAGGCATAAAAGCTATAGAAGGTAAAGATGCACTCAAAGCCAATATTATTGTACCGTTTGGTCGTCCTTTAGAAATTGCCAAAAAAACCTTTGGTAGCCCACAAAAATATAATGCAGCCATCAGCGAATTAGAAGCGGAACTCTACTCAGATAAACTAGGCTAAGTATAATAGTTAAAAAGCCATCCTTATGGCTTTGAGCAATTTAGCAAAAAAGATAAATATTAAAGGGAAGAGATGTCAGTCAGTTCAGTTATAAAATCCATCCAAGACATTATGCGCAAAGATGCAGGTGTCGACGGTGATGCACAACGCTTAGGTCAAATGTCTTGGCTGTTATTTTTAAAAATATTTGATGCCCAAGAAGAAGAACTGGAATTTGAACAAACAAATTACCGTGAACCGATCCCCAATCAATATTTATGGCGTAGCTGGGCAGCTGATAACCAAGGCATAACAGGTGATGAATTACTAAAATTTGTTAATGAGGATTTGTTTCCTGATCTCAAAAACTTAACAGCACCAATTAATATGAACCCGCGTGGCTTTGTCGTTAAAGAAGCCTTTAGTGATGCCTTTAACTACATGAAAAATGGCACCTTACTACGCCAAGTCATCAATAAACTCAATGAAATAGATTTCACCGACTCAGCAGAACGGCATTTATTTGGTGATTTATACGAACAAATATTAAAAGATCTACAAAGCGCAGGCAATGCAGGTGAATTTTACACCCCCAGAGCCGTTACTCGCTTTATGGTGAACCGAACTGACCCAAAGCTGGGTGAAAGCATTATGGATCCAGCCTGTGGAACAGGCGGTTTTTTAGCCTGTTCGTTTGATCATGTAAAAGATAATTATGTTAAAACCATTGATGACCATCAAACCTTACAGCAACAAATCCAAGGAGTGGAGAAGAAACAATTACCGCACTTACTCTGTACTACCAACATGTTATTGCATGGTATAGAAGTCCCCGTACAAATCAAACATGGCAACACCTTAAGCAAACCGCTATCCAGTTGGGATGAAGAATTAGATGTCATTGTCACTAATCCACCTTTTGGTGGTACCGAAGAAGACGGCATAGAAAAAAACTTCCCCACTGAATACCGTACCCGAGAAACAGCAGACTTATTCTTACAACTGATTATTGAAGTACTAAAAGACGGTGGTCGTGCAGCGGTAGTCTTGCCCGATGGTACTTTATTTGGTGAAGGTGTTAAAACCAAAATCAAAAAATTACTCACAGAAGAATGTAACCTTCATACCATTGTTCGCTTACCTAACGGCGTCTTTAATCCTTATACAGGGATTAAGACTAATATATTATTTTTTACCAAAGGTAAGCCAACGGAAAATATCTGGTATTACGAACATCCCTATCCAGAAGGTGTAAAAAATTATAATAAAACCAAACCGATGAAGTTTGAAGAGTTTCAAACTGAAATTGACTGGTGGGGTGATGAAGCGGATGGTTTTGCTAAACGAGTAGAAACTGAACAAGCATGGAAGGTCAGTATTGATACGATTATTGAGCGTAACTTTAATCTGGATATTAAAAACCCGTATGTCGGTGAAGTGATTAGCCATGATCCAGAAGAATTACTTTGTGATTATAATAATCAACAAGCCGATATTCAGGTCTTGCGTGATCAGTTAAAAGGAATTCTTTCGACTGCATTGACCGCCAAGGATGGTGGAAATGCCGAAAATGCAGGAGCAATTTTCGGTGAGGGTGAACAATAATGTCCGATGCTCATTTACTGATAACAGAAAATATTGATATTTGGACGACTGCCATTAAAAAACGCTCGGCAACGGGGCGTGGCAGTAATAAAAAAATTGAGCTGACAGGGATTAAAAAACTGCGGGAATTAATTTTTGAGTTGGCTGTGAGAGGAAAGTTAGTTTCTCAAGAATCTTGTGATGAACCTGCAAGTGAGTTATTGGAAAGGCTCACCAACAAGAAAAGTTTGATCGCAAAATCAGGCAAATTTAGTGAGTTAAAGACGAAGAAAGTATTGAAATTAGATGACCTTTTTGAAATCCCAAGCACATGGAAATGGTGTCATTTGGATGATATCGCTGCAATAGCAAGAGGAGGCTCCCCAAGACCAATTAAATCTTTCATTACAGATTCTGAAGACGGTTTAAATTGGATTAAAATAGGAGATTCCAATAGAGGGTCTAGGTATATAACTGGGACAGAACAAAAGATCATTAAAGAAGGTCTTGTAAAAACGCGTCAGGTCTATCCAGGGGACTTAATCACGGCTTTCTCATAAAAAATCATTGAAAATTGTAGTACAATCCGAGCCCCTAAAATTTGGTATGACTCAGTGATACATGAACAGCGAATTACCCATCAGTAACAAACAAATAACTAGTTTTGTAGA
>Ga0209184_1002068_pt1 | contig 11033 bp, 10 predicted proteins | sample EN8Hudsemesocosm_2_FD_184627 | JGI IMG/M metagenome (GOLD analysis project Ga0209184, IMG submission 184627) | Methane-oxidizing microbial communities from mesocosms in the Hudson Canyon - EN8C Hudson Canyon (SPAdes) (version 2) | ecosystem: Environmental > Aquatic > Marine > Cold seeps | place... | reverse complement strand
ATTTATTTACTGAACAGTTTGATTGCTAACAGGTGTGTCGAAACGGATTTAGAGAGGTAGAAAAAGCGAGTTTTAAACTTTGAAAGAAGAACTTAGGGCCGTTTACTCGCCCTGAATCGTCACGATCAATTGTCTACTTGATGCATGATTACGATGTTCACAAAGATAAATCCCTTGCCAGGTGCCCATGTTTAATCGACCCTTGGTAATCGGAATATTTAAGCTGCTGCCTAAAACACTCGATTTCAAATGCGCCGGCATGTCGTCTGAGCCTTCGTAGGTGTGGGTATAGTAGGGTTCATTTTCGCGCACGTTATGATTGAAATGGGCTTCGAAATCGTCCCGTACTGAGGGGTCGGCATTTTCATTAATGGTGAGGGAGGCTGAGGTATGTTGAATGAAGATGTTCATCATGCCGATATTGATGGTGTTCAATTCAGGCAACTGATCGAGTAGCTCATCAGTGATCAAATGGAAACCACGCTTATGGGCTTTTATATTGAGTTGTTTTTGAATCCACATAATCTTCTACTCTAGAGTTAATTCTCGACTTAAGAATCAACTGTCTGTTTGCTGCGAAAAAAGCTGAATAATAACCACCCCTAAGATTATCAATGCGATGCCCATCACGGAAGGCCAGTTGGGTATTTGCTGATAAAAAATGGCGGTCACAACAGCAACAGAGACGATTCCTAAACCCGACCATAGTGCATACGCAATACCGACAGGCATGGTTTTTATGCATAAGGAAAAAAAGTAAAAAGCGACGCAATAACCGATAATAACAATGAGGGAGGGCATTAAACGAGTAAAGTCTTCGGTGGACTTGAGTGCCGTCGTTGCAATCACTTCGGCGAGTATTGTAATCGCAAGATAGTGGTAGTTCATAAGGTAATCCCTGACCATTGAAACCAATATATTCACGCTAGCATTAATTAGATTCAGTAGTAGGATTGTCTAATAAATAATCTCCATAATTAATACTATATAATGAGATCCAACTAATTATGATTAATAACTACACAAACCTCATACTCTATTTCAGTCTCAATGAGCTGTACTTTCCAGCCTAATTGCTCAGCAGCTCTCTTCGCAATAATCAGCCCTATGCCGGCGCCCGCAACTAAAGGGTCTACTTTCCGCTGGCTTTTAGTATTACAAATAATGATCTTATCAGGATTTAACGATACCTGAATCTCTCCCTCGGAGTGTACGATGGCATTTTTACATAAGTTATTTAGTAACAGTTTTACTTGAGCCTTAGATGCGCTCACTTCTAGTGTCTCGCTACTGCCTTTAGGGTAATTTATACTAAACCTTTGCTGGCAATGAAAGACTTGATCAAGCTCCATTACGACTTGTTGAAATTCATGCTCTAAATTTAAATTTTGCTGCTTTTCTTTAAGAGCTTGTTCTTTGTCGGTATCAGACCAAAGATAAAGTAAATCCTGCGCTAAGTTTTGCATTTGCTGATTACTGGTAAAAATAATTGTTAATTTTTCTCGAACATTACCTTCAAACTCTTTACGTTCCAGCAGTTCAAGCGCAACCTGAACTGTGGCCATAGGAGTGCGAAGCTCATGACTGAGTGTTTGTATAAATAAACGCTCTTGCTGGCTTTTATCATTTAACTCAATGAGAGCTTGGTTTAATGACTTTATGATATTATCTATTTCAATAAATTCGTTCTTCGTACTATCCATTCGTGAATTCATTTGAGTATTAACCTGAGTATTCGAATTCGCGGTGGGCTGAGCAAACTTCACGGCTTGTTGTAATGCTTGCATCGACCGTGAAATTCTTTGATATATGAACCAAGCCCCATACAACATCATAAGTATTAATACAGCGGATAAAATTATTGAAACTTCAATTAGACTAATCCCTTCAGCATTATCATTTATTGGAAACTGATGGACGACAACCAATGCTCTTTCATCACCTATGATCTGAAAGAGACCATAATGATAAGAATGGTTATCTTGTAAAAAAAAGAAAGCATTCGGCGAGGTTTTCTCCAGTAAGCCAGAGTAAATAGCAGGCAAGTTATTAACGGAATGGCTAGGTATTAAATAAAATTGCTTAAACTGAGTTGAGTTTGGCAATGTTTGATTATTGTTAATTAATTCCTGAGCCCACTGACTATCTTGTTGCAGATAATACTCGGTTGAATCATCCAAGCCCCACTGGTAAAGAATATAAACGATATAAAAAATACCCGCTGAAATTAATAATGCCAATAGTAATAATCGCTGACTCAAATACTGTAATAAACTCATAACGGCACCTCTAGCTTCAACCCTATACTACGAAGTGTTCTGATCTGTATTACGTCCTTATTCATTTGATGTTTTTCTAAGGTAGCGCTCAAGGATTTTCGCAATCTAAAAACCAACATTTTTAAGCCGTCATCACTGCCATTACCATCGGGCCATAGTTGGTCAAATATTTTCTGTCGGCTGACAGTCTGATTCTCACGGGTTAATAGCAACAATAAACGCCACTCGTCTGGGGATAACTCTATTACATGGCCAGCGATTGTCGCTTGGTGTTGACTGACCGCTAGCGCTAGTTCTCCTAATTGAATTTTATCGCTACGATTACCTCTTTGCTCTAATGCTTTCAGGCGCATTACCAGCTCTTGCATAGCAAACGGTTTAACCAGATAGTCGTCGGTACCGGCAAGGAAGCCTTGTTCTTTATCTGCAAGAGTATGGCGGGCGGTAAGCATAATGGTAGGGATATTAATGCCACGCTCTCGCAGCTGTTGGCAAAAATCGAAGCCCGACATATCCGGTAAGTTAATATCCAGAATTAAGACATCAAAATCATGCTTGTCTATTAGTTGCTGAGCGTGATGCGCGGTTATTGCATGATCTGTTTCAATACCTTCTTCTGCTAAGTATTCACAGACTAACTTTGCTAATGGCACTTCATCTTCGACTAATAATACAAGCATGTCGTATCTCAACGGTTAATTATTGATAAACAATCTCACCGGCCAGTATGGTTTTCAAGACTTTTATCTCGCTGATTTTATCCACCGGTATTTTAAATGGATTTTGATCAATGACGATAAAGTCGGCCTCTTTGCCTTTTTCTAACGAGCCTGTTATGTGTTCTTGATCCATCACATAGGCACCATTAATGGTATAGGCTTCAATCACAGCGGCTAAATCCGGTAAGCTTTGCGCGCCTCGGGTTAATGCGTTTTGCATGCCAACAAAAGGCGATAGACTGCTCACATCCCAATCACTGCTCAAGGTTACGACGGCGCCCGTATCATAGATATCCCTTACCGGCAGCTGGGCATGAGCTCGAGCACCGATCAAGGGTTCCATTTCAACGAAATTTTCCGGATGCGTAAATTCTCCGGCTAACTGAAAGTCGGCGATCACATTTAATTCCGAAAAACGTTTCTTATCACTTTCGGCAATCATTTCTACATGAGTTAAACGATGGCGACCTGGGACTTTATTCGCAACAGTATTATTTTCAAGCTGCGCAGCTTCTATCGCGTTTAAAGATTCTCGCACTGCACGATCACCAATAGCATGAATGTGCATATTAAACCCAACCTTATCTAACTCGGTAACATAGTGAGTTAAGCGTTGCTGATCGAAATAGCTGAGTCCCATTGATCCGACTTCTTCATAATAAGCATTTGCCTTATAAGGGGCTAATAAGGCCGATGTGGCATTATGAGTAATGCCATCGCTGTAGAATTTTATTTGATTTATGCGTAATAAACTTTCTACGTCGTTTTCAAACAATGAGGTCAGATGTTTTATCTGCTGTTCATCATCGATGTTGGGGTAAGCCCATAAACTCAAAACACTGCGTGCGGTTAAGGTATTTTCTGTACGCGCTCTTTGCCATGCTTTTAAATAACCACGCTGCCAATAGATGCGAGCATCAACAATGGAAGTGATGCCATTTTTAGCCACTGCATCTAAGCCGGCTAATAAGCTTTGATAATTACGCTCTAAGCGTTCAGGGGTTTCGGCCATGGCGAGATCAAACGCTAGATCTCCTGCCCCATCTAATAAGATCCCGGTTGATTTCCCTTGCGCATTTAAAAGTACTGCACCCCCTTCGATATTCTGCTCGGCAATCACCCCATCCAGTTCGAGTAGCTCAAGTGCCTTACTGTTCACCCATACGCTATGGCTGGTTTCCTCCATGATGGCGATCGGCCGAGATTCATTCAAAGCATCAAGTAATAAACGTGGATCGGTATTGCTTTCCACTAGGGTCAGAATCGAATGTCCCCAACCTAATAGCCATTCATCATCAGCCGCCTGTGGGTTCTGCTGCCCACACACTTTAATATTATTGACCCATGCGCTAATACTCTTGGATGAATCAAGCACACATTGAATTTCTTCACTGGCAGCTTCTAACGGGTGGAGGTGAACATCGTGCAAGCCTGGTAATACCGTTTTACCTTGCAGGTTATGAATTTGAGTACTGGCATTGACCCAAGTTTTAGCTTCGACTTCAGAGCCCACAAATAGCAGCTGGCCGTTTTCAATAACCATAGCCTCAGCCCATGGCTGGGCTTTATTAACCGTGTAAATTTCACCATTAAGCCAAAGCTGGCGGCTATCTTGATTTGCGCTATTATTTGTGTCGCTGGTTTGTGCTTGAGCACCACCACAACCTTGCAGTAGGCTAGTCGTAGCTAAGGTAAGGGTTAGCGCTAATATTGTGGGTCTCATCATAGTCTCTACTCACTTTGTTATCTCGTATCGATACGATAACAAGGTCAAGGTAACGATTAGGTAACAGCATTTTCAAAGACCATGAATAGGCTCTTTACGACTGTATCTCAAATGTCGCTACTAACTCTTTAAATAGCTCATGTTCCACTAAGGGCTGTAATGCAGCATCATCTTTAATATCGATTAAGTAACTATCACGACGGTTTAACGCTTCTTTTAGATAACGAATAGCATCCTCAATCTGGTTCATCGCAGTATAGGCGCACGCTAGCTGATAAAACGCATGGCTATTATCTTTATCTATCTTCAGGGCCTGGTGGCATAGGTTCACTGCCCACTGCGGTTCATTGAGTTCAAGCACGGCATCGGCTTTATAGGTTAGTGCTTCGCAGTCTGTTGGTTTTAATTTCAGGATATCGTCATAAATGGATATTTTATTCGCTGGGGAAGGCTCTTGCTGAGCTCGTAACCAGTGTGATTGCAGCTCTTGGGTAAGCTCAATTTCTTCTCGGTTTTCTTCAATGTGACGCGTTTTCTGCCTCATCATCGATTCCATTGTTTCAAGACGCGCTTCGTATTCGGTAATCAACCTAGAAATTTCTTCATCCGCTAATGAATGAACCCGCTCTTTAATATCTCGAATGGAGGTCCAACCGACTAAAACGAGTAGTGAGGAAGCGGCTGCAATGATGTAAAAGAAGTAGGTAACGGTACTGGTGGCATACTCGACTCCTCTATCCACCGAGTTATGCTCTCTGTCCACTATTTGCTGCATCAGTTCATTCTTGGTGGCGGCCTGATCTATCCTCAATTGCTTCAATTCATCAAGCATATAGCGTTCAATAAATGGGGTATAAAGAGGCGCCTCTAGCTTGTCTAATTCAGCAGCGGTATTTGATGGCTCTGCTGCCAAGAATGCAGAGAACAGGGATAATGTCATTAGAATGAAGAGACTAGGCATAATACGCATCCGTAAGTGTTTTTTTCTAGCTTCTAAAGAGTGTAGCTGTTATTTGATGACGCTTACGATTCATGCACCAAAGCAGGTAGTCAATAGAATCAAGTCTCTACTTAGCTAAGCAAGTAAGCCACCAGTAAGCTCAGGCAGCCTAAAGCACAGGCAATTGTTGAATTTCTTTTAAGCTTTGGCATCGCTAATGCCACGATGGCACCACTGACGATGCTGAATAATAGGCTGATACCGAATAGAATCCCCAATACCTTGAAGATGTTACTGGCAATGCCCTTGTGTATATACATCAGCTGACGCATTAGATCATTTTTCTCAATCACGACTTTTGCGCCATGATCTTCATCCTCGGCAACTAAGCTGATTTCTTGATGAATATCGTACCAGCCTTGCCAAACTGGCGAGACAAAATAGTTTTTTGGGATAGGAAGGTGGCTTAGCGCATTTTCGTTTTCAAGAAAAATAACCAGTGCTTGTTTAGCATCTTGCTCATTATCAGGCCAGCTCGCACTGGAATATGGAATTTCAAAGGTTTCAGACGCTCCGCCTTCAACCTCTAATAAATGTAATAATCCTGTTAATGCATAAATAAGCGCCAGTGGTAAAAAGAAACAAGATAAATAGGCGTGCCATTTAATCCATAAGATACGAGCTTTTGACGTGAGCATAAGAAATTTTCTATATGATTTTATTGAGTTTAATATTGTTGAAAAACATCAACCATGAGCTTTACATTTTTTACTCAACAGGCAAGTCAATCACAAAACGTAAACCACAAGGCTGATTATGTTCTGCTCGAATATAACCCCCGATGGTTTCAATTTGTCGCTTGGTTAGTGCTAAACCTAAGCCGTAACCTTCTGACTTATTGCTTTCTTCAGTAACATCTTTAGCCCTAGCACCATCGATACGAAAGAAGGGCTGAAATATTTCTTCTAAATATCTACCGTCTATTCCTCTACCATGATCTGAAATCTCAATTCGCACCCAATCTAAAGCATTATCATCGTTCTCATCTCTCATGATACGACTGAGTTTTACTTCGATCTGAGTGCCGACCTCACTATACTTCATAGCATTACGAATAATATTTTCAATGCCTTGGCCTATTGCCCTGTGGTTTGAGTTTTTAATTACAAAACTATTGGGGATTAATAATATCAATTCGTGATGAGGAAATTCAAAACTGGCATCGTCGGCAATGGCTTCGATTAATGCCGTTAAGTCCACATCTTCGATCTTAAGATCCTTATAATGATTAGAATCTTGGTTATTAAGCCAAGACAAAGTTAAGGTATCTTCCAATAAAGATTGCATGCCATTCACTTCCTGTTCGACTCTTTTAAACTGAGGGTTTTCTTCACTGTCATTTAAAACCAGTTTTATCCGAGTAATGGGCGTGCGTAATTCGTGAGAAATATCTTGAATCAGTTGTTTCTGCCGTTGTATTAAAATATTAATGCGTTCTGCCATCTGATCAAAGCTCTTGCCTAGATCAGAAAATTCATCTCTGCGGTGGCCTAGATCCGACTCTAGGCGAACATTGAAATCTCCGCGGGTCATTTGCTTCGTTGCACGCTGCATTACTCGTAAGGGTGAGATTATATTGCGATAGATAACTAGGCAGGTTAATGCCACCAGAAAAATAGGGAAACCTAATTGAATACCGGTATTAATAAACTGCCAATAAACACCCGGGCGCATTCTCTGAGGAAGCTGTATCATCAAATTATACTGTGAATCCGGTATCGGCACCTTCATTATAGGGTTGTAGTTAAGGTATAGGTGTATCGGATAATCTAGATGACGCCCAATGGTAAGGTCGACCACACCATCAAACATTTCTTTTTCTACCTCTGCCGCCAACCAGTGTGAGGTTGTTTTTAAAACAGCGACCAAGGTATTTTCTTTTTTTCTTAACGCATCAGCCCAGCTCTCTAATTCGGCTATATCATTATTTTCTAACAGCTCTGAAGCTTGCAGAGCATACCCCCTCAGAGTTTCCCTATGCTCTGGAGCGATCATACTCTGTTTAGCTTCTATAAAATTTGTCACTTGGGTTACTAGCCAAATTAATAGAATGGTCGTAAAAGCTAATATTAAGTACAGCTTAGCGAATAAACCTAAACGAATAGCGCTTTTACTCTTCAAAACAGTAACCTAGCCCACGTACAGTTTTAATCGTATTAACAGCCATACCCGCAAGCGTTATTTTCTTTCGTATTTTACTAATATGCATATCCAAGGTTCGATCGTAGCGACTGAATTCTCGCAGAAGCACTCGTTGATATAACTGAGGCTTACTGAGCACTTCCCCTTGGTCTTCTACGAGGGCATACAGCAAGTCAAATTCTAGCGGGGTAAAAATAATATTCTGTTGTTTAACATTTACTAGGCCATCCTTTTTATTAAACTGAATATTTTTACTAGAGACTTCATTGTTATTTGATGACGTTTGAAGATTCGTCTTAGCCATAACCTGAGTTCGGCGCAAAATTGCTTGAATACGTAATTCTAATTCAGCCATGCTAAAAGGTTTGCTCAGATAATCATCCGCACCTGTTTTGAAACCACAGATACGATCTTGCTCTCCCCCCTTGGCCGTTAACATCAGTACCGGAGTTGATTTCTTAAAGCGTAAAGCTTGCAAAACTTGAAACCCGTCTAGCTTAGGAATCATTATATCCAGTAATATAATTTGATATTCGTTATCGAGTGCTAAACGCAGCCCATGCTCCCCATCAAATGCCGAATCAACTTCATACCCAAGCTTTATTAGATTTGAATATAACAGTGTATTAACGGACTGATCATCTTCAATAATCAGTATGCTTCCATTTTGTTTCGGAATCGACTCCATTATATCCCCTCTAAAATTCAATCACTGTTTTGAAATTGAAAGCTCGACCTGGTCGCTGAACGCCATAATGGTCGTAGAGTTTTTGATCGGTTAGATTCTGGACTTCAGCAGTTACTGAAACTATCGATGAATAAATATCTTTGGTGTAGGTTGCTGCTAAACTATGACTTTCCTGAGTCGGAATAGTAATTTTTGATTGAGAGGAACCGTAGCTCTCAGGCATGAGTTCAAACTCACCGACAAAACGATAATTCCAATTTAATTTAAGTACGTCATAACTTGTAAATATATCCAACCATTTAAGGCCCAGACTAGTATTGATGAATTTATACGGATGATTGGCGACTCGATCATTTTTAGTTTGTGCAAAAGTACCTGTATCTGCTCTATTTATAAAATCAAATTCCGTGTAATTGGCTTTGATACTCAAGAGTTCCTCAAGTGAACTCCATGATCCTGAAACTTGAAAGCCTCTAGAGTCTGCTGCCGCAATATTCTCATATACTGAGAAATCATTTTGTACTTTTAATACAATGGCATCTTTAATATCTCGAATAAAGAAGTTACTGCTAGCTTTCCAAAATCCATAATCATTATTTAAACCATGAATTTCTAATGATAGATTATAGTTGTCACTGCTCTCTTCCTTCAAATCAAGATTTGCATCGATACTTTCCGCATTACCAAACACCTCAACAAAGCTAGGAAGTCGAGTCGCGTTTTCATATGAGACTTTCCCCAATAGCCAGTCAAGAAACTTATATCGAACCAAATTGCCCCACCCCATTCGTTCTACATTTGATTCATGGTTTTTATTCGATTCTGTAGAGGTATTAAGCTGCGCGCTTCCTCGCTCTTGACTGTAGTGCTTAATAAAAAATTGATTTTGCAACTTGTTATCGAAAATATCTAAGGTGTAGTTTATACCTGAAACCCAGCTGAGCATGTCGCGATCCACATCAAGTAGGTCAGGTAGATTACTTGGAAGATAATGATTTTCTGATGACTGACTGTGCTTTGTAGGTGCAGAGGAGAAATCTAAAGTATGATCTTCGGCCAAACTCCAATCTAGATGAATAATGGCATATTGATTATTGCGCCAGTAACTGCATTTACAAGCATCCTCTATCTCACCAGGCGTTGGCACTTCTTCTGTCCTTTCTTCACCATTCCATAAATAGATTTTCTCTCCGATATCAAGAAAATAGGTTTTAATTTCTGATGCCCCCCCCGTAACTGACAGGGATACATCGTCCATAAGTCGCTTTTTATATTTTAGGTTTAAACCATAACTTTTACGTTCAACTGTCGCCTCGCCATAGACTTGACTCATACTCACATTATGTTGAATTTCTTTATCGTATTCGCTGCTATATAAACTTACTTGGAATAAATCTGCCCAACTTTGTTTGCGATAGCCAAAATCCACATTAATCCCTTGCCCTTCGTAAGCATCATGAAAACGCCTCGCTTTATAAGGTACTTTTTTGCCCAGCCTGCTGGGGATCGTTACATCCACTTCATAATTATTTTCACTGTAATCATAAAAGCCATTTAAGCGACTAAAAAAACCACTGTCGTCGGCGTAATTTAGGCTCAGCGTCGATCGACGGGTATTAAAATCTCCTATCATATGAGAAATCGACCCGCCCGTGCCTTCCTGCCCTTTATCGGTAATGAAGTTTACCGCTCCTCCTAAGGCATCTGCCCCTAATTCAATAGGGACAACACCATGATAGATATCCGCTCGCTGAACGAGGTTCACTGGAATAGTTGAGAGACCAAAGGTATAGCCTGACATTTCAAGCGGGATACCATCGATAAAAAACCGAATTTGTTCATCTCTTAAGCCATTTAGGGAGAATCGTTCTCGCGAACCTAGCCCCCCCATTCTGCGGATACCAATTCCAGGCTCTCGGGATAAGACTTCACTCAAATCTGCGGTCAACTTTTGATCGGCCTTTAAATCAATAACGTCCACTGCTGCTGCTGATTGCTCTAGTTCAAAGGCTTCATCCTTAGATCCGACAATGACAAGGGTTTCCAGCTCCTTAGTCTCATACTCCTTACCTTCATCGCTTGTGACTGATTTTACGGCCTCCGCCCAAGCAAAAGATTGAATTAATAATAAAGCCCCGATGCACGCAAAGCGGCTTGGAAGCTGAAAGATCTGAATGAAATTACGTGTTTTTAACAATGTAGATCGGCGGAGCATTTCATACTACCTAGAGCTGTAAAGCCCAAGAAATCATTAACAATGGGGAAATAATTAACAACTTATACGAAGGAGTTCGGTGTTTTATCAGGGCCTAAGAATAAGATGAGAATAAGAATCAATAATATTAAGCGATGAATGTGCTTATCTGCAAGGAGAAACGCACCAATATGGATAACTAAATTAAGTGAATGTAAAAAGTGTAAAAATAATCATTCTCAATTGATAACTTAGTTGAGAATAGTTATCATTTCCTTCTATTTT
>Ga0209184_1002066_pt1 | contig 11033 bp, 7 predicted proteins | sample EN8Hudsemesocosm_2_FD_184627 | JGI IMG/M metagenome (GOLD analysis project Ga0209184, IMG submission 184627) | Methane-oxidizing microbial communities from mesocosms in the Hudson Canyon - EN8C Hudson Canyon (SPAdes) (version 2) | ecosystem: Environmental > Aquatic > Marine > Cold seeps | place... | reverse complement strand
AGGAGGATGAATAATGGCGAAAGATAATAAATTCGACCTGCAGCCCTACCTTGATAAAATTAATGAGTTTGACGTTAATGATATTGATTGGGAAAACATGGGTTCCTGGCCGATCGCCGGAAAAGCCATTTTTTGCTCGATTATAGCTGCCTCAATTCTGGTCGGTGGTTATTTTATGATGCTGGAACCTATGCGTCAGAAATTAACACGAGAGATTAAACAAGAAACTCAGTTAAAGAAAGATTTTGAAAATAAGGCTTTTCAGGTCGCCAATCTTGAAGAGTATAAAGCTCAAATGATTGAAATGGAGCAGAGCTTTGAGTCCATTTTGAAACAGTTGCCAAGAGATACTGAAGTACCTGGTTTGATTGATGATATCTCACTAGCGGCGCTGAATAACGGCTTGGATCTGAAAGTGATCAATCCACAAAAGCAAGTTAGTACTGAGTTTTATAATGAGCTACCGATTCAGATTGAGGTAGAAGGTGATTATCACGAGCTTGGAGCTTATGTTTCATCAGTAGCCTCGCTACCTCGTATTGTGACTTTGCATGACTTTTCTATTAGTACCAAAGGTAAAGATACTGGCAAACTGTCGCTAAAGATTCTTGCTAAGACATACCGCTATAATGAGGAGGACTAATATGAAATATCTATCCTTATCATTACTTACGCTGTTATTAACGGCCTGCGGCGTTACTTCTGGCACTGCAGATTTGAAGCAGTTTGTTGATGGTGTAATGAGTCAGCCACGGGGTGTTATTGAGCCTTTGCCTGTTTTTGAACCTTATGAAGCGTTTAGTTACAGTGCGACAGGGTTGCGCTCGCCATTTGATTTGCCAGTGAATTTGGATGAGGTTGTTAGGAAAGTTACGCCTAACTCAGATATTCAACCTGATCTTAATCGTTCGAAAGAGCAGTTAGAGCAGTATTCATTAGGGTCTTTTTCTATGGTGGGTACTATCAAGCGGGAAGAAGACCAGTTATGGGCACTGGTATCGGTTCCTGGAAATGGTATTCATAAAGTGAAAGAAGACTATTTCATGGGTCAGAACCATGGCAAGGTTATACGCGTATTATCACAACGTATTGATATAATTGAAATTGTGCCTAACGGAGTAGGTGGTTGGCTTGAACGCCCGCGCTCACTTGTATTAGCTGGTATGGAAGAGGAATAAAAAATGAGTCACCGTCTTATAAAAGCAGCACAGGTATTTGTTGCTGTGATTCTAGCAACGATTGCCAGTTCGCAGAGTTTTGCTTCAAATCTCGTTGATATTAAATTTTCAGCATTGCCTGGGGATGTTACACAGATGGAGTTGATCTTTGATGGTCAGCCACCAACGCCGGGCGGATATACAATTGAGAAGCCTGCTCGTATCTCATTGGATTTACCTGGCAGTAATAGCCAGTTAGAAACCAAGTACCATAAAATTGGTTTTGGCAATGCAAGAACAGCTACGGTCGTGAACGCGAAAGAGCGTGCACGAGTTATTGTCAGCTTAGCCCAGCTGGTTCCTTATACTGTTGAATCACTTGATGATCGCTTAGTTGTTTTGATGGGTAAAACGGTTAATGCCAATGCTCAAGATATTCAGCCTGATCAAGCGGTTGCAAGTACTTCTAGCGCCAGCAGTTCAACTAATAATGAAGCACTTTCTTCTGTCATGAACGTTGATTTCAGACGGGGTGATCAGAGTGATGGCCAGGTACAAATTTTATTAAGCAACCCAAAAGCGAATGTTGATATTCAGCAGCAAGGCAAAAAGATCATCGTTACTTTGACTGATACAGTACTTCCAGAGAATATGCGTCGTCGTTTAGATGTTGTTGATTTTGCTACGCCAGTGAAATTTATTGATGCTAATATGGAAGGGACTAATACGGTTATCTATATTGAGCCGGAAGGTCAGTATGATTATTTGGCGTATCAAGCTGATGGTGTTTTAGCGATTAATGTTAAGCCGATTACTAAAGCTGAGAAAGATCAATTGGCTAAAGCAGACTTTCCTTATCGCGGTGAAAAGCTGTCTCTAAACTTCCAGAATATTGAAGTTCGTGCTGTTCTACAGTTGATTGCAGACTTTACCGGCCAAAATCTAGTGGCTTCAGATACCGTTGACGGTGGTATTACTCTGCGCTTACAAAACGTACCTTGGGACCAAGCACTAGATCTAGTATTGAAAACTAAAGGTTTAGCTAAGCGCCAAATGGGTAATGTTCTTTTAGTTGCCCCAGCTGAAGAAATAGCCGCTCGTGAAAAAATCGAACTAGAAGCGGTTAAGCAAGTTGAAGAATTGGCACCGTTATTATCTGAATATGTTCAGTTACGTTACGCCAAAGCAACCGATATCGCTTCGTTATTAACAGCAGAGAGTGGCTTGATGTCATCTCGTGGTACAGCAGTTGTCGACGAACGTACTAATACTTTGTTAATGAAAGATACTGGTGATAATTTAGAAAAAATTCGTGAAGCCATTACGATTTTAGATATACCTGTTCGCCAAGTATTGATTGAAGCACGTATTGTTATTGCCAATACCAGTGTGGGTGAAAAATTGGGTATTCGTTGGGGCGGCGGCGGCATGAAAGCCAATGATAATAGCTTCCTGACAGTGGGTGCTAGTCAGACTACATTAAATGAAACCAATCAAATATTAATCGATCGAGCTGCTGGAGAAACTGGTGGTGAAATTACCTTTCCTGATGCTTATGTTGTAGATCTTGGTGTAAGTGATGTCGGTGCTTCTTCATTAGCAGTCGGCATTTCTACTTTTGATTATCTATTGGACCTTGAATTATCAGCGGTTGAAACTGACGGTAATGCTGAAATTGTTTCCCAGCCTCGTGTTATTACGGCTGATGGGCAAACGGCTAGTATTCAATCAGGCACAGAGATTCCTTACCAGGAAGCGAGCTCAAGTGGTGCAACATCTATCTCCTTTAAATCAGCAGTATTGAAATTAGAGGTTACACCTCAAATTACACCTGATGATCGTATTATTATGGATTTGAAGATTAACCAAGATTCTATTGGTGAAGTAACAGCGGCTGGCCCTACAATTGATACTAATGCTCTAGAGACACAAGTGCTCGTTGAGAATGGCGAAACAATTGTTTTGGGTGGTATTTTCCGCTCTGAAGAAACGTTTGCCACAACGAAGACACCATTCTTTGGCGATATTCCTTTACTTGGCGTATTATTCCGCCGAACCGAGCATGTTGAGAGTAAAGCTGAGCTACTTATCTTTATTACTCCTCGTCTTGTTAAAGATACTTTGAGTACGCGTTAATACTAGATGTCACACACGTTAAATTTATACTTAGTCGGACCGATGGGCGCTGGAAAAAGCACCATCGGTCGTCTTCTATCTAGCGAACTGAATTTAGATTTTATTGATTCTGATCGCGAAATTGAAGAGCGCTGCGGTACCAACATTCCTTGGATTTTTGATAAAGAAGGTGAAGAGGGCTTTCGTGCGCGAGAAGAAAGTGCGATTGAAGATCTTACCTTGGAGTCGGGTATTTTACTGGCCACTGGTGGTGGTGTTGTAATGCGTCCAGCGAACCGTCGGAATTTAGCGGGAAGAGGTACGGTCGTTTATTTACGCACCTCAGTTGAGCAGCAGTTAGTGCGAACAGGTCGCGATAAGAATCGGCCTTTATTGCAAACGAGTAATCCAAAATCCGTACTAGAAGATTTGTTCGCAGTACGAGACCCTCTATATCAAGAAATTGCAGATATTGTTATTCAAACAGATCAGCGCAATCCCAAAAACGTGGTAAATGAAATTATGCGACGTTTAGCAGAAAGTAATATTATTGATGGCAATAATGAAGACACTTACAGTTGATCTAGCAGATCGCAGCTATCCGATTTTCATCGGAGAATCGTTAATATCTAATCCAGAGCTATTCACTCCTTATATCAAAGGAAAGCAGGTGATGATTGTTAGTAATACAACAGTCGCACCACTTTATTTAGAGCAGGTTAAATCAGCTCTGACTGAGTTTGATGTTGATGAGGTGATATTGCCTGATGGCGAAGAGTTTAAAAACCTTGAAACGCTGAACCTAATCTTTGATGCTTTGTTGACGAAGCGCCATAACCGTACAACGACGTTGATTGCGTTAGGTGGTGGTGTTATCGGTGATATGACAGGGTTTGCTGCTTCAAGCTATCAGCGCGGCGTAGATTTCATTCAGGTGCCTACTACGTTGTTATCTCAAGTTGATTCTTCGGTGGGTGGAAAGACCGCAGTCAATCATCCATTAGGCAAAAACATGATAGGCGCTTTTTATCAGCCAAAAGCGGTGATTGCAGACATCTCTGTTTTAAAAACGTTACCCCAGCGTGAGCTATCCGCGGGTATCGCCGAAGTTGTTAAGTATGGTTTGATTTGTAATACTTCCTTTTACCAGTGGCTAAATGAAAATATGGAGGCGTTAGCAGCATATGATGCGGAAGTGCTTTCAGCTGCGGTTGAATTTAGTTGTCTGGATAAAGCGGCTGTCGTTGCTCAGGACGAAAGAGAAGGTGGAATTCGAGCCATTCTTAATCTTGGGCATACCTTTGGTCATGCCATTGAAACGAATCAAGGTTACGGCGTATGGTTACATGGTGAAGCTGTTGCGGCTGGAATGGTTATGGCAGCGGATATGTCGTGGCGATTAGGTAATATTAGCCAGCAAGAAGTTCATGACTTACAGAGCTTGTTGAAGCGTGCTTTCTTACCCTGCGTTCCCCCTGCTGAGATGAGCAATGAAGACTTTATTGACCTTATGCAAGTAGATAAAAAAGTTTTAGATGGTCAGTTGCGATTGGTTTTATTATCCGCGATTGGGGAAGCAGTAGTGACGTCAGATTTTTCAGCTGATACATTACATCAAACCTTGGCTGCAGGTGAGCAGCTGGGTTTTTAAGAATTTACTAGGAGTGGGCGCATATGGATACGGAATTTTTAGCAGCGCTTGAAGATGATCAGGTAGCAGATAGTTTAATCAGAACGCAGCCTTTCTCCCCTCCTCGTCTAACCATTTCACAGGTGAAGCAGCTTGAACTACTTCAGCATCTATCCCTTTATAGTGAATTATTGATCCTTGTTTGCGCCGATAAAGGAAAAGGTAAAACCTTCATTGCCAAAGCTTTATTAGCAAGTCGTGAAGTTCCTGATCAAAGTTTGATGTTTGAAGCGGATTTCTCTCTAACCTATCTTGATGTTTTGCATAACTTGGCGCAATTTTTAGACTTGGCTGAATTAGCGGATGATCTGGACGGTATTGAACAGCAAGTATTAGCTCGGTGTTTGACAATTGCAGCAGAGGATCAAGGCTCTGTTTTATTAATAATTGATCAGTCCGATCAGCTTTCCGACAATGTACTAGAAGATATTAATAAACTGGCTTTATTGGCTCCAAATGCTCTGCATATCATGTTGCTTGCACCGCTTGGTTTTGAAAATAAACTATTAATGCTTACAGAGCCTCAAGCCCCGTTTCATGTGATGGAAGTAGAAGCGCTAAGTAGTGAAGAAGCCGAGTTATTATTACTTGAGCAATACCCAGGTAAGGAATGGGACGCTGAGCAGCTTGATTATATCGTTCAGCAATCCGTCGGTAATCCTGGAAAAATACTTTATCTTGCCAATCAGCTTATCTCTGGAGTTGTCCCGAAGCAGGCTGATGTCGAGGGGTCTAGGTTTCCTATAACCCATATTGCTGCAATGCTTCTGGTAGCCTCTGCCTTGATTATGGCCTATATGTATCAGGATAATTATTCTGAGGTCGAGATTCAGCCAGAGATTGCGATGCTCGAGGTAGCTCCTGCTTTTACTTCTGAGCCTGAATTGAAGGTGCCTGCTTTAATTGCCGTTGAGGAAAAACTTCCTGAAGTTATCGAAAAAGAGGTTGTGACTTCAGAGGAAGTAGATTTTAATTTTATTAGCTCTGAAACTGAAGTAATCGATCAAGCAGTGATATCAAAAGAGACGGTATCAACAGAGGCTGCAATAACAGAAGCTATTGCGATAGACAAAAAGGTTGTTTTTAGCAAGCAAGAGCAAGTTCTTTTGTCAGCAACAAGCACTGATTTTGTGATTCAGCTGTTCGGATCATATTCCTCTAAAAGCGCACAAACATTTATCAGTGATCATGCAACAAAAGCTATTCCGCTAAATCGTTATCAAACCCAGCACAAGGGAAAGCCTTGGCATGTTGTTGTTGCTGGTCCTTTCGCCTCGAGACCCGCAGCAGTTATAAAATCTAAGCAATTATCCACAAAGCTACGTCAGCAAAACCCTTGGGTTCGGTCTATCTCTCCTATTCAAGACGAATTGAAATCTAGAAATTAAGCAGGTTCCTTATTTCATATAGGGAATTTCTGGCTGATTTTCATACAGATTTAGCATCAATATTTGTGACATTCGCCCTGTACGTGTAGAATGAGCTCCCTTTTGACTATACGCAGCTCATTTTTTGAGCGTTGGGCGCTTCTAAGCCCTTGAATTTACTGAATTTTTTGTTGATGAGAGCTGTTCTATGAGAACTGGTCTATATACTCCAGGCGACTTTAAAGATAACTGTGGTTTTGGTTTGATTGCTCATTTAGAGGGACAAACTAGCCATAAGCTATTAGAGACGGCGATTGACTCCCTAACCTGCATGACCCACCGAGGTGGTATCGCTGCAGATGGTAAGACCGGTGACGGCTGTGGGATGTTAATTCAAAAGCCGGACTCATTCTTGCGTATAGTCGCGCAAGAACAAGGCATTACTTTGCCCGAGCAATATGCAATTGGCATGTTGTTTATGGATCTTGACGATGCAATTTATGCGGAGCAAAAAGCTGCGCTAGAAACTGCTATGTCAGCACAAGGCTTAACCGTATTAGGCTGGCGCGCAGTGCCTACTAATAACGATTGCCTGGGTCCAATGGCGATTGATTGTTTGCCACGCTTTGAACAAGTATTTATTGCTGCGACTGAAACTTTAGACAGTGAAGCCTTTGGCGTTAAACTGTTCTATGGCCGTCGCTTTGCAGAAAAAGCCTTAATCCAATTTCCAGATTTCTACATTGCTAGTCTGTCGGAAAGCGTATTGTCATATAAAGGCTTAACCATGCCTGTTGACCTTCCTGCTTTCTTCCTAGACCTGGCCGATGAGCGCTTGGAAACTTCTATTTGTGTTTTCCACCAACGCTTCTCGACCAATACGCAACCACGCTGGCCTCTAGCTCAGCCGTTTCGTATGTTGGCGCACAACGGTGAAATTAATACCATCAGTGGTAACCGTAACTGGGCGAATGCACGTGGCAGCAAGTTTGAGAGCGAATTACTACCAAACTTAGAAGAAATTCAGCCTATCGTAAATACCACGGGTTCTGACTCATCCTCAATGGATAACATGTTAGAGCTATTGGTTACCGGTGGTATGGGTTTATTCCGTGCTGTACGTATGATGATTCCGCCGGCTTGGCAGAACGTTGAAACCATGGATTCCGATTTACGTGCATTCTACGAGTACAACTCGATGCACATGGAGCCTTGGGATGGTCCTGCTGGCCTAGTAATGACCGATGGTCGTTATGCGGTTTGTGGTCTTGACCGTAATGGTTTACGTCCATCGCGTTGGGTAATCACTAAAGATGGTTTCATTACTGTTGCCTCAGAAGTGGGTGTACACGGTTATAAGCCAGAAGATGTTGTGTCTAAAGGGCGGGTTGGTCCAGGTGAAATCCTAGCCATCGATACTCAGACTGGCACCATCATGGATGCTGCTGCAGTTGATGAACTATTGAAGCAGCGTCAGCCATATAAAAAATGGTTGAAAGAAAACAGTGTTCGCATTGAGTCTCGCTTACAGCTGCAGTCTTTGAAAAAAGATCAGCCGTTAACCGCAGACGAATTAAAAGCGCACCAGAAACTACAGCTTGTTAGTTTCGAAGAGCGTGATCAAGTTTTACGCCCAATGGCTGAAGCAGGTCAAGAAGCCACCGGTTCTATGGGTGATGATACCCCAATGGCCGTGCTATCTCAGCGTGTTCGACACGTCACTGATTTCTTCCGTCAGAAGTTTGCTCAGGTAACTAACCCGCCAATCGATCCATTGCGTGAAGCGATTGTGATGTCGTTAGAAACTTGTATTGGTGTGGAAAAGAATGTTTTCGAAGAGAAAGCAGATCACGCTGAACGTATCATTTTGACATCGCCTGTTATTTCACCGTTGAAGTTCCACGGTTTAAAAAATACAGGCAATGCAGCATTTAAAGACGTTACTATTAAGCTTGCTTATCAAGCTGAAACTGGTCTTAAAGCGGCTATTGAGTCAATCGCCGCAGAAGCTGAACAGCAAGTACGCGATGGCGCAGTCGTCTTAATCTTAAGTGACCGTCAAGTTGCTCAAGGTGAGCTTGTTGTTCCAGCCGCGATGGCAACCGGTGCTGTTCATCACCACTTAGTTGCTAAAGGTTTACGTTGTGATTCTAACATCGTTGTTGAAACCGGTTCAGCACGTGATGCTCATCACTTTGCAGTCTTGTTAGGTTTTGGTGCGACAGCCGTTTATCCATGGTTGGCGTACGATATTCTTGAAGACATGCATCGCAGCAGTGAATTGCTGGGTGATCCTCTTAAATCGCAGCAGAATTTCCGTAAAGGTATCCGTAAAGGCTTGATGAAAATCTTGTCTAAGATGGGTATTTCTACCATCGCTTCTTACCGTGGATCGCAGTTATTTGAAGCGATTGGTTTGAGCGAAGAGATTGTTGACCTTTGTTTCACCGGCGTTAGCTCTCGAATTAAAGGAGCAACCTTTGCTGATTTCCAAGAAGATTTGGAATGGGTTGAGCAGAATGCTTGGATCGCGCGTAAGCCACTAGAGCAAGGTGGATTATTGAAGTATGTACACGGTGGTGAATACCACGCGTACAATCCTGAAGTGATCATGAACATTCAGCAAGCTGTACAGCAGAATGATCAAAAAGCTTACGACCGTTTTGCTGACTTGGTTAATAACCGCCCAGTCGCAACGATTCGTGACTTATTAGCGTTAAGTAAAGACGTTAAGGCGATCGATATATCTGAAGTTGAGCCAGTGAGCGAAATCTTCAAACGATTCGATACCGCGGCGATGTCTTTGGGTGCTCTTTCTCCAGAAGCACACGAAGCGCTAGCAGAAGCGATGAATGAGTTGGGCGGACGCTCAAACTCAGGTGAAGGTGGTGAAGATCCTAAGCGTTATGGCACTAATAAAAACTCCAAGATCAAGCAAATTGCGTCTGGACGTTTTGGTGTAACGCCACACTATCTATCCAGCGCTGATGTATTACAGATTAAAGTAGCCCAAGGCGCTAAGCCGGGTGAAGGTGGTCAGCTGCCAGGTGGTAAGGTAAACAATCTTATTGCTACGCTACGTTATTCGGTTCCGGGTGTGACATTGATTTCACCGCCACCGCATCACGATATTTATTCGATTGAAGATTTAGCTCAGCTAATTTTCGATTTGAAGCAAGTTAATCCAACCGCATTAGTTTCTGTGAAACTAGTATCGGAGCCGGGTGTTGGTACGATTGCAGCGGGTGTAGCGAAAGCTTACGCTGACTTGATTACTATTTCTGGTTACGACGGTGGTACAGCCGCTTCACCACTAACCTCTATCAAGTATGCCGGCTCCCCTTGGGAGCTTGGTTTGGCAGAAGCACATCAATCACTTCGTGGTAACGACTTGCGTGGCAAGGTTCGTGTACAGACTGATGGTGGTTTGAAGTCAGGTTTAGACGTTGTTAAAGGCGCTATGTTAGGTGCAGAGTCGTTTGGCTTTGGTACCTTGCCTATGGTTGCCGTGGGTTGTAAGTACTTACGTATTTGTCACCTTAACAACTGTGCTACGGGTGTTGCGACGCAGAATGAAAACTTGCGTGATAAGCATTACATCGGCACGGCAGAAATGGTTAAGAACTATTTCCACTTTGTTGCTGAAGAGATTCGTGGCTTGATGGCTCAGATGGGCATCCGTTCGATGGAAGATCTAGTCGGTCGCACTGACCTTTTAGAAATGATCGAAGGTAATACGTCTAAGCAGCGTAATTTGGATCTAACGCCATTATTAGCGAATGATCATATTCCTGCTGATAAGCCTCATACGGTTCAGGTTGAACGCAATGTGCCGTTCGACCAAGCGCTATTAGCGGAAGAAATGCTACAAGCGACAATCGCTGTGATCGAAGCCAAGAAAGGCGGCGAGTTCAGCTTTAACGTGACTAACTGTGATCGCTCTGTCGGTGCACGTTTGTCCGGTGAAATTGCTAAGCGTCACGGCAACCAAGGTATGGCAACTGCGCCAATCAAGCTTAGCTTGACGGGTACAGTCGGTCAGTCTTGGGGTGTTTGGAACGCAGGCGGCTTAGAAATGCGCCTTGAAGGCGATGCGAACGACTATGTTGGTAAGGGCATGACTGGCGGTAAGCTGGTTGTATTCCCACCAAAAGGTTCTGAGTTTAAATCTCAGGATACGTCGATTGTCGGTAATACCTGTTTATACGGTGCTACTGGCGGTAAATTGCTAGCAGCAGGTCGTGCTGGTGAACGTTTTGCAGTTCGTAACTCCGGTACCCATGCCGTTGTTGAAGGCGCAGGCGATCACTGTTGCGAATACATGACTGGCGGTATGGTTTGTGTACTCGGTAAAACGGGCTATAACTTCGGTGCGGGTATGACGGGCGGTTTCGCTTATGTACTGGACCTAGACAATAGTTTTGTTGATCAATATAACCACGAGCTTGTGGATATTAATCGCATCAACAACGAATTTACTGAAGGTTACCGTAACCACCTACGTGGCGTAATCACAGAATTCGTTGCCGAAACTGGCAGTGCTTGGGGTCAAGAGATCTTAGAAGATTTTGATGGCTTCATCGGTAAGTTCTGGTTAGTTAAGCCAAAAGCTGCAGATTTACAGCAGTTATTAGATAACATGCGCACTCGTCCAGAGTAAGCGCTTTGATAAATGCTGAGCCCACTTACTGTAATAGGTAACAG
>Ga0209184_1002064_pt1 | contig 11039 bp, 8 predicted proteins | sample EN8Hudsemesocosm_2_FD_184627 | JGI IMG/M metagenome (GOLD analysis project Ga0209184, IMG submission 184627) | Methane-oxidizing microbial communities from mesocosms in the Hudson Canyon - EN8C Hudson Canyon (SPAdes) (version 2) | ecosystem: Environmental > Aquatic > Marine > Cold seeps | place... | reverse complement strand
GAATGAATGATATCGACAAGCTCTGTTTGTTCATCGGATAAATTTTCAAATGACAATAATTGAGATGCACCGAGAATGCCATTGAGCGGTGTCCTCAGTTCATGGCTGATATTGGCCGTGATTCTAGTTTTGGCCAAGTTTTCATGTTCAGCACGTTCTTTCGCTTTTATTAGGTGGCTTTCAGATTGCTGTTTTAGCGTGATATCAGAAGTAACCCCCATCAGCTTTGAAATATCACCTCGAGAGTCCAAAATAGGAATAAAATTTGATTCAAAAGTTTTATCCCCAGTAGGGGTTTCGACCGTAAAATGAAAATGTGATGCCTGATTTCCTTTTAACGCTTCTTGCATTAGACCTTGAATACGACCTAAATTCGCATCGCCAACAAAGTCTAAGTAGGGGGTATTAATGACCTCTGATTCTTGGCTAAGGCCCAGCATTTCTAGTCCTGCGGGGTTCATTTTAACCAGCTTTCCTGAGCGGTCTATTTCGTGAATACAAACGGGGGCATGTTCCACAAGCTCTTGATAGCGGTTATTAATCCTTTGGTCTGCTTGCTGTTTCTTGAGCGCCACCTGCTGTTGCTTTACTTGCTCTTCAAGCTCAGCAATTCGGCGATGTAGCGGGCAATCAGAGCTGTTGTCCATAATAATGTCTTATATTCGCTATTTAAGGTTATTTGCTTTAGTTGATTATAGTGTGTTTGTAATAATCTTGCTAAATCGACAGGGGGAGGCATAATGCCAGCTTTAACTAGCCCAGAGACATAACTATGTGGACTCAAGACAATATTAGTGATGACCAAATCCTGCATAAGGCAGAAAGCGCTGATAATACTCAAGAATCAATTAAAATAGCGGTATTAGCTAGTGCTGATTACGCATTTTCCTTGTTCGATGATAATGTCAAAGATGAGTCTATGTATTGCTTGTTTGATTGGGATTTTGCCCAACAATGTTCGATGATAATGTCAAAGATGAGTCTATGTATTGCTTGTTTGATTGGGATTTTGCCCAACAAGCATTAACCATTAGTATTACCGATCCATCTAAAACTCTTCTAGCTAAGCATAGAGTACAACTGAAGTTAATGAATTATGACGCTTATCTGAGTAATGAAGAAGATCAGCAAGAGCAGATTCAGCTTTGGCTGCATAATCACCTAACAACCAGTGCTGAATTTTTGCAATACTCACTAGTCGCGGCCATGGTGGCAAATGGTGATTTAGCAAGCTCGGTATTATTGTAAGCATTAGGAAGTACCTTGTGATAGAAATTACTCACAACTATCACAAGGAATTGATTTTAAGCGATAGCCGCTTACAGCTTATCTAGAGCATCTTTATCAAGTTTACTTAACTCTTCCCAGTTGTTATCTAGGGCTTTCTCGCTATGGGAAAATAATAAGCGGGGATCTTTTTTGCCAATAATACTGGTATCGAAAAGGGCTTTTATTTCATCGAGTTGAATTAATTCAACTTCCTTGGCAATGGACTCATTGGTATCAAAAATACTGGTATCGAAAAGGGCTTTTATTTCATCGAGTTGAATTAATTCAACTTTCTTGGCAATGGACTCATTGGTATCAAAAGTTAAGCGGTTAACTTCGATATTGTGCCAAAAGTGACCTACTTTCTCTGCCATATTTTTCTTTTTACTGACCAAACGACTGATAAGTCCTTGCTTGTGCTGTTCAAACTCTTCTTCAGATAAACCCGCTAATTGCTGTTTGAAATCGCTAAAGAACAATTCTGACTCGGCTAAAATCTCAGAACTACTGGCAGTTGGTGATTGCACGATAAATATTAAACCGGGCACAGAGTTTTGAGGAAAAGGGGAGGCGGAAACGATATAACCGAGCTTTTTCTCAGTCCGTAGCCACTGGTAATAAGGTGAGCTAATGATTTGCGCTAACAGGGCGTAATGAGCACGGGATTTATCAGAAGTCATTGAGTCAAATTTCTGCCCTTGAATATAGAGGCTTATAGCACTATCCGGGTGTTGCTGTTCAATACGCTGGACAAATTGGGTAGGACTGCCATTGGCGGATGTTGCTGAATTCGGTACCTTACTAATTTTAGCTGGAGGAATTCGATTTGCAGACGGTTGATAAGCCTGTTTCAAAACATCCGTGATGGACCTAGCGGCTTCAGGTTCTAAGGTGCCGTGGACATAGATATCGATATACAATGATTTTTTAAGACGTTGATTAAAAGTGAGTACATCGGTCAGAGTAACGGTTTCTAGTGCGTCGATGAGCTCTTCTTGGCTAAAGCTAGGATTGCGTAACCAACGACGTAATTCGCTGATGGTACGCTCATAAGGCTTCGCTTTTAGCTGATTCTCAAGTCGACGTTTAAGTTGGGCTTGATAGCGCTTGAACTCTTCTTCACTAATATTTTCAGCAGTCAGTGCCGCCATGGTATCAACAATTTTTTCCAGCAAAACGTGCAATTTGTCGTGATAACCCGACATGGAAAGCTCTAGGCCACGACCACTCGCATTGAGCTGATAATTTAAACCCGCAATATAAGCAGGGTAGGTGTAACTACTAATCAGCTCATTAACGCTATGACTAAAAAGTTGGGCGATAATGCGATCTTTTGCATTATCGGCTATGTCCTGGTTATGCAAATTTATGAAGACTTTGGCTTTAGGCAGACGAAATTCCTGTTCAGGGTAATACCATAAGCGTAAACCTTGTTGATCGATTAGCGTTTCAGGGACGGCTTGAGCCGGGGAATCGGTCAAACTGAAAACCTCTGGGATGAAGGGGTTTTCAACGGGTAAGAAAAGTTGAGCACGATACTCTTCTTTTAATATTGGTTCCTTTGTTGCGGACTGCGTTTTAATCACCGCGGAGCGCAACATCATTTTAGTGTCGTACCACGGATCTAGGGTATTGGTCTCAACTTCCGGAGCGATAAGAACACGGACTAATTGCTCTGGCACAAGCTGATTTAAGAAAGGTTTTAATATATCCGCCTTGGGCGTAATCCACTGGTAATCACCATAGATAACCTGGCTAGCTTCTAAGTGACGTAAGTTATTCGCTAGGCGAACGGCAAAGTGGCCTGCTTTTGATTTTTCTTGATTAGCAAAAGCCAGTTCGGCTAATTGATGTTGTTCGTTATAAATACGTTTAATGAATTCAGGATCTTTAAGGCCATCTTGTAATAGCTCGATATAGGCAAAAACGGCAGCCGTTATTTCATCAATGCGATAAAGGCCAACCATGGTTAACTGTATTTGAATACTGAGTGTTGATTCCCAAGGAGTGCTGACGCCACGACCCGCACTTAAACCTTCAGCCCAACCTCGCTGTTTGAATAATGCGAGCAAGCTGCCTTCACCTTCATGGCCCAATAAATGGTTAATGATTTGCAGTGGCTTGTATTGATAAAGGCTCAAGCTCTCCGGCATTGGGAAGGTCAATTTGAGCTGGCGTATTTCTTTAATGGGCTCAATTTGTAAATCGAGAGGCAGTTGATCTGGCTGGTATAGTGCAGGTCGAGGCGATTTGACAACCACAGAGCGTTTTGGAATTGCACTGAATTTTTCTTTTACCCATGTTTCTAATAGGTCAAGATCGTAATTACCGATCAGTGCGAGTGTCATTTCGTTCGCAGAGTAGTGTTGTTGGTAAAACTCTAATAATTCATCACGGATAAGACTGCCAGGTCGATCGGCTAGGGTTTCTAAGCTGCCGGTAGCAAAATGAGCATAAGGATGCTCTGGGTTCATGGCTTGTTTTTCAGCGGAATAGATACGACGGCCATCATCTTTTGATTTAGAAGTGTATTCAGCGTTGACTGCATTTTTCTCTCGTTCGACATATTCGTTATCGAAGGTAGGGGAAATGAAGAAGGGGGCAAATCGATTTAAGGCTTCTTCAAGTACGTCATTATCGATTTCAAAATAATAGTTGGTCACATCATGAGCAGTAAACGCATTATGACTGCCTCCATGCTTACTAATGAACTCTTGATACTCACCGGGATCTGGGAAAGGCTCTGTGCCAAGGAAAAGCATATGTTCTAGAAAATGGGCTAAACCTTGTCTATCTTGGGGGTCATCACCGCTACCGACATTAACCGCCAAGGATGCGGCTGATTTGTCAGCGTCGGTATCAGAGACTAAAACGACTTTTAGGCCATTATCTAAGATGACTGAGCGATATTCGCGTTGGTCATTTGGGCTTTGAACGATATTGTTTGCAGATGAGTACATATTGATCCGATAAGCCGCGGTCGCGACTGCCAAAATAACCAACAGCAAGAAGGTGCTGTAGCGAGTGGAAAAAAGCATGAGAACCCCAATTTAAACTTATTATTCTATAGCCCGAAACTGAGTTTCGAGCCATGCAGCCGCTTTGTTGAGACGTTGCGCTAAAGATTGCTGCTAATATTCTTGTCTAACAATAACACTGGAGATCAGTGTTTCGCGTTATCTTGACGTGCAATTTGTTGTGCATCTTGCAAGTTATGTTCAGTTTCATCAAGATTCTCAATCTGCTGTAAGCGCTGCTTACAGTCTTCAAGCTCAGAAGATAACAAGGCAAACTGGCTCTGAAAGGCTAGGTCGATAGCATCATAAACCGCTTTTACTTGTTCCTTGCTTTCTGCTTTCGGCGTTTTTAGTACTTGTAAGCAGGCATGGGCAATTTGATGATACAGCTTTTCTTTTTTCACAGTTGATTCCTGATATTGGGTAAATAGAATTAGTGGCGAATGATACCTTATTTCCAGCTTTATTGTTGTAGCGATTGCTCCTTTAACTTGAAGGTTATTGATGTAACCAAGAAATTTGTTGGGGCAATAATTTAGTGGATAATATGTCACCCGCAAGCCAATGACATGGACTTTTATGCAGTAATGCCAATTGCTGTGGACTGGATATTCCTTGGGCGACAATGAGCAAGTTCTGATTCTTTAGGTGACTTAAAAGCTGCATGCTATGGCGCTTTATCTGTTCACGGCCATCAAATAACCAATGGCTATCAATGCTAATTCCTGTAAATAGCTTGGGTAAGTGATGAGTCAGGTCTTTTATCGTATTTAAGTGATAGTCAGGGTTTTTAACCAGTAGCTGGGTATTTAAACTCTCTAAATGGCTTTGAATTTGGCTATCGGCCTGCTTTATATCCAGTAGTTGTTCACTGCTAAGAATCAATTTCCAGGTATTGTCTTCCTGACCCTTTTGGCGGCTTAACGCTACGATAGCGGCTAAAGCCTTTAAGCTTTGATGAGGCTTCAAGTCACTGAAGTCATTAAACCAATGGATGGGTTTATCACTATAATTCTGCCACTCCTGACTGCAATAGAGCGCATCTTTTAACCATTGCTCAATATTATCTCTATTTGGGCACGCTGGTGGCATTAACGCGACGGCTTTTCCATCTTGATCAAACAGGGGTAAACAGCTAAACCCTGATTTTTCATAATGATGAGGTAAGAAATAACTATGCCCTTGATAAGGATCCTTATGCTGCGATTGAATGTCTTGAATATCGGGGTCTGTCTGAGGCTTAGCCGAATGTATTGCAGCACTTTGCATCCGTTCGGATTTCCACTTGATCATAGCCTCCCTACCTTGAAATAAGATGGGCTCTAAAAAATTCTGTTGAATACGGCCGAGAAGGTTGTCCAAATGTGCTTTCTCAAGTGTTTTGGGGAGTTGAATAATATGGTCACCTTCAAGGGTGGCAATAATATGATACAGGCCGTCAGATGCGTGTTGTAAGTGTTCGTTGATGACCGTAATGAAATCAAGGTCTAGCTTATTAGCATGTTCAGGGATGATTTTTAAATAGGAATACTCTGACTTGTCATCAATATTGAGTAATGTCTCTTGTTTTAATATCGATTTTTGTTTGCCCGTTAACTTATTAAGCATGTCATCGATCATAGGAATAGCGAGACACAAATAGTGTTGCTCATCAAATGGCACGATACACATCCAAGCTTCACTGCCATGGATGCTCTGAGTATTTAACTGAAAGCTTCCCTGCCAGTGATTTTGGCCTTCTAGAGTATTGATGAGCTGGGTTTCTTGTTCAATTGAGTTGTTACTGACCGATTTAGAGAAAAGATTCTTACCGATTAACTGATCGTGGTTATAGCCTAGCCATGGGTTTCTTGTTCAATTGAGTTGTTACTGACCGATTTAGAGAAAAGATTCTTACCGATTAACTGATCGTGGTTATAGCCTAGCCATTGTGCCGTACTGGGACTGGCGATTTGAATAACCCAATTTTTGTCGGTAATAAGGCAAGCTTGGTCTTTTTGTTGGAATTTTTCACTTAAATACAGAGCTTGTTGTAAGATTTTCTGTTGGCGAATGCCTTCATTAATGTTGTAGCGTAATAACATTGCATCCCAAGGTTTTGCCATGTTTTGGTGAACGTCGCCATTCAATGAAGCTGGAGTTATAGACGCTTCATGTTCATTCGACAGCAATATTCGATAGGTTGTCGGCCAACGCTGATGAATTGTCGTACACAGGTCTAATCCTGACATACCAGGCATTACCTGGTCTGTAATCACCACAGTAATGTCATGTTGTTCTAATATGCTCAGCGCTTCCGCTGCGCAACCTGCTTTATAGATGGTGTAATGCTCATCTAATAAAGAGGTTTCTATTGCATCCGCAATGGCTGGCTCATCGTCTACAAGCAGTAAAGTAGGGTTCATAATAACTCGAGTTCATTAAAGCATCCCTTCTGGCTAAAATAAGTTCTAAGAAAAAGTGACAACTTCCTAGGCAAGTATGGTTAGTCAGTACCTATACTTAGTATAAGTTTAGTAAGAAACTGAGAAGTTGCAGTGGCAGATAAACAAGCGTTAACTACAGGTGAAGCCGCAAAGTATTGTGGTGTTAATTTCCGAACCGTCATTCGCTGGATCGAGCGAGGACATTTGGATGCATATAAACTACCGGGCAGAGGAGATAACCGTATACCGGTTGATACCTTTGTGGATTTCCTACGGCAAAACGATATGCCGGTACCGGATGAACTAATAGCGGACGATCGACGACTGCTATTATTTTCGTTACAAGATAGTCGTGCTAGAGAGCTAGCGGCCGACCTTAGGCGGAATAACTGGGATGTTGTTCTGGCGGACGACCCAGTGCAGCTCGGCTATTTGATCGCCAAAGATAAGCCATCCGCATTATTAATGATGGACCTACATTATGCTGATATTGCGGCACGAATAATGAAAGATGTGAGTAAGGATCGCAGTGACGCCCCTAAAATGGCGCTTTTGCAAGGGAATCAAAGGGAGATGCATGATGGTTGGGATTCATTTCAATGGCCTGAGCAACGACAGTTGCTATTGGACTATTTGACTCAAGATGGTTCTGAAAGTCATTAAAGCTCTTATTGTCCTGCTGGCTATTGGTTTTTCTTTCAGTGTGCAGGCGTTAACAGTGACTCCTGTTTGGCAAGGAACAGAAATATTTCTATTCCTTGTTCTTTTTTGTGCGGTTTGTCTTCTTATATATCGATCATTGCGGCAATCTTCGTCATCGCCAGACCCTCGTTTGGCTTTATTATGGCGTCATGTGCCAGACATCATTACGGAAATTGATTGCGACGGTATTATCTTAACGGTGAATCACGCAGTAGAAGGCTTTTCCCAAAAAGACTTGATCGGCCGCTCTAGCTTTGACTTCCTAACGGAGGAAGGTCAGCGTGTTTTTTCTAAGTCGTTACAAAAAGCCATAGAGAATCAAGAAGTCCAGCGCTATGAATTAAACATTGTCTCCCCAGAGGGGGCTTCTGTTTGGATTTCCAATCGAATTGTTCCTATTATCGAGCATCAAAAGATTGTTTCGCTGCTTATTATCACTACGGATATTACTGAGCAAAAAATAGCGAATGAAGTATTGCTTGCCGCGAAATCGAATGCTGAAAAAGCCAATGTTGCTAAAAGCCAGTTTTTGGCCAGTATGAGTCATGAAATTCGTACTCCGATGACAGGCATGCTTGGTATGGCCTCTTTACTTGAACAAACAGACCTTAGTCATGAGCAACAAGAATGCGTATTAACCATTCAACAATCCGCAGAGCATCTGCTTTCGATTATTAACGACGTTTTAGATTTATCCAAAATAGAAGCGAATAAATTAACCATCGAGAGCGAAAGCATTGAATTGGATCAGTTTATGAGCTCGCTGGTGGATATGGTTGGTAACAAGGCACGAGAAAAAGGTTTAAATCTACAAACCTTTATTGATGAAAAAGTCCCTAATTATATCATTAGCGATTCCGTTCGCTTACGTCAAATCCTGATGAATTATCTGGCCAATGCAATTAAGTTCACCATGAAAGGCCATGTCATTATTCGGGTCATGCCTTTGCAAGTTAAAGATAGTAGTGTGAGTTTACGTTTTTCCGTAGAAGATACAGGGATAGGTATGTCGGCTGATAAGGCCGCGTATGTTTTTGATGAGTTCACCGATGCTCACGGCCAGCAATCTGTGCGCATGGGCGGGTCAGGCTTAGGTTTGAATATATGTCAGCGCTTGGCTCAAATGATGGATGGCAGTGTTGGGGTTGTGAGTAGCCCCAATTTAGGCTCCAATTTTTGGTTAGATCTCGAAGTAGCGATTACTAGTTGTGACAATAAGCACTATGATCACAAGATTATAGCGACGGATGATCAGAGTCCCTCAATGGGTTTGGTGGCTTGGGTCCTCGATGAAGTAAAAGTTAATCGACTGCTATTAAAAGAAGTTGCCAAACGTAGTGGATTTATTGTCAGAGAGTTTAATCAGCTATCGCATTTGCTCGATGAGTTGGAAAATCAGTCAGGCCCTGATTTATTAGTTTTTTCTTTAGAGCTGGGTAGCAAGAAAATAGACCGTATCCTCGATAAAGTTAAGGCTTTAAACAGTTCGGCTTATCTTGCTATGACCACAGTTGAAGCGATCAACCTTGATTACAATCAATTGGTCGATCAAGGTATTCATGCATTTTGGGAATGGCCACTAGGGCAGCATGAGTTAAATTCTATGTTGGAACGTCTGTTTTCCCATGATTGGCAGGAATACCCTAAAACGTTGATCACTCGCTATAAACGAACCCTGATTACTTCTGAAGTTAAATCTGATTGTCGGGGAAAAATTTTGTTGGCGGAAGATAATCTAGTCAATCAAAAAGTGACAACGCAAATGCTGAAAAAAATGGGGTTTGATGTTGATGTGGCGAATGATGGGGAAGAGGCCTTAGCGGCCTGGAAGCGAGAAGACTATGATGTGATATTAATGGATTGTCATATGCCAATCATGGATGGGCTGCAAGCGACTCGTATGATTCGTATGCAAGAAGATGATAAGCATACCCCTATTTTAGCACTCACTGCGGATGTGTTATCTGAAAGAAAAGCAGAGTGCATCGCGGTAGGAATGGATGATTTTATGTCTAAGCCCATTCGTATGGATGAGCTTAGAAAAGCATTAGCGAAATTCAGTCAGTAGCGATAATAACGGGCAATTTATAGTGCAGGACCATAAGGAATGTAGCGATTATCCGTTTGTTTCTTAAGCCAGCGGACAAAGTCTTTTTCTACGGCGATATTTTGGGCTTTTAAATAGCGTAATAAATAGATTGTTGGGTTTTTACTTGAAAAAGTCCAATTGGAAAACTGCATCTCTCCCTTAGTGAAAATCATGCATAAATTCAAAATTTGAGCTTTAGAAAAATTCTCAATGGCCTTTTCCCACGCGGCTTGCGGAGCATTGATGTAGCTAGCAATGAGGTTTATTTCATTTTCGTTAAGGGTTTTGATATCGTCATTGATCGATTCTTGTGACGTTACTTTAGTTGAGAGTTCAAGCAATATGTCAACAGAGATGACCGTATTTGATGCTGTTGGTTGCCAGGTATCGACCATAATTTATAGCCTCTTAAGGATAGGGATAGTGTTTATGCTGGGATATACTAATGCCTCAAAATCGAGAAACAAGTTATCTTTGTAGTATTTGCATTTTTTGTTAGGAAAATGGAATGGATGAATTTGCCGATATCAGGCCTTATAACGATACCGAATTCCCTGAAATAATAGAGCGTCTATTAGCTGAGCCCGATCTCGTGAAAGGTTTAGCTTACTTTATGCGTCCGAGCTGGCGTGGCCCTTTACGACTACTCGCTCGCTCATTAGTACGCTGGCGCTTACAAAAAGACTTGGTAGGCCTTGAGTCCATCGCTGAATTTCAAATGTGGCTAGCAGGGTATATTGAAAAAATAGTCAATAAGACAATCACTGATTTCAAAGTCACTGGAATTGAAGGATTAGATAATGATAAAAGCTATACTTGGTTGTCTAATCATAGAGATATCGCTTTAGATCCAACTCTTGTTAATTTTGCGTTGCACCTGAGTGATCGCTCAACGGGAAGAATTGCAATTGGCGATAATTTATTAACTCATCCTGTTGTTGGTGATTTTATGCGCCTTAATAAAAGCTTTATTGTTAAGCGTTCTATTAAGGCTAAGCGAGAAAAATTCTCAGCGTTACAATTACTCTCTCGTTATATTCGCCACTCAATTGATGATGGACACTCTGTTTGGATTGCACAGCGGGAGGGGCGAGCTAAAGACGGAATCGATACGACCGATACTGCCGTATTGAAAATGTTGAGTCTTGCAGGCAGAGGGTTAAAAGAATCATTTCCTCAAGCTTTACAGCAACTGAATCCTCTGCCTGTCAGTATCAGTTATGAATTTGACCCATGCGACCTTTTAAAAGCGAGAGAACTCGCGGCGGTTAAGAAGGGCGTTGGCTATACAAAATCTGAAAATGAAGATGTTGAAAGTATCATTACAGGTCTTATGGGAGATAAAGGACGAGTTCAAGTCAGTTTTGGTGAAGAGATCTCTCCAGATTTATTTGCGACTGCAGAATTATTAGCAGAAGAAATTGATCGCCAAATCGTAGTCGGATATGCCTGCTATCCAGTTAACTTTGCAGCTCATAAGCTTTTAGCTGATAATGGCTTATTATCACCACTTGAAGAATACGATGATGTTGAAGA
>Ga0209184_1002063_pt1 | contig 11042 bp, 9 predicted proteins | sample EN8Hudsemesocosm_2_FD_184627 | JGI IMG/M metagenome (GOLD analysis project Ga0209184, IMG submission 184627) | Methane-oxidizing microbial communities from mesocosms in the Hudson Canyon - EN8C Hudson Canyon (SPAdes) (version 2) | ecosystem: Environmental > Aquatic > Marine > Cold seeps | place... | reverse complement strand
TTGGTAATAAAAAAATTGGCATCGCTATTGGACAGTCTACAACGTCCATAGCAAGTCCGTTAAAAACCATTCGCTCTATCAATCAACAACCCAACTGGGAACTGATTTCTCAACTGGTTAAAGAATGGAATCCTGCCGGCCTGGTCGTCGGCATTTCCAAACAAGGTGATGGCTCTGATAATCCCATTACCCCAAGAATGTATAAATTCTGTCGCCAACTCGAAGGCCGCTATAATTTACCGGTCTATCAAATTGATGAATCCTTCTCCACTTTTGAAGCAAAACAAATGCTATTTGACGATCTTAAAGTCAATGCAGAAAAATTGTGGGATGTTCAAGACCAACTCGCCGCACAACTTATTTTACAAAGCTGGTTAAACTTAAAAGCCTCATGACAGATTACAACTTAAAAATACCTGCATTATTGACTAGACTAGAAGCAGACCTTAGATCTCTTATACTCTCTAGAAATATGAAAAAACCATTAATGATAGGTATACACAGTGGCGGTGCATGGGTAGCTGAACATCTACACCAACGCTTACAAATAGAAGAGCCCCTTGGATTAATGGATATTTCTTTTTACCGGGATGACTTTTCACAAATAGGCATGAACCCAAAAGTAAAACCCAGCCAACTACCCGCTCATATGGAAGGCAGGGATATTATCCTCATTGATGATGTCTTTTACACGGGCAGAACGATTCGTGCGGCATTAAATGAAATTTTTGATTACGGCCGGCCAAACCAGGTTATTTTAGCCGTACTCATAGAAAGAGATGGCCGCCAGGTTCCTTTGCAACCCGATTGTGTAGGCTGCTCCATTACGCTCCCCAAAGGGCAAAGAATAAAACTAACAGGTCCTGACCCACTGGGCGTTGTTATCCAATCTGTTTCTACTGAAAAAACGGCCGCTTAAAGATGAAAAACCTGCAACTCAATAAAGATGGCAAGCTCAAACACTTTCTATCCATTGATGGGCTTAGCAAAGAAATTCTGACTGAAATACTCGATACTGCTGAGTCATTTTCCAGCATGTCTGAACAACGGGTCAAAAAAGTACCACTTTTACGCGGCAAAACCATCGTCAATCTGTTCTTTGAAAACAGCACCCGAACACGCACCACCTTTGAGCTTGCTGCAACCCGGTTATCTGCTGATGTGTTAAGCATGAATATTGCCACCTCGGCCACCTCAAAAGGTGAAAGCTTACTCGATACCATCCGCAACCTTGAAGCCATGCATGTTGATATGTTCGTAGTCAGACATGCCATCAGTGGTGCAGGACATTTTATTGCACAAAACACAGCACCCCATATCAGTGTTATTAACGCCGGCGATGGGCAACACGCCCACCCGACTCAGGCCATGCTGGATATGTATACCATCCGCCAGTTCAAACATGATTTCAGCCAATTAAAAGTCGCCATTATTGGTGATATATTGCATTCCAGAGTTGCTCGCTCCCAAATTCAGGCACTGAATACATTAGGCACTGAAGAAGTCAGAGTTATTGCTCCTAAAACACTATTACCTTCTCACGTTGAAAGCTTGGGTGTAACTGCATTTAATACGCTGGAAGAAGGTCTTAAAGGTGTCGATGTTGTGATCATGTTACGACTACAAAAAGAACGCATGACCTCGGCCCTGTTACCTAGCGAAAGAGAATACTTCAAGTGCTTTGGTCTCACCGAAGAAAGATTAAAGCTGGCTAAATCTAACGCTATCGTTATGCACCCCGGCCCAATCAATAGAGGGGTAGAAATTGAATCAAGTATCGCTGACGGACCTCAGTCGGTCATTCTTCAACAAGTCAGTAACGGTATTTCAGTGCGTATGGCTATTATGTCATTAACGATGCAAAGCAATGGAGAGCCCTTATGAAAAAAATACTGATTTCAAATGGACAGATAATTGATCCGGCAAACAATATAGAGCAAACAGGCAATATTTATATTGCTGATGGAAAAATACTGGCGGTTAATGAACAAGTTTCAGACTTCACTGCTGATATCAGCATAAATGCTGCTGATAATATCGTCTGCCCTGGCTTTATTGATCTAAGTGCCAGACTTAGAGACCCGGGCCAATCCTATAAAGGCACTATTGCCAGCGAAACTATCGCAGCAGCAAGCGCAGGTGTCACCTCGCTATGCTTACCACCAGACACCAGTCCCGTCATCGACACGGCAGCAGTAACCGAGTTAATTGCCGACAAAGCAGAAAAGGCAAACTACAATCAGGTCTACCCCATTGGCGCTTTAACTCAAGGCCTCGCTGGCTCTGAACTTAGTTCAATGCATGCTTTAAAAGAGGCTGGCTGTATTGCGGTAAGCAATGCAACGATCCCTCTTGCAAGCTTGTTGGTTGCCCGTAGAGCTATGGAATATGCCAGCAGCCATGATTTACTGGTTATGTATCACCCAAATGTCCCGTCACTCAGTAATAATGGCTGTGCTCACGAAGGCGTGTTTGCCACCCGTTATGGTTTACCTGGCATTCCCGAAGCATCCGAATCAATAGCGGTTGCACAATATTTAGAATTAGCCGAACTCACGGGTTGCCGCTTGCATTTTAGCCAAATCAGCTCCAGACGCTCAGCAATTAAAATCCAGCAGGCAAAAAAATACGGACTTAAAGTGACAGCCGATGTCGCGATTCATCAGCTGCATTTAACTGAAAATGATATAGAACCTTTTAATAGCAGCTTCCATGTTTTGCCCCCCTTCCGGACCAAAAAAGACCAACAAAGCTTAAGAGAAAGCCTGGCCAATGGCACCATAGATATTATTTGCTCTGATCACCAGCCTCACGACCTGGATGCAAAACTTGGTGCCTTTCCTGAAACTGAACCTGGCATTTCATCGCTTGAAACATTACTGCCTTTAGCTTTACGTTTAGTGCAAGATAATGCAATCACCTTATCTCAAGCTATTGCCGCTCTTACTCAAAACCCTGCAACGACATTAGGTATACAGAGTGGCACGCTATCACCTGGCCAAGCAGCAGATATTTGTATTTTTGACCCCAGCCTCAGCTGGACAATTAATCATGACAGCTGGAAAAGTGCTGGATGCAACACCCCTTTTTGGGGTCAAACCTTAAAAGGTCGTGTAACGCACACCCTGCAATCAGGGAAAATAATTTACACCTTATAATAATAAAAAAAAGGAACATTATGCTCAGTAAAAACAACGCGCATGCCAGGGGAATTGATGACCTAAAAGGTGATCAGTCATGGCGAATTTTCAGAATCATTAGTGAATTTACCGAGGGCTTTGACCGCCTATCTGAAGTCTCCGATGCAATTTCTATTTTTGGCTCAGCACGCCTGTTGCCCGAACATCCTCATTATCAGAAAACAGTCGAACTCGCTGAATTATTATGTAAAAATGACTTTTCCATCATTAGTGGTGGTGGACCAGGGATTATGGAGGCAGCCAATAAAGGTGCCTACAATCAAGATCAACTCTCTATTGGCTTAAACATTGAATTGCCAATGGAACAAGCGCCAAACCCTTACCAAAATATCTCACTGGATTTTCGCTACTTCTTTGTCCGCAAAGTTATGTTCGTCAGGTATTCGATTGGTTATGTCTGTATGCCCGGTGGCTTTGGTACTTTAGATGAATTTTTTGAAGCACTGACATTAATGCAGACCAACAAAATTTACCCTATCCCATTAATTTTATTCGGCAGCGAGTTCTGGGAAGGCCTGCTAGAGTGGATTAAATCAACTTTAATCGAATATGAAACCATATCCATAGAAGACTTAGATTTAATCACAGTGACGGATGATCCCGAAGAAGTTCTAGATATTATGGTTCGCCATCGTGAATGGAAAAATGAACAGCGCCAGCGAGATGGCGACCAAAATGCATTGATTATTTAACCTGGTAGGGTGGGCAACGCTTTTCTGCCCACCATGATTCAAAGACGGTGGGCAAAAGACCCTGCCCACCCTACTTCCTCACACGCCTTTATACCCTGTAGCAATAGGATAACGACGGTCTCGACCAAATGCGCGAGGCGTAATTTTTACCCCGGGAGGAGCTTGCCTACGCTTGTATTCATTTCTATCAACCAAGGAAATAGCTCGTTTTACATCGGCCTCAGTATAGCCAGCGGCCATTATATCTTCAGCTGACTGATCCTGCTCCACATACATTTCCAGAATAGGATCTAAAATAGAATACGGCGGCAAAGAATCCTCATCTATCTGATCAGGCGCCAGTTCTGCCGAGGGTGGACGAGTAATCACTCTTTCAGGAATAACAGGGGATATCGTGTTTCGATATTCTGACAATTGATAAACCAGTAACTTGGGCACATCTTTAATCGGTGCAAAACCACCCGCCATATCACCGTATAAGGTCGCATAACCGACACTCATCTCACTTTTGTTACCCGTAGTCAGTAATAATTTTCCCTGCTTATTAGACATTGCCATTAACAAAACACCTCGACACCGTGCCTGAATATTTTCTTCCGTGGCATCTCTTGTTGTGCCGGCAAATACTTCACTTAACATTCCGGTAAAAGCAGTGACTGCTGGCTCAATGGCAATAGTGTGATGTTTAATACCTAAAGCATCCGCCTCTAATATAGCATCTTCATTACTCATATCCTGGGTGTATTTAGAGGGCATTAATACCGCTTCTACATGCTCTGCTCCCAGCGCATCAACAGCAATAGCCAAAACCAGAGCAGAATCTATCCCGCCCGACAATCCTAATATCGCCCCTTTAAAGCCATTTTTATAGACATAATCCTTTACCCCTAAAACCAATGCCTTATATTCACTGGAGATTTCATTATATAAAGGAGAGCAGCTGTTTTTTATAGGCCTATTACCCTCAAATTCGACCACAGAAACTTGCTCTTCAAACTCTTCAGCTCTAAAAACGACTTCACCTTGCTCATTGACAACAAATGAGGCACCATCGAAGACCAACTCATCCTGCCCTCCTACCAGGTTGACATAAACCAAAGGAATTTCAGTTTCTTTTGCCTGCTGACAAACAATCTCTTCTCTTTGATGAATTTTCCCCGCATAGAATGGCGAAGCATTTAGGGTCAGGATTAAATCTGCGCCCGCCTGTTTATTTTTTTCTACCAGACCTTGCTGCCAGATATCTTCACAAATAGTCAGCGCTATAGATTGGCCTTTAACTGAAAAAATACTGATTTCATTGGCTGATTTAAAATAACGTTGTTCATCAAACACCCCAAAATTAGGTAAGGCACTTTTTCTATACTGTGTCAGGATTTCCCCATCCCTTAAAACCGCAGCTGTATTATATAAACCCTCTTCACTTTGTTCAGGGAAACCGATAACCACATCGATGCCTTGAACAGCTTGGGCAATATCAAGCACAGATTGATTTGCCTGCTTGATAAAATCAGGGCGTAATAATAAATCTTCGGGCGGATAGCCTGTTACGGTAAGTTCAGGAAAGACAATCAGGTCTGCACCTAATTGGTCGCGAGCCTGCTCAGCTGTTTCGATGATTTTTTTTTGATTGGCCGCAATACCACCGACCAGCAGATTAATTTGCGCTAAGGCTATTTTTAACATTTAGTTTTTCTGTTGCTTTCGCTAGATTCACTAGCCCTTTAGATTGTAGAGACGTTGCATGCAACGTCTCTACGGTATGTCATTTTAAATCTACAATTACAAAGCTGCCTTCATCGCTTCTCCTAACAACGTAGGGCTATCGACGACTTCAGCACCTGCTGCTTTTAATGCCGCCACTTTGCCTTCTGCTGTACCTTTACCTCCCGTAATAATCGCCCCAGCATGGCCCATTCTTTTTCCTGGAGGCGCTGTTCTGCCTGCAATATAAGAGACCACTGGTTTCGTGACATATTCTTTGATGTAATCAGCCGCTTCTTCCTCTTCAGTTCCACCGATTTCACCCACCATGATAATGCCTTTGGTTTTATCATCTGCCTGGAAACGGCTTAATACATCGGTAAAAGTCATGCCGTGAATAGGGTCTCCACCGATACCCACGCAGGTACTTTGACCTAGGCCCTGGTTGGTAGTCTGATGCACAGCCTCATAAGTTAAAGTCCCTGAACGGGAAACCACACCAATAGAACCCGGTAAATGAATACTGCCTGGCATAATGCCAATTTTGCATTCCCCTGGAGTAATCACCCCAGGGCAATTGGGTCCAACCAGTAATGCATCCGTACCTGCCATAGCCGCTTTAACTCGAAGCATTTGTAAAACAGGTATACCTTCTGTAATACAGATAATCAAACCAATTCCCGCATCCACTGCTTCCAGAATGGCATCAGCAGCATAAAAAGGTGGCACATAAATCATCGATGCCGTGGCACCCGTCTGTTTTACGGCCTGTTCTACCGTATTAAAAACAGGTAAACCTAAATGGGTTTGACCACCACGCCCTGGTGTTACCCCGCCAACCAGCTGAGTACCATAGGCTAGTGTCTGTTCTGAATGAAACGTCCCTTGTTTACCTGTAAATCCCTGACAAATCAGTTTAGTGTGTTTATCAATTAAAATACTCATGCCACTTTCCCTTCATTATTCGCTAAAGCCACGGCTTGTTCTGCCGCACTGGCTAAATCATCTGCCGCAACTACGCCAAAATCAGAATCATTTAACAAAGCCTTACCTTTTTCCACATTAGTACCTTCAAGTCGCACGATCACAGGCACTTGTACATGAACTTCATCTACCGCGGTTAAAATGCCCTGAGCAATAACATCACATTGCACGATACCGCCAAAAATATTGACCAGCACTGCTTTTACGCTTTTATCTGACAAGATCAGCTTAAATGCTTCACAGACTTTTTCTGGTGTTGTACCACCACCCACATCAAGAAAGTTAGCAGGTGAACCGCCTTTTAATTTGACCAGATCCATGGTTGCCATCGCCAGACCTGCACCATTAACCATACAGCCTATCGAACCATCCAGGGTAATGTAATTAAGATCAAATTCCTGGGCTTTGTTTTCCTTTTCATCTTCCTGGGTTTCATCTCTTAAAGCCACAATGTCAGGATGTAAAGCCACGGCATTGTCATCAAAATTGATTTTGGCATCCAGTGCTAGCAATTCGCCATCTTCAGTTTCTACCAGAGGGTTGATTTCAATCTGGCTGGCATCTTTTTCTAGTAATAAGCGGTACATGCCTTGCATGATCTTTTCCAAAGCCCTAATCTGAGGGCCTTGCAGAGCCAAATCAAAGGCTATATTACGGCATTGATAAGATTGTAATCCTGCTGCTGGATCAACCAGTAAGGTCACAATTTTTTCCGGTGTCTTGTCAGCCACTTCTTCAATATCCATACCACCAGCAATAGAAGAAACAAACATTACGCGTTCAGTCGCTCTATCAACCAGGATGCTTAAATAAAATTCTCGTTTAATAGGATAGGTTTTTTCTATCAAGACTGAATTTATAGGTAACCCTTCATCGCCTGTTTGCTTAGTAACCAGGCGCTTTCCGAGCATATCAGAGGCATATTGCCTGACTTCATCAATATTATTAGCCAGCTTCACACCACCGACCTTACCTCGACCCCCAGCATGTACCTGGGCCTTCACTACCCATGCTTCACCTGGAATACTATGGGTTGCACTCACAGCAGCGTCAGCAGTTGTTACTACTTCGCCTTGAGGTGCAGAAATACCAAAGGCTTTAAAAAGCTGCTTAGCCTGATACTCGTGTATGTTCATTTTTTTCTCCGTCTATCCTAAGGGAGGTACAGGAAATAACTATCTATATCATCTATGATTTATAGTTACAATATTGTCAACGCACATTCTATCGAATTTTAAGCTTTATGGCACCCAATCTAGCGAATACTATTTATCCCTGTCCATTTTCTAAAGGTTATGGCATTCCTGTTGATCAAGCCTGGTCTTTATTAAAGGTTTTCTTCATCTATCGTTTTATTGTCTCAGCCCTGTTTCTGATCTTATTTTACAGCCACTTTGACCCCTCCATCCTCAAAGGCCATGATATTCGGCTACACTATCTGAGCACCCATAGTTATTTTGCTTTTACGGTATTATCTGGCTATTTCACCTTTAAGCAATTATTAAATTATTCTACCCAGGCACAAACAGCCATTTTAAGTGATATTATTTTTATTACGCTAATAATGCATGCTAGCGGGGGTATCAATAGCGGTATTGGCATTTTACTTGTGGTATCTACCGCGGCGGCTGGTTTGTTGATTGGTGGGCGGTGTGCGCTGTTTTTTGCTGCTTTAGCCAGCATCTCCATTATATTCGAACATGTATATGATATCTTTACCCACCTCACCACTCCCTCCTTTACTTATGCTGGCATGCTGGGCGCTTCATTTTTCACCATTGCCTACCTTTCTTACACGCTGGCAAAGCGGACGGAACAATCAGAAAGACTGGCATCGCAACATCAGCAAACCATTTCCAACCTTGAAGAACTTAATCAATATATTATTCAACATTTACAATCAGGTATTATCATTAGTAATTCTGCACAACAAATCAGGATGTGTAATGAAGCGGCATTAACGTTTATTGATACCCCTAAAGACCTTTCCCCTCCAAAGCAATTATCAGAAATATCGCCTCAATTAAGTGACAGTTTCCAGCTATGGACGGAAGATAACAATCAAAACTTCGCTTTAATTCAACTCCCAAATCATAGCCAGCTTCATGGCCGGTTTTCCTTGCTAAAAACGCAACAAGAGACCTTTCATATGATCATCCTCGAAGATGTTTCTCTTTACAACCAACAACTACAACAAAGCAAATTGGCATCATTAGGCCGTCTTACTGCCAGCATAGCCCATGAGATTCGCAACCCACTCGGTGCAATTAGTCATGCCAGCCAACTTCTATCTGAAGCCCCTGCCTTGCACAAAGAGGACCATCGCTTAACAGAGATTATTCAATCGCATTGCCTGCGCATGAACAAAATCATTGAAGATGTACTACAGCTTTCTCGCAGAGCGCCCTCAAAAAGAGAAAAAATACACCTTAATAGCTGGACCGAAAATTATATTCAGGGCTTCATCCATGACACAGGCAGTTCTCTGCACAATTTTGAAATAGATACTGAAGAAGCTGATTTATGGGTTTATATGGACACAGGGCATTTAAAACAAATTTTCGATAACCTCTGTTCCAATGCTTTAAAATATGGCGATACCACAAAAAAAATCATTATTCAACTTAGTTTATTTGATACCTCGCCCTGCATTACAATATTCGATAACGGCAAACCTATAAACTCAGAAACAATTGCCCACCTTTTTGAACCTTTTTTCACCACTTCCCCTACAGGCACAGGGCTAGGTTTATATATATCCAAAGAGTTAGCAGAACTTAATCAAGCAAAATTAAGCTATGCTATAACTGATGATAACAAAAGCAGCTTCAAACTCTGCTTACCTAAAGCCGATAGCTCGATGATTGAAATATGAATACACCATTAACTCTCGTTATTGATGATGAACCTGATATCAGGGAATTATTAGAAATCACCCTGAACAGGATGGACATTAAAACCCTCTGTGCAGAAGATATCATCTCGGCTAAAAAACTATTGGCCGAACATGACTTTGATCTTTGTCTAACAGACATGAAACTACCCGATGGCAATGGCCTGGACCTGGTTGATTTTATTCAAAGTAGTGCTAACCCAATCCCGGTAGCCGTAATAACAGCTCATGGCAGTATGGATATTGCAATCAAGGCCATGAAAAAAGGCGCTTTTGATTTTTTATCAAAACCTGTTGACCTCACTGTTCTGAGACAGCTGGTAAACAACGCACTAAAACTATCGACCCCAACACAGACAACAAAAGAACGCAGAACACGGCACATCCTATTAGGTGATTCTCAATTAATGCGAGAGATACGTTCAAAAATAGAAAAGGTTGCCAGAAGCCAGGCTCCTGTCTATATCAGTGGCGAATCAGGCTCTGGCAAAGAGTTGATTGCAAAACTGATTCATCAGCAAAGCCCTAGACATGAATCCCCTTTTATTGCCATTAACTGTGGAGCGATTCCTCATGAACTCATGGAAAGCGAGTTTTTTGGGCACAAAAAAGGCAGTTTCACAGGCGCCACAACCGATAAACAAGGCTTATTTCAAGCGGCCGATGGTGGCACCTTATTTTTAGATGAAGTTGCTGACTTACCCTTAGCCCTACAAGTTAAACTATTACGCGCCATTCAAGAGAAAAAGATCCGTCCTGTAGGTGGTCATCAGGAAATAGCCATCAATGTCCGCTTACTTAGTGCAACCCATAAAGATTTAGGTGTCATGGTTGATAAAGGGGAATTCAGGCAAGACCTCTATTACCGCATCAATGTGATTGACCTTGTCTCTCCTCCTTTACGAAAACGTAGCCAGGATATCCCTGAATTGACGGAGCATTTACTGATTAAACTGGCTGCTGAAAACAATCAGCAACAACCTGTCCTTAGCAAAGCGGCAATGGATGGGTTAAAGCATTACCACTTTCCTGGCAATGTGCGTGAATTAGAAAATATACTGGAACGAGCCCTGGCTCTATACGATGGACAGACCATTGAATTGGAAGACCTTAACCTTCCCTGCTCAACAGAACTACCCAAAGCAGAAAAATTTAATCCTTCAGAATTATCGCTGGAAGATTACCTAGAGGAAATAGAAAAAGAAGCTCTGAGTAAGGCGCTAGAAGAAAACCGTTGGAATAAAACAGAAACAGCCAAACATTTAGGGCTGACTTTTAGATCTTTACGCTACCGCTTAAAAAAGCTGGGGCTCGATTAAGCCTAGCCAGTAAAAGTAGAGAGCAAAGTTAGGAGCCTGAATGAAATAACTTGATAAATTGTAGGATGATGATATGGACTCCTCACCCTCCAACGGTGCCATAATGCACCGAAGAGTTTTAACGGAGTAAAGAGGAATCCATCATGAATAATAGCGTAATTGGTTTAGACATAGCAAAAAACATCTTTCACTTATATACCTTTGTTGAAGGAAAAGCTGTTAAGAAAAAATTAAAGCGAGCAAAGCTATT
>Ga0209184_1002061_pt1 | contig 11050 bp, 10 predicted proteins | sample EN8Hudsemesocosm_2_FD_184627 | JGI IMG/M metagenome (GOLD analysis project Ga0209184, IMG submission 184627) | Methane-oxidizing microbial communities from mesocosms in the Hudson Canyon - EN8C Hudson Canyon (SPAdes) (version 2) | ecosystem: Environmental > Aquatic > Marine > Cold seeps | place... | reverse complement strand
TTTGCAAAATGCTTTTTTTCTATTTCTAAAGGCAAAAGGAATAAAGAATTTATTTTAAACTCTCCTCACCCAACCCTCTCCATCAGGAGAGGGCTTCAGAGCTACATACCTCATTTTACGCTGAATAGTTACCAAAAATGTAGTAAAAATAGAGGCTGGCTATATATCAGTGGCTTAGCAAAAATCATATGTAATTAACTTATTATTTAGCTCCATAAGGCTCATTAAAAAATGGCAGAAGAAAAGAAAGTTTTATTTGCAGGTGATCCTCATGGAAATTTTGAGCCAATAATCTCGGCGGTTAATAAATACCGACCTGAGGCCGTTGTCTTGTTAGGTGATTATGATTTAAAAAAGCCTTTACAAGACTATTTGCAATCAATTCTGGGGATAACCAAAGTTTGGTGGATACCAGGGAATCATGATTTTGATCCTCCCATACATTACCATCATCTTTTTTCCTCTCAGTTATCGGGGCAGAGCTTGCACTTAAAGGTTGTCAATATTGCAGGCTTAAGAATTGCCGGCCTAGGGGGGATTTTTCTTGGTAGGGTTTGGTATCCACCCCGTGCCGCAAAATGGCGGAGTAAGCAGCATTTTTTAAAGTCTTCACCGGTAGATACAGGGTCAGATGAATTATCACTAAAGTATCAATCGGCTATCTGGCCAGATGAATGGGCGGAATTAAAAAAATTAAAAGCCGATATTTTGGTGACTCATGAAGCACCAAGAAGTCATAAGCATGGATTTATGGCCATTGATCAGTTGGCTGAGGCCTTGGGGGTGCGTCAAGTATTTCATGGGCATCTGCATGAGCATTATACGGCTAAAATTCGTGGTGGGATTAAGGTGGTAGGGGTTAGGGATGCTAATGTTGTGGATTTGTTGGGGGGGGAGGTTTAAGAGCAGGCGCAAGGTTAAAGGTTCAAGGCTAAAGGAAGAGCGGGATTGTCATTTTTTATAGTGTGGTCGTGTTGAGGTAATGTCTTTTTATGCATGTGTAGAGGCGTTGCATGCAACGCCTGTGAGATATTCAATAGTAAAGTCGTACTTCCCCTTTTTTATGCCAAAATAATGAGCTGAAAATGCTTGTTTTATTTATCTACAATTTTTATTAATCAAAAGCTGTTTCATCAGGCATCTCTATGTGATAATAGCGAGTTATTTTTCAGGCTCTGTTAATACGCTAAATGTTAGCTGAGTTGTTAAACAACTAGAATGAAACCACGGGCATAAAATGGACGAAAATAAAAAGAAGGCGCTGGGTGCAGCGTTAATGCAAATTGAGAAGCAATTTGGTAAAGGTTCGGTCATGCGTATGGGGGATGTCTCTGCGACTAAAGGGATTGATGTGGTTTCAACAGGATCTTTATCGCTGGATATTGCCTTGGGTGCAGGTGGATTGCCTAAAGGGCGTGTTGTTGAAATTTATGGGCCGGAGTCATCGGGTAAAACAACCATGACGCTGGAAACCATTGCTCAACTACAAAAACAAGGGGGTACAGCGGCATTTATTGATGCTGAGCATGCTCTGGATCCGGTTTATGCTGAAAAAATTGGTATTAATATAGATGATCTACTAATCTCTCAGCCTGATACGGGTGAACAGGCGCTGGAAATTTGCGATATGCTGGTTCGTTCTGGCGCTGTTGATATGGTAGTGGTTGATTCGGTTGCAGCATTAACACCTAAAGCAGAGATTGAAGGCGATATGGGTGATTCTCATATGGGCTTGCAGGCGCGATTGATGTCTCAGGCTTTGAGGAAATTAACGGCTAATATCAAACGCTCTAATACTTTGGTTATCTTTATTAATCAGTTGCGGATGAAAATTGGGGTGATGTTTGGCAACCCTGAAACGACCACGGGGGGTAATGCATTAAAGTTTTATGCTTCAGTTCGTCTGGATATTCGTCGTATCGGTGCCATTAAAAAAGGTGACGAAATTATTGGTAACGAGACCCGCGTTAAAGTGGTTAAAAATAAAGTCGCGCCACCTTTTAAACAGGCTGAATTTGAAATTCTTTACGGGGAAGGCGTATCTTTCCTCGGTGAGCTGGTTGATTTAGGTGTGAAATACGGCTTTATTAATAAAGCAGGTTCCTGGTATAGCTATGGTGATGAAAAAATTGGCCAGGGCAAAGAGAATGTTAAGGGTTTCTTAAAGGATAACCCTGAAAAAGCGCAGGAAATTGAAGCCAAAATTCGTGCTGAAGCACTTGGTGCTGTGGTTGCTGATGACAGTGATGCGGCCAAAGAAGAGAAAAGTACTAAGTAATTAATGTGTGTAGACGCTGAGCTTGCTAAAGAAATTAGAGGGTTTTGTATTGGGTTGTTAACCCGAAGGGAGCACAGTCAGAAAGAGTTGCTGGATAAACTGGCCTTAAAAGGCTATGAGCGATCAGCAACACAAAGCGTCGTTGATAAACTGGCTGAAGAAGGCTGGCAAAGTAATGAACGCTTTGCTGAATCTTATGCCAGATACCGTATAAAAAAAGGCTTTGGCCCCGTTAAAATCGCTTTTGAATTAAGGCAGCGAGGAGTAATGGATGTCGACCTGGATGCAGTGGTATTGGATTTAGCAGATGGTTGGCTGGATCTGTTGCAACAGCTGTATCTTAAAAAATATGCTGTTGACGAAACGCTTTCTCAAAAAGAGTGGTTAAAGCGCAGTCGATTTTTACAACAGCGTGGTTTTAGCCATGAAATGATAAAAACGGTTTTAAAGTAAAAAAAGTTAAGTGGTAGGGTGGGTAAGCGATAGCGTAATCCACCTTTTGAAACATTGTAGGGTTACGCTATCGCCAGCCCAAGCAACGTTTCCTTGGCTTGAATGACAGGAAAAAATTGGCGGATATAAATAAAACAATCCCACTTTCTAAAATATAAAGACATATAACCTGGATGTAACTTATTGCATCAAGGCTACGAAAAAATATCACTAAAGATAGATAACATGAAAAAAATGACCAGTGCAGAGTTACGTGCTGCCTTCCTAGAATTTTTTAAACAACACGGACATTCCGTTCAGCCTTCTAGCTCGCTAGTACCAGGCAATGATCCGACCTTACTGTTTACAAATGCAGGGATGGTGCCGTTTAAAGATGTGTTCTTAGGGCGAGATAAGCGTGATTATACGCGAGCAACAACGACGCAACGCTGTGTACGTGCTGGTGGTAAACATAATGATTTAGAAAATGTAGGGTATACGGCTAGGCACCATACATTTTTTGAAATGTTGGGTAACTTCAGTTTTGGTGATTATTTTAAAAAAGAGGCCATTCATTTTGCCTGGGATTTTTTAACTAAAGAGTTAGAAATTCCTGCTGAAAAATTATGGGTCACTGTTTTTGATGAAGACCCGGAAGCAGAAGCAATCTGGCTGGAAGAGGTCAAAGTTGATCCGGCGCGTTTATCTAGAATAGGTGCCAAAGATAACTTCTGGTCTATGGGTGATGTGGGGCCTTGCGGACCTTGTACCGAAATCTTTTATGATCATGGTGAAGATGTAGCGGGTGGCCCACCAGGAACACCTGAAGAAGATGGTGATCGATATATTGAAATTTGGAATTTAGTTTTCATGCAATATGATCGTGATAAAGAAGGGGAGTTACACCCTTTACCTGCACCTTCTGTAGATACCGGGATGGGTTTAGAGCGAATTGCGGCTGTATTGCAAGGGGTTCATAACAACTATGAAATTGATTTGTTTCAAAAGCTGTTAAAAGTTGCTGCTGAATTAACTTCAACAGTTGATTTAACAAATAGTTCCTTAAGAGTTATTGCCGATCATATTCGCTCATGTGCGTTTATGGTGGTGGACGGTGTATTACCCTCTAATGAAGGGCGAGGCTATGTGCTGAGACGGATTATTCGTCGAGCCATTCGCCATGGTTATCGCTTAGGGACTAATGATGTTTTCTTTTATAAATTAGTTGCGCCATTAGTTGCTGAAATGGGTGATGCTTTCCCAGAGATTAAGGCTGCTCAGGAACAAGTTGAGCGGGTGTTAAAGAAAGAAGAGCAGCGCTTTGCTGAAACATTAGAGCAGGGTATGAAAATATTGGAAGCCAGTATTGCCAAAATTGAAGGCAATGTGATTCCTGGTGAGACTGTATTCCTTTTATATGATACATATGGTTTTCCTGTTGATTTAACCGCTGATTTTGCCAGAGAGCAAAATTTAACTGTTGATCATGCCGGGTTTGAAATTGAAATGACTGCTCAGCGCGAAAGAGCCAGAGCAGGTGGCAAGTTTGATGCTGATTATGATCAGGATATCAGGCATGACAGCCAAACAGATTTTACGGGTTATCATAGTCTAAATGATTCATCACAAATCGTAGGTCTATTCGCTAAAGGACAGCCAGTTGAACTATTGGAAGAAGGTGAAGAGGGTGTTGTTGTTTTGGAGCAAACACCGTTTTATGCCGAGTCGGGTGGTCAGGTGGGTGACAATGGAACTATAAGCGTTGGCAGTTCTGTTTTTAAAGTGATCGATACTCAAAAGCAGGGTGGTAGTTTATTCTTGCATAAAGGGAAGGTCGTTCAAGGCACTGTTAATAATGGCCAGGCTTGTGAATTAACGGTTAATGGCGAAGATAGAACGGCAACGGAGCTTAATCATTCAGCAACGCATTTATTGCATGCAGCATTGCGCCAGACTTTAGGTGAGCACGTTACTCAAAAAGGCTCATTGGTTAATCCTGAAAGATTACGTTTTGACTTTTCTCATTTTGAACCGATGACAGCTGCTGAAATTAGCACTATTGAATCGATTGTTAATGAACAAATTCGAATGAATAATGCAGTTTCTGCTGAGGTAATGTCTAAAGACGATGCGGTTGAAGCGGGCGCGATGGCATTATTTGGAGAGAAATACGGTGATGAAGTTCGGGTGTTGAAAATGGGTGAGTTTTCAATAGAGCTTTGTGGTGGAACGCATGTTGAAAGATCGGGTGATATTGGTTGTTTTAAAATCATCAGTGAAACAGGTGTGGCTTCAGGCGTGCGTCGTATTGAAGCGGTAACGGGTAAGGCGTGTTTTGACTGGATTACTGCGCGAGATAAAGTATTAGCTAATATTGCTGGCTTGGTCAAAAGTTCGGCAGACAATGCATCAGATAAAGTACAACAACTGGTTGATAAAAATAAGCAATTAGAGAAAGAACTTGATCGCTTAAAATCAAAATTAGCCAGTTCAGCGGGTGGGGAATTAAGTGCCCAGGCTGTTGATGTTGATGGAATAAAAGTGTTGGCGGTAAAGCTGGATGATGTTGATCCTAAAGCCTTGCGTGATATGGTTGATCAGTTGAAAAATAAGCTGGGTAGTTCTGCCATTGTTTTAGCAACGGTTCAGGGTGAAAAAGTCAGTCTAATTGCTGGTGTTTCAAAAGACCAGACAAAACGTTTAAAAGCGGGTGATCTGGTTAATTCAGTCGCAACAAAAGTCGGTGGTAAAGGTGGTGGTCGCCCCGATATGGCTCAGGCAGGGGGTAATAATCCTGCTGGGTTAGATGAGGCTTTAAAAAATGTACCAGCCTGGGTACAGGAACAGATAAAAGGGTAGTATGTAGGTTGGGTAAGCGACAGCGTAACCCGACAGATCTTGAAATAAGTCAGGTGCTGGCATATTTCGTAGCCTTAGGTATGTGCATAAAATAAAATAGACAACGTTGGGGCGCAGTCCTTTAGGCTGCTTTTAAAATACAGGCTGAAGACCTGCGCTTCGAATAATTGATTACGATGTTTTGTACGCGTTCCTTAGTGATATTTAGGTGTATTAAGTTAAAAAATGGCATTATTTGTATATAAATTTGGTGGCACATCAGTAGGCTCAGTTGAGCGCATAAAAGCTGTCGCAGAAAAAATAAAAAAAGCACGAGATCAGGGTGATGACATTATTGCAGTGGTCTCTGCAATGAGTGGTGAAACCAATCGTTTAACTTCACTCGCAAGTGAGATGCAGCATCAGCCAACTCATAGAGAAATGGATGTGTTGTTGTCAACGGGAGAGCAAGTGACGATGTCTTTGCTTTGCATGGCTTTACACGATCTGGATTGTCCCGCATGCTCTTATACGGGGGCGCAAGTAAAAATTCTGACAGACAGCGTGCATACTAAGGCCAGAATTAGAGAGATTGATGACGAAAATATTAAAAAAGATCTCAAACAAGGGAGTGTAGTTGTTGTTGCTGGTTTTCAAGGTGTTGATGAGAACGGTCGTATCACAACGCTGGGGCGTGGTGGTTCTGATACCACGGCAGTTGCTTTGGCTGCAGTATTAAAGGCCGAGGAATGTCATATTTATACCGATGTTGATGGTGTTTATACAACTGATCCACGCGTTGAGCCAAAAGCCCGAAGATTAGATAAAATAACGTTTGAAGAAATGCTGGAAATGGCCAGTTTAGGTTCAAAAGTTTTGCAGATTCGATCAGTTGAATTTGCTGGAAAATATAATGTTGCACTAAGAGTATTATCATCGTTTAAAGAAGGTAATGGCACACTAATTACCTATGAGGAATCAGAAATGGAAAGAGCTTTAATTTCAGGCATAGCATTTAACCGTGATGAAGCTAAATTAACAATTACAGGTGTGCCAGATTTGCCGGGTGTTGCATCAAAAATACTATGTCCTGTTGCGGATAATAATATCGAAGTTGATATGATTATTCAAAATATAGCGGATGATGAAACAACCGATTTTACTTTTACAGTGCATCGCAATGACTATCAAAAAACTAAGGCGGTTTTAGAAGGTGTTTGTAAGGACTTAGGTGCCAGACATGTGACGGGTGATGACAGTATTGTTAAGATTTCTATTGTCGGTGTTGGCATGCGTTCTCATGCTGGAATTGCAAGTACTATGTTTAAAGTCTTGGCAGATGAAGGAATTAATATTAGAATGATCTCAACTTCAGAAATTAAAATCTCTGTGGTTGTGGATGAGAAGTATTTAGAGCTTGCTGTACGTGCTTTACATAAGGCTTTTGATTTAGATAAAGAAGAAGATTAATTTTTATCTTTATTTATTCAGAAAATTAGTTATAATAGACGGCTTGGTTGGTTGATGTTCAAACAATCAAATTAAATGGAAACGTAGGGAGATATTATGCTTATCTTAACTCGAAGAGTAGGAGAAACCTTAATGATAGGTGATGATGTTACTGTCACTGTTTTAGGGGTTAAAGGTAATCAGGTTAGAATCGGTATCAATGCACCTAAAGAAACATCCGTGCATAGAGAAGAGATCTACGAACGCATTAAGAAAGAGCAATCAGAATCAGCGGGATTAACGGGTTCTGACGAGTAAAAAAGTTTTAGGAGAGTTGGCCGAGCGGCTGAAGGCGCTCCCCTGCTAAGGGAGTATGGGCTTTAACTCCCATCGAGGGTTCGAATCCCTCACTCTCCGCCAAATTTGACAACTAATTTATTAAAAGTTTATTTAAGAAATTAGTTGACAAAAAAAGCAAGAAGATACATAATATACAGATCAACACGGCGCCCGTAGCTCAGCTGGATAGAGTACTCGGCTACGAACCGAGCGGTCGGGAGTTCGAATCTCTCCGGGCGCGCCATGTTGTTGTATAAGAGATTATTCCCCTGTAGCTCAGTTGGTAGAGCGGGTGACTGTTAATCACTAGGTCGGCGGTTCGAGCCCGTCCGGGGGAGCCAAGTAAAATAAAGGTCTGTAGATTATTCTACAGACCTTTTTTTTTGCCTGAAATATTTCGGGTCATGTGTGGGGCATGTTTATTTGGATGTGCATTGTTAATCTTGGATGGGCTGATAGTCTCGTAAAAAGCGATAGGGAAGCTAAAAAATACCCCAATTTGTTCATCATCTGGTAAATGATCCCTTGGCTTTATAAATCCTTGTGCTAACTTTAAAGCAGGATCTTAATGTTATAGAGAATAATGTTGGGTGTAGCGATTTAGACAAACAGGGATGGAAGTGAAAAAACTAAAAGAAAAGCAACGCTTAGCATCAACGCGACACCAAATTAATAGTTTAAAGAAGGCCTCACGTTTAGCAAAAGTGGAGAGGCATCGTAAATTTAGGAAAAGTCGAGCAAAAAAAAATAAGTTATTAGGTAGTAGCGCCAAATTACAAAATAACAAAATGCCTGAAAAATTAGTTAAAACAATTCGAGCTCCTAAAGAGTTTGCATTGACAGGTACTGATTGTCGTGATGAATTAATTTCTTTTCTAAAAAGAATTAAGTATCATTTAGGAAATGGTTGTTATGTCGAATTGTGCTTTGATAATACGGATAGCTTGATGCCTTGTGGCACTTTATGGGCAACAACAAAGCTAGGGAAGCTTGTTGATGAATATCCAGGGAAGTTATCCTGCACTTATCCAGTTGATGACATTGTTGAGCAGCTTTTTCAACATATTGGGTTGTTAAGTAAGTTGGGGAAACCCAATCGTAGACAAGAGATTAATGCTGATAATGTTAAGCATTGGCAGTATGTCACGGGAGTGACTGCTGATGATGTGGAAAAGTTTAAAGAGTTGTTACATTCAATTTCTCTAAAGGAAGAAATTAGAACAGGGCTTTTTGAAAGTATGTCAGAAGCTGTTACAAATTCAATCCATCATGCATATCCAGGGGTTGAATTAAAGGAATGGAATATGTTTGCACAATTAAGAGAAGGAAAGCTTACAGTGGCTATTTGTGATCAAGGAGTGGGGATTCCTAATTCGTTAAAAAATAAACCGGAACTTAAAGAGTGGATTGAGTCTCGGATAAACAGAGTAAAGCGAAAGCATGATACTTTTTTAATAAAATTAGCTATTGAAAGTAGTCGATCACAAACTCGGTTACCACACAGAGGTAAGGGGTTAAAAGATATGCTGGAATTCGTAAAAAATGGTACAGTAGGCGGTTTTTTAGTTCTCAGTGCTAAAGGTGCGTTTAGTTATAATGCGGTTACAACTGGACATGTTAAAAAAGACTATAAAACATCAATTGATGGAACAATTATTGAATGGCAAATTTTGTTAGGCGAAGAACATGGGCAATAAAATGATTTACATTGCAAAAGACTATTCCGACACGCCTGCAGGGCGTTACATAACTGATGGCAGTTATTCTGGCGAGCGGTTTAGGGATGAATTCCTTTATCCAGCACTAAAGGAGAATGACCATGTGGATGTAAATTTGGATGATGCGTTGGGTTATGGTTCGTCTTTTCTGGAAGAAGCCTTTGGAGGGTTGATTCGTGAGAAAGGTATGTGTCTTGATGAAATACGTCAGAAGCTAACTATTGTCAGTTCTCGTGTTTTGTATAAAAATAGAATTTGGCAGTATCTCGATGATGCTGAAAACGAAAATAAATAGTTTTAACAATGATATGTTATTTTACAGCTTTAGGTGTTGTAGCAACATTATTAGGTTTACTTTATACCAATAGTCAAAATAATCAACGTCAAACTAGAACAGAGTTCCGTAGTAAAGTTGATCAATTAAATGAAATGCTTAATAAGCTAGTTATTGCCTCACAAAACTATTATCTGGATGCTCAATCTATTACAGCGAAAGAAGTTGCTAATATACATCATGCTATTAACGGTTGTGATAGATTGATTTCAGAGTTTCACGAGCATGTGAAACCAGCGGATTTAAATACTGAATTATTTGCTTTGTATGATAGTGTGACTGGTAATGATTTTCAGTCAGTTAATTTGCAGCCAGGCCAGCAATATTCAGTTTTATGTAATTCGATTTCAATTAATAAAGAAGCTTTAACCAAGAAGACTGAGGTGTGGTTTAAAGAGACATTTCAGCATCAATATTTTTTTTAAAAGTTCAATTAACTACTATTTCAGTCAATGTCGTTGGTAGGGATTGGTAAAGCATAACCATTAACGAGCGTATGCACAATAGAATTGCCCCTATGCTGGCAATCTATCTAGTTGTAAGTCTTTTAGCAATAATTTTATGGGCAGCTGTTATTGAAAGCCAGTTCTTTTCAGAATTATTAGCATTTTCTAGTGCGGTTATTGGCTCTGTTGCTGGTTATTATTTTTCAAGCAAAGAGAAATAATGAGTCTTGGTGTTTAACACCAAGACCATTTTTATAATGTTCTTTAAAAAGAACCAAAATCATTTTGATAAGTAAGTATTTGTAGTGTTTTATCCTGTAGCAAAAGCTAAATCATCTAAAAACTGTTGTCCATTGGGTGCCTGACCATAATAAAGGGGACGCTACCCTTTAAATAATGATTAGATTGGATGGCTATATCTAGAGATGAAGACAATATTAAAATATTACGAAGAAATATAGAAAAAAAGGTTTACCTTGTGGGAATGATAGTTTTATAGAAAAACTATCAGGAAAGGGGGTGGTGTGGCTTGATATTTGATAATTATTGTGATTTTATCTGAAAATCTTTCTGGAGATTTTGCCAGTGTATCTTGAGTTTTTCTTTATGCGCATCGTCCATAGGTAAATCTTTTAGGGCTGAAGGCCATAATGTTCTTGCTTTTTCCAAGGTGTCGTCCAGGTGCGGTTTTATGGCGCGCCATGGAATACCTGATTTATTTGCCCAATACTCAAAGTTGGTAATAGTTACATTAAACCAGTCTTTGGTTTTACCTAGGTTTAATGCATATTTTGACTCATCTTCGATATAAACACTGGTTGTGACAATGTCGTAAGCGGGGGATAGGCGAGGTGTATATTGATCTGCGTATAATAGGCTCCAGTTTTTTAAATGTGCATCACCATTGGCGAGTAATATATTTACCAGCAAGCGTCTGGCAAATTGCTGGGCATTGGCAAGTCCATCACCAGAAAATTGGTAGAGTACCTTTGCTATTTGCTCGTAGTTGGCCGAGTTGTATTTTTCATGAGGATATTTCACTAAAACTTGCGCAAAATCTTCCATATGAATGCGCTTGTTTTGGTCTCTGTCAAATCGCTTAATAGCAAAAGCCTGTTTTTCATCAGGTAAATTTATTTGCGGAAGATTATCAAGTTTATTCAGTTCAACAAGCTTTATTTCTGGTATATCTACACCAGCCAAAGAAGCCAGTAAC
>Ga0209184_1002060_pt1 | contig 11065 bp, 12 predicted proteins | sample EN8Hudsemesocosm_2_FD_184627 | JGI IMG/M metagenome (GOLD analysis project Ga0209184, IMG submission 184627) | Methane-oxidizing microbial communities from mesocosms in the Hudson Canyon - EN8C Hudson Canyon (SPAdes) (version 2) | ecosystem: Environmental > Aquatic > Marine > Cold seeps | place... | reverse complement strand
CAACGCGTGCCATTTCGGTCTCTAGTTTTCTTGGCGTATAGTTTTTTGCTTTGTTGTTTGAGGCTTTGAATTTACTGCCATCAATGGCAATCACAGCATCACTGAACATATTAAGCTGGCGGCATAAGCCAATGAAGGTTCGACAGCTTTGTTTAATACCTTCGCCATTATTCTTTCTGAAATCTGCAATGGTTTTAAAGTCTGGCGCTAATCGTTCAGTTAGCCACATCAGTTCAATATTTCGATTAGCCTCTCGCTCTAATCGGCGTGATGATTGAATACGGTTTAGGTAACCGTAGAGATATAACTTAAGCAGCATCGCTGGGTGATAATTGGGGCGGCCAGTATCTTTTGGTACGACACCTTTGAAACCTAATTTGATCAAGTCGAGTTCATCAACAAAAACATCAATGACTCTGACAGGGTTTTCTGTACTCACGAAATCATCTAGCACTTCAGGAAAAAATGTTGCCTGAGATCGGTTTTTACCTTTAACATGATGGGACATAACAGCTCACTCTTTTTATTATTAAGCTGTTGAAAATTATATCAAATTCATTGCTTCTTTCGTGAGTTTTCCAAGACTAATTGGTCATAAAAATGAATTGGTTATAGCAAGAAATGATCCACAGTTTTCACACAGTCTGGAGTTAAAGCGGATCCTTGTTCATTCAAAAAAATACTAACTTTTCATTTCATAGCGATCATTTTTAAAGCAAGTCAAGACTAATGTGGCGAGGTAATAAGCCAGATAAAGAAGTTCCCAGTTGTGATTGATGAAGAGTTCCATTTTCCTATTTAAAGCATATCTTGAAAGGTTTTAATTTAGGATGTTTGACTATCTTGACCTATACCAAATTGCGTTCAAGTACATTTTTTAAAAGAATTGATGGCACATTGGGCAACTTTTGAAAGAACTCCAGGAACGCGTTGTAGCCAGTAGCAGAAAATATTACCTTAGTTGATCTTGAGTGAGATGGTCTGGGCGGCAATCAAAATAATCACCTACTTTGCTAAGTGCACAAGAGTATATCTATTTGGTTTTAGGTTGTTTCCCTTGAAGGGTTAATTCGATAAGATACTTTTGGTAAAGCAGATTGAAACGGGCTTGTTCGTCGAAATTCATAATAATTCTCCTCGAAACCTTCAAAATTGAAGTGAAGAGAAGTAAAGTCGACTTTCATTTCTGCCGTATAGCTGCTTTGTTCAATCAACTGCTCAAACGGGCAACATATGCTGTCACCTTGGCAGAGCGTTATAGTCCAAAATAAAAAGAGGATTTTGTCATAAACGAGAAATATAATTCAAACTCCACTCGACGAAAATCTTGGGTTTCTATTGCTGTCATCATATCTATATTGATACTTCTAGGGCTTATTTTAACTGCGATGCCTAAGGCTTTTAAGATGACCCACGAGCAAATAGGTACCGGCAGGCCGGCTCTGGTTTTTGTCTATGATCCAAACCTTGCTGTTAGCATAAGCCAGTCTGAACAAATGAATAAAGCTCGCGATCAGCTTAACGACCAAGTTTTCTTTCTTGTTGCCCAAATTGCGACCCTGGAGGGCGATCAGATGATCGCTGAACACCGCGCAAGTCCTGCGGAGATTTTACTTTTCGATGCAACTGGGAAGCTGATTAAAAGGCAATTCGCTTTAAAAAATTCTAGCGAGCTAATCGAATGGATTGCGGTAGGTGCGCCTTAATTCGGGCATGATATTTTTACATAAAATCTGCGTAAACAGTCACAGTCTATGCTCTTTTAAATTGAATAATTTAGTTACCTATCGAACTACTGCGAATGTAGTTGTAGTGCGAGCTTTGAGCACAAAGCGATACTTTTAGAGTGCAAGAAAATTAGCTTCATATTGAGCAAGATCCATATTTTCTAATCACTCAAAAACTGATAAAATTTCGATCTCTCTGACCCCAGTATTTATCATGTAGGTCAATATATTTATGACGTTAACGCTCACCTTCCCTTTAAGTGTTCATAAGCAAAATTCAAGACGCTGCGCCGCCTTTAGTAAGACGCTTAGGGTTTAATAAAACCTGTAACTCTTGACGGCTTAAATCGGTTTCCTGTTCAGCAACATCAATAATGGCAAGCCCTGAAGCGTAAGCTTTTTTGGCGATTACAGCAGCTTTCTGGTAACCAATGATGGGGTTAAGTGCTGTCGCCAGAATAGGATTACGGGCTAAGGCGCGCTCTATATTCTCTTTATTTACCGTAAAGGTACGAACAGCTTTGTCGGCGAGCAACCTCAAGCTATTAGACAATAACTCAATACTTTGAAGCAGATTGTAGGCAATAATCGGCAACATCACATTTAATTGGAAGTTACCCGATTGGCCAGCAATAGTGATGGTGGTATCGTTACCTATTACTTGTGCCGACACCATTGCGACTGCTTCAGGAATGACGGGGTTCACCTTGCCCGGCATAATGGAAGAACCAGCCTGTAAAGCTTCTAGCTCGATTTCCCCTAAACCTGAAAGTGGGCCAGAGTTCATCCAACGTAGGTCATTGCTAATTTTGCTTAGACTCACCGCCAGTGTTTTCAATTGCCCAGATAAAGCCACCGCCGTGTCTTGGCTACTTAGACTGACAAAAAAGTTATCACTTACGGTAAACTCCAGACCGCAAACAGCACTGAGTTCTTTAACAAACGAAGAGGCAAAGTCAGGATGCGCATTGATACCTGAGCCTACTGAAGTTCCTCCCTGGGCGAGAGATCTCAATTCGGGCTGAAGACTTTCCAGACGCTCAATTGCTTGCAATATTTGACCAGCCCATGCGTTTAATTCCTGACTCAAGCTAACCGGCATGGCATCCATTAAATGTGTTCGTCCTGTTTTGATACAATCTTCGACCGTTTTAGCTTTTTCTACCAAGGTTTGATACAAATAACTGAGGTTAGGAAGTAAATTCTGCTGTAATGCCATGGCGGCACTAACATGAATCGCCGTTGGAATAACATCGTTACTACTTTGCCCCATGTTGACATGATCGTTTGGGTCGACCGTTTGCCCCACAGCACGGCTGGCTAAGGTAGCAATGACCTCATTCATATTCATGTTTGAGCTAGTACCAGAACCCGTTTGAAACACATCAACAGGAAACTGATCGTCGTATTCACCGGCAATAATCGCGTCACAGGCATTCATAATAGCCTTAGCAATGCTTTGATCTAATAAACCGAGCTGACAATTACAAACAGCCGCCGCCCGTTTGATTTGTGCCAACGTGGTAATAAAGTGGCCAGGCATCCGCAAGCCACTGACTGGGAAGTTATTGACAGCGCGCTGTGTTTGGGCACCATAAAGCGCCAGCTTTGGGATCTTCACTTTACCCATGCTATCGGTTTCGGTTCTGAAACGAGTCATTAGCCATTCCTCCAAAAACACGCTCAATCGCTAAGCATGCTCGTAAATTGCTAGTGCGTATTAGTCACAATGATTGCAGCGTATTTCTTCGAACACGGTATCGAGGTCAGCTTCTTCCTGAACATAATCCAGTACTATTCTCAAGGCTTTGCCTTCGTCTTCAAGCGCATACTTCTCTGTCATCTCTTTCAACCAAGCGACGTGGTCATCATTGAGATCAAATGAATATTTCGTTTTAATACCGCCCATGCTCCTACCCCTTATCTGTTTAAAAAGATTAAATTGACTCCTATATAAAATATGGTGCAAAAAAAATGAAAAGCAAACAGAAGGTTATGCTTATAAGTAGTAACATGAGTTATGTACACAGTACTTGGGAATATGAAAAAATCAAAGGATCAGAGTAATTAATCAAGGGGCGGTGATAAAAGATTGAAGTTAATGTCAGGTAAAGCGAAATCTTTTTCTCAATTTCTATATTGGGGTAGTTACCTCATAGCAACGTAAAATGCCAACTTTTCATTTTGAATCGGCTCAAACCTGATCTTACAGTTTTAAATTCAGGTTTGAATCTAATCAAACAATATTACTTCGACTCAAGTGTTGACAAATAAGGCGCTCGATAGCTTCATACAGATAAGGATTATTCTGCCAATTTGAACATTCAGTGAACTAACGGAAGTGAGCAAAAGCAGCCCTTATTAGGCACTCAATAAGCCGCTAGAAATGAGTTAGAAGCAATAGGCTTGCCCTTTTTCAAGGAATATATTGTCTGCTTAACTTAGGTGTCGAGCGTTATTATTTAATAAGACCGAGTTTAAGTTTTAGCTGCTGATTCAGACTGAGATGCTCTTTATGTTCAGTCAGTAGCTTTAATGCACTTTCGACATATTTAGCTGTACTGATGTCATCTCGGCTAAATTCTTGTAGTAAACTCAGCCAATGCTGATGAATAATGCAATGATTTGCATCGGCTTCATGCAGTAAGGGGCAGTCTTTACACTGCCATTTTGAAACACGATGCGTAACTACTTTTTTTTCCCATTGCTTTCGGTATTCAGCGGCGTGTTGCTGCACCCAATGCATCGTATGGCGCTCATGTTCGTCTATAGGAAATTTCGTCAAATAATCTTCTAAGGTTTTTATCTGCCTTTGGATGAATTCATTACTGACGCAGTCTAGCTGGTCGTCCTCGACAACGAACCGAATAATCAAAGCAAGTAAGGGGTCTTCTATGTTTATCATTATTAAGTACGAATGTTGTTATTTTGACATCTTAAAGATAGTAGAGATTAGATATAATACAACTGCTGTAGTTTAGATAAGTTTTATGGTGGCTAGTTATGTCGTTAGAGAAGCTTAAGGGCTGCTTTAACTCCATCTATGTGTGAAAACTCTGAATACTAAAACCAAAACGTTGCGCTACGTGAAATCTTTATTAGTTTGCAGTCAAAACCTACTCAGATTTTAAGCTAAGGCTCATTACATTAACCAAAATAGAGCGCTCGCGGCAGATGTTTGAGTTTTCACACAGGCTGACTCCATATCACGCATTTTTAGCGCTTGGCCAGATTGTCCTGAAGCAAAGAATAGCTAACCCAAGCTCTTGAGCCAGGCTGTGTAAAAACTCTAAGTACCAAAACCAGAGCGTTGCGCTACGCGAAAAATTTATTAGTTTACTGTCAAAACCTACTTAGATTTTAAGCTAAGGCTCATTAAGTTAACCAAAATAGAGTGCTAGCTGTGGCTGTTAGAGTTTTCACACAGGCTGGAGCAAAAGCGCTCCCCTTTACACTACTGTCTATCCAGTAGTTACTATGGCGCATTAAAAATTTGCTTAGGAGGAAGCGCTAAAAAATAATCTGCGTCAACCTCTTTGACACAAGCTGCGTTGAGGGTGAATTCTTCATAAAGCCAATAAAATTGCCCGCCTTGCTCTACTGCATAACGCCAATTGAATCTAGATTGAATCCAACCGTCGTTCAAACAACCAATAATGATCAGGTCTTTATTTTCCTCACGATAGGCTAACATATCCTTTCCATCGCTTTCATAGACTACAAATCGATCCAGCCTTACTGAACCATCGACCATAACCGCCGTTTTAAGCCGCCCATCTGAATAAGCGCTAGTGGCTATATCATCGCCGTGCTGATCAATTATACAGGCCTTATTTAAAATGAAATACTCAGGTTTTGCCATGATGGGATAACGACCTGGAATCGCGGCTCGCGCCGCCACATCTGTAGGCGAGCGCTGGCTCTTATCCCACTGTTTAATGTGAATTTGAAATATCAACGTACTCATGCACCAACCCCGTCGACTCTACAGATTAAAAGGCTACTATCCAAAGCTTCACAATTATTTGGTTTGCCTTGTATAGCAGGCTGATATTTTAAGGTTATAGGCGCGTAAAGTCGCTATAAAAACACTTCATATCCTAATATTGGATTTTACCGGTACATTATCAATCTATGCGGTTACTAGGGTATTGTTCAAGAGGAAATTCAGGACACCCACCATATACAGCCCTCCGCTTTTCCGTCCTTCTCTCAGTACATCTAGACTTGTTATAGCTGGTAGCTATGTCCAAAAGCTAGCCACTTGCCATTAGGAGACATCAGGTGATTGGATTTCTTTCGTTTTAGAAACAATTTAGCGAACTAAATTTGGCTAAAAAACAGTTTCTGGTTAACAATTAATAGCGGACATAATTTTATCTGTGGCAAAAACACCTGCTTATCGGCCACTTTTGGTGATTGTTAGGGTGACTTCAATGATGCGAATATCGGACATTTTCAACATTTGTCAAATGTAAGGTCTGAACAAAAATCCGGAAATTAGCAGCAAGACACTTTTGTTTTGTTTGAGCCACAGATATAGGAGGAAGTAGCCAATAATTTCCACTTTCGCAGTGACAAAAAACAAGCCATTGTTTTTAATTCAAACATAGTACTTTTAGCTACCTCATGTTGTCCTAACGTCATACATTACAAACGCGCCCAATCGATCAAATAATGTACTTATTTATTTCAAAAGTAGCGAGCCTATTCTATTCTGTATTAACAAGAATCAATTTTGATTAAGGCTTACACAACGTTAGGAGTGCTGACTATGTCATCAGAAAATCTACCTAATCAATTTGTAAAAATTAGTGAAGAGTACACAGACTTATTAGCAGCTGTTGAGAACCTTGGCGTTGCCGCCAAGATGTCGGGACCGATTGATGAGAAACAAGCGCAATTAATACAACTTGCCGCTGCAGCCAGTATTCGGTCAGAAGGTGCGGTACATAGCCATACCAGAAGAGCCATTGAGGCAGGTGCCAACCGAGAAGAAATCCACCACACGCTTCTGCTACTCACGAGCACCATCGGATTTCCAACTGTAGCCGCAGCATTAAGTTGGACGGATGATGTAATCCAGTGAGTCGCGAATAGCTTATTTTCTTAGACCAGATCCAACATTTGTTCCGCTTTACTTATTTCAAATTGTTTGGGCGGTTCTATGTTTAGTTCTTTCACCACGCCATTTTCTACCAGCATGGCGTAGCGTTGAGATCGATTACCTCCAAAGGAGCCTGTCTCCATATCCAATCCTATTGCTTTGGTAAATGCGCCATCACCATCGGCCAGCATGATAATTTCCTCGGCATTTTGGGAGTCGCCCCAGGCTTTCATTACAAAGGCGTCATTGACTGCCAGACAAATAATGCTATGCACACCCTTTTCTTTGAATTTGTCGGCATTAACGATATAGCCTGGGAGGTGCGCTTCTGAGCAGGTAGGGGTAAATGCACCCGGTACCGCGAAAATAACGACTTTCTTATCTGCAAATAAGTCGTCGGTGGTAGGGTTTTGCATGCCATCTTTCGTTAACTGTTGAAACGTGGCTTGGGGAAGTTTATCACCTTTTATAATCATCACACTGCTCCTTGTTACTGTTACTGTGTTTGTTTTATTAGATCAAAAAATAACTCTATAAAGGCGCTACTAAAATCATTTTTACATCATTATCAGGTATTTATTTCGTCATATACTTGAATACTACCATCAATAACTGTTTGTTAAACCAATTTCGAAATGAACGTTATCCGTCGGAATTTCAATTAAGCCTTCGACAGGTGGCATGATCTAGGCAGGAAGCCTTTAAATAAAACGGTCTATGCTGGCCATAAAAGATTACAAATAGTGCTCTCCCGTAATTTTTTAGCCTGATATACTCATCGTTGAAGAAAAATCGGTTTTCAATGTGCATCCCTCAAATATTCTTTCGGTATCGTTAAATACCCTCGTTAAACTTGAACCTATAACTGGTCACAATTTAACTGAGGGCTGCCACTAAGCGATGGCTATGAGTCTAGTGATCGCATTGGCAATACGTAAATAAACCCCATTCTTGTAACCCAGATTTCACTATAGTGAGAAATCAGCCTCATGTCTTTTTTGCAAAAACTATTTAGAAAATCCAGTGAAAAACCACTTGAAGAAGAAGCTCGTGTTCGTGTAGAACAGGTAATTGCTCGCGCTTATATTGATCCTTATTTGGGGGCCGATTTTTTTTCAGCGCAAGCAATAAAACGCATTTGTCAGCGTAACGGTCAGCTCCGAGTGACCATTGAATTAAATTATCCCGCTTTGAGTGTACGACCCACCATTACTAATATTTTATACTTAGCCCTTAAGCGCCTGGACGGTTTTGATGATGTAATTGTTGATGTTCAGTGGAAAATTCCTGCGCATTTGGGGCAGCGACAAGAAGCGAGTCGTATCAAAAATATCATTGCCATTTCATCGGGAAAAGGGGGAGTGGGTAAATCCACGGCTACCGTAAATTTAGCACTGGTTCTCGCGGCAGAAGGTGCCAGCGTGGGTATTCTTGATGCCGATGTGTATGGCCCAAGTCAGCCAAAGTTACTTGGTATCCCTGAAGGTACAACCCCTCAAAGTCGGGATATGAGATATTATGCCCCGATAACGGTTTATGGTTTGAAGGTCATGTCGATGGGCTTGATGGTAACTGAAAAAACGCCATTGATGTGGCGTGGGCCTGTTGCCAGCGAAACCATTCAGCAGTTAATTAACCAGACACTATGGGGTGATATGGATTACTTATTGGTCGATATGCCTCCTGGTACCGGTGATATCCACATTACACTGGCACAAACGCTTGTCATTGCAGGTGCCGTTGTGGTCACCACTCCACAAGATATCGCCTTACTCGATGCAAAAAAGGGTATCGATATGTTTAACACCGTCGATGTACCATTGCTGGGTATTATTGAAAATATGGCCACACACACTTGTACTCAGTGCGGTCATACCGAGCATATTTTTGGTCAACACGGCGGAGAATCAATCGCCCGAGAAAACCAATCTGAGCTCCTTGGATCGTTACCCTTAGACATCAAAATCCGGGAACAAGCGGATGCAGGGTTACCTATCGTACTAGCAGATCCAGGCAGTGAAATTTCCCTGATGTATAAAGAGATTGCGCTACGATTAGCCGTCAATGTTGCACAACCAGGGTTAATTACACCCTTGCCTAAAATTACTTTCATTAATGATTAATTGAATGAACCATACACCTAATTCATGAGTAGTGAGCAATGACAACCGAATTTACACCACAACATACCAAGCTTGATCGTAGTAAAATCCCAGAGGAAATTAAATATCATCGAGTCTCTCGTGTTCTGGAATTGATTTACCCAGATCAGTACACCTCTCAATTAAGTAGTGAATTTCTACGCGTTCACTCCCCTTCCGCAGAGGTTCGTGGCCATAGTCCGGCGCAAGCGATACTGCAATACGGTAAAAAAAACGTCAATATTGAAGGGATCACACTACAAGGTAGTTATGCCATTCGAATCAGCTTTGAAGATAAGCACGATACCGGCGTATATACTTGGAATTACTTGTGGGACTTAGCCGAAAATCAACCTGACTATTGGCAACAATATTTACAATCCTTGGCAGTTGCCGGTAAATCCCGTTAGTGATCGGGACTTACAGCCCCATCAAAACGCAGTTGGTTGACGGCTATTTCATTGATTTAGAGAGGTTTTACATGCATTAAACCGATTATAGCTATCACCAAAAGGCATTGCAGAAGAGCAAAGCTCATCAGCTGGCTTTTGCCTTTAGCATCGTCGTCATTGAAATTTACCTGTAGTGGTTTTATCCGTCCAACAGCAACTATACCATGGACAAATACGCCTACGAGAGCCAACCAAGGCCACAGGGAAATAAGTGGCCACTGACCAATAAATAGTACTACGAGTCCACTTAGGGCAATTAAGCCAATGAGTGCTGTTTCTAACGTACGCGTGACTTTGGCGACACTTAATAATCGCGTGTTAGGGCTTACTTTTAACGCTATGGCCGAAAGTAAAGAAACGAGAGTGAACAAGAACAAGAGATACGCCAAACCGCTGTGGCTGTGGGATAAAGCAGTGTACATAAAATGGACTTCCAAAAAGGGAATAAAACGGAAATGAATAAGGGCTGGATATTATCATAGAATGATAGAGGTCCTTCAGTATTTTCCTATCAAAAAAGGGGGAAGTTCACACCAAATTTAACAATTCTATAACTTTTAAACTACTGAGTTTCAGCTTGCCTTCCTATTCAAGCACAATAAGAACATCAATCCCCTTTCAATAAATATGCTGTGGAGAAACATTAATTTACTACGATAGGATGAAGGGTGGAATTATTCCATGGCAAAAGCAGTCCTTACTTGAAACAAAAAAATACTGACTATCAACCTAAACCATGCATTCTGAATAAGGCTGCATTCTCAGCATTAAGTGAGATAAATCGGATATTAGGTGAGAACGGGATGCGTAATACCCTACGTTCAAACTCAGCATTAGACGATATGTTCACCGACAGCCTGCGCAATATCAACAAGGGTGACCATGTTGTACGTGAGGTTAATGGTTTCATCGGTTCAATTGGTGATGAGTATTTGATGCGCTTGTTCTCAAGGTTTGATAATACATGGATACTTGAAGGTACTCATACCTCAGGCCTCCTAATTAAGACTGAGATAATCTCAAGTCGTGCGGGTCAAATCATGGCTAAAGCCCCCTACTCGCTCCAGTTGATAAAGCACTCCGCTTACTCTCATTCTCAGGCACTACTAATGAACTATATGGTCATCTGGTTAAGGGTACCCTGCACTTGAGTTTAGTAGACGTGACATAACTATTCAAACATTAAAGCCGGTTTCAATCTTATGTGCTTTTTTACGTTTTAAAATATAGCTATGGCAAATTTGGGTGAAATTTCGACATCAGATTGACGTGAGCATTTATGAATAATGTTAGATTGAATTCTATTTTTTCAATCATCTCTTATCTTCAGCCTGTGTGAATACTCTAAGTACAAATACCTGTACATGCTCTCCGCGAAATATTTATTTGTTTACTGTCAAAATCTCCTTATATTTTATAGTAAGACTCATAATATTGACTAAATTAGAGTGCTAGCTGTTGTGGTTGAGTTTTCACATAGGCTGTGACAGGAGTAAACAGTATGCGGTCACCTGAGAAGGGCCGCTTTTTGCTGATACTGTTGAAAAACTCTTATATCTGCGATAATTGAGCCTAAATGGATTTCGAGATACTTTCGCATGATGGGACAGCAATCTGCTCAACAAAACGCCCTGTTTT
>Ga0209184_1002059_pt1 | contig 11069 bp, 12 predicted proteins | sample EN8Hudsemesocosm_2_FD_184627 | JGI IMG/M metagenome (GOLD analysis project Ga0209184, IMG submission 184627) | Methane-oxidizing microbial communities from mesocosms in the Hudson Canyon - EN8C Hudson Canyon (SPAdes) (version 2) | ecosystem: Environmental > Aquatic > Marine > Cold seeps | place... | reverse complement strand
GTAACTTCCCCTAGGTTACATTAATCTTGTTAAGTATTGTTTTGTAAGTCGGGGTATAGCGCAGCTTGGTAGCGCGTGCGTCTGGGGGACGTGAGGTCGCAAGTTCGAATCTTGCTACTCCGACCAATTAAATCAATGAGTTACGTAATTTTAAGTGACTTGTTCGTTACATAAAAATAAATTATATAGCAGATTTATAGCAATATGGTTTAGCTTAAAAAAATTAAAACAGGGATAATCAATTAATTCGTTGTATAAAAATAGATTATTGCGTTAGTTTTAGTATATCCAAACTAATAAGCTGTCATGCAGTCAGTAGTTTATTAACTAGCTTATTGTTATTATTAACTAGCTTATTGTTATTAATATCTTGATTAATCAATAAAAATCAAGAAACTAAGTGTATGACCTATTTCTATGTAGACACTATGTAGTCTAAATAAGCAAGCAAACTTTAATTTTTGACAGTGTTATCTATTTTACGTAAAAACGATTTTAATGACAGTAGTTGCCACACTGAACTAATTGGTAATTTCCAAACTAACAGCGAAGATTACCTGCGCCGCAACGCTAGTTTTTTGTTAGCTGATAGCACTTTAATCAAAAGCTAGTGTTTGGCTTAGCTCTCTAAACTCTACCGAAACTTCCTGCTGGCCGATTGTAATTACCGCGTACTTCCCCGGCTCTTCGGCTTTAGGCATCCCTGATATGAAATTGTAAAATGTGGGATTATTATCAAGTGCGGTCACATTTACAAAATGTGTTTTTCTCCAAAACTTATGGCTGTGAGGTCCGCAATGACCAAATACATTGAATAAAGCTGGAACTGGGAAATAGTCATTTAGGCAGGTGAATTTTTCGTGGGTTAGTAAAATGGTTTTTCGCATATCAATTTGCTGCTGACAAACAAGCATTTCAAAAAGAGATTGCTTGTTAAGGTGAAGGATATGCTTGTAAGTTTGTTTTTTGTCTGCGAAATAAGTTTGATATTGCGTTGTTTTTTTGAGGTCAGTTAGCGCAGCATTTTGAGCATGAAGTAGACCTTCATACTTTTTCCATTTCGCTCTTTTATCTTTTTTTAACTGCGTGAGAGCAGAATGACTCTTTTTTATATCTGCGGTATAATAATCATCAAGAAAAGGTTTGAAATCAGTTCTTTCTGCGTTGTGTTGAGCTTTTAAATCAGATAGTTGTTTGATGGTATCTGCATGTCGACTATCTAGAGCTTCAATATGCTCAACGTAAATTTGGTTTTTGCCCCAATTTGAAGGACAACCACTAAAGCCGGAAAAGTAATAACCATTAATTTCATGAATGTTCTTATGAACATGGTGTGTATTAGGAGCATACTTTTTGTCGTATTCAAGCTCATATTCCTTGTTCCCGTATACATAGAAAACAGGAAATAAAGCTCCCATCTGCTCCATCACCCATGAAATAATTTTGTTGCCAATATCCCCTGCTATTAAAGCGCAATCATAATCGAGTGGATTAATATCATTCAGCAATAATTCTACTGCTGCTTGATTATCTTCAATATCAGAAATAGCTAATATTTTTAACATGGGAACTTTAGTATCTACTTCTTTTTAGCTTAATGGATGTGTGATAACTGGGTTGGTCATTTCGACTATTGACCTATCATATCATCGAAACATAAAGAACGTATGACAGAAACTGCATTAATTAACTCAGAACAGCTAGCAATATAGTTGGGTGTCAGCTTTTTATATGTATCTCCGGAAAAAGCAGCCTTATGATATCCATAAGTTAATATTTTAAAAGTACAACAGTAAAAATACCTACAACAGCACCAATTAAGGAACTTATCAATAACGGAGGTTTTTGGGTGGTTATTGCGTTTTCAATTCTAATAATTGAGTTAAGAACAGCATCTCTATATCTTTCTTCGTTATCTTTGGCTAGAAGTTCTAAATTTGTGCTATATCCATACGGAAAGCAATATGTCCTAAATTCATCATCTGCCCCATCTGCCCATTCCAAATCACCATGCTGTTTAAACCCATCTCTAATAGCCAAAGAAGCATAGAAATCCATATCCAAAAAACTGTCCAATGTCTCACGTTCACTAATAACTACCTGTGCTTGAAAATTCCAATTTTCATCCATGTAGTACCACTCAATATCATGAATTTGCATGTTATTCACACCAGAGTGAAGCGTTAACCCTTTTTGTGGCTGAAAAGGTAATGTAATTTTTTTATATAAAGTCAGATACTTAGTTTTAGCAATATCCCAAATCCATAGTTTAATTGTGCCTTGAAACTTACTTTGATTGATTGAATCCATACAAACCCCCTATTTTTGCGTGTTACCTTATAAATACTTTTTGACTATTCTTAAACCATCTTGGTTCATTATCTAATTTATCAACAAAGTATTTTATTATCGAAAATGCTTCCCTGTAAGGTGGTTCAGCCCGAACCAAGTCAGACCAAATAGTTTCATCGCCTGATGAAGATGTTCGCCTGTCACCATTTTTCATATGAATTAATCTGTCTCTAAGTGTTTTTAACTTTATTAATTCATTCCATGATTTATGACTACCTTTAGGGCTATCAATTTTGAGTGCTTTTGGTAAAACTGATCCGAATTTTTCATCAATGGTTAACCAACGTTCTATAGCAATTTTATTAAATGTTTCAGTTGAAGCTCTTCTCCCTTTTTTTTCATAAATGTAATCTTCAGGAACCATTTCATTCACAAAACCTTCTAAGGCAGTAAAAGCAAAGATCACTGATTGCATCATGTATTCAATATAGTCTAATGCATCCGTATCTGTATTAAAGCTCAAATGCTTTTTAATTGAACTATCTATCTTGGAATCTTTTCTTATTTTACGAGCGTTATCCCAACACTTTTTTGATACATTCAAACAACTAGCAGATGCATTTGGAATTGGGATAGAAACTTCCTTTTTTCCATGTAACTCAACACAGGAAACAGGTATTATTTTAGATCCTTTAGGATGGAGGGTTCCTGTCCAAGGGTTATCCCAATCTTCCCTTAATTCCCCTACATACTGTATTCTCCAATCATTTTCTTCATCCATTAGAGTTAATTTCCTTTTAAAATAGTTATCTTGATAAAATCGTTATTACATCAGTCCAAAAGAAATTTATTAATTAACATTTTCTGTGAGCTAATTAGAAGACATTAATCTTTTTAGATACTTAGGTCAATAATGTGCTTTATTGTCCTTACCATGTTAATTTTTAGTACAGTTATTTACAGAACTCCAAGTAAGACAATAAACCCAAACCATATTGGTTGTTCAAAAGTTAAAATTTTATTGATAAAGCGATGTTGAAACAAATTGTAATTTTTACTAAGTATAAAACTCAATTTATTTTTCGAAACAAAAGTCGAACTAGCTGTTGATTCTATTGGTGTTGGTGTGTTTTTTATTTTCGAGTTTATTTCGAAATAAACTCGAAAAAAAAGTCGAGTTTTTCTCGTTTATTAACTCGAAAAATTTGGTAATTATAAGCTTTTTTGATTTACTAGCTACAATGGGTGTTTAGTTGAGTTTTATTCGAAAATAATTTCGAATACTTTTCATTAATAAAATAAAAAATCATCAAGTTTTTATAGCTAAATTCGAATGGTTATTCGAAAGCTTTTCGACTTGCCATGTAAATAGTCGAGTAATAAATGTTTTACCTGCGCAAACAAGCCCTTTAATTTTCATGATTAATTCACCATCATAATAACTTTGTAAACACTCGCCTGTTTGTTCATTGATATTGATATCGTAATAAAGCTTAATGGGTCTGTCTTTTTGTTTAATATGAATACCGCCCATTGCTACGGTATACGCTTGCCAATCGCTGTTATCAGCCGCTTGTCTTGCTTGTTCGATTAATGAGGGATTAGCATTTTTGACTTTGCTTTCTTCATCTTCACCAAACAGCGCTGTTTTAACTCTTCTTAACTCGCGCCATATCGACACACTAGCACCACCAATTTGTTGAAACTGGCGAATACACCAACAAGAAGCCCAAGCATCAATACGCTGCGCTACTAGAATGGCATCATTACCAAATAAATCTTTATCTAAACCTTCACCATCAATATTTTTAACAATATATTTTAATATGTAGCCCGTTGCCGAGCCTTCTTCTGGATTTATCTTTTTAAAGTCACAACGATTTTCAGCCGCACCTTTTTCATCACCGTCTATTTCTAAGGCGTAATGTCGAATAATGGCTTGTAATGCTTTGATTTTGTCATCTTCAATAAAAAACAACATATGCCAATGCGGTGTACCATCATGCTGTGGTTCAACAACTCTAAAACCATAGGGTTCAATGTTTTGTCGTTTAAATTCAGCGCGGGCTTTTTGCCATTGCTTATTTAAATAGTCATTTGCTTCATCAGGCATAAGACCTTGCCACTTAGGGTTTTTAGCACCTGATTTAGCAAAAGCTCGATGATATTTTGAAGGGCAAGTGATTGTAATAAACAACGCCTCATGACCTAAATCTTTAGCCATGTTTTCGAATCCTCTTGCACGACATATCAATTCATCTTTTCGAATTTTAGGGTTTGATACGCTTAGATCTGATATTTCCTGTAATGAATAACGTTGCCCTGCATTATTGATAATAAAATGTGAGCTGAGTAATTCCTCGTTACGTAATCGTTGCGTAATTCTATTTTTAGTCGTGATATTACTGGCGTATATTTCCCTTTTACTATTCACAAAGTTGAGTGTTATTGCGGCTTTTTCGTTAGCTTGGGTGATTAACCTTCGAAATTTACCCAACCACCATCGATTATCGGTTAACCTTTTAATACAGCCGTTCAAAGATTGTTTCTTATTTGGCTCTGGTGGTATTAGTCCAAAGCCCGTCACAAAACGAGCAATGGCATGATAAGCAATTTCTTGATGGTTTGACGGCATATTTCCGTTATGGGAGTTAGGCGTATTGGTTCGAGTTACTTCGGGTTCATTCGAATGAGAATTTCCCGTTATGCCCTGTTGCGAATCAAGGCGACTTAACTCGCTTTGATTCGAGTTGAAATTTCCGTTAACGGTTTGAAGCGAATCATTACCGTTAACGGTATTATTATAATTAAGTGCTAAAAAATTTAGTGTTTTTGGATTAGTCGCAATATTACGACAATATACCGCACATTCTTTTGCCTTTTTATTGATATCATCGTCATAACAAAAAAACATAGGAACTAACTGTTTGGGTAATAATTTATACAGCACATTTGTTGTGTCTAATATATGACGGTTACGTTCAAAGTTTGTTGGTTTTGAAAACGCTTCTTCCAATATTGATTTTTTAATAACATTTGAAAAAGGCGTTAACCGTTCAATAATGAAACTTGCATCGTATTTATCAACTTTAGCTAAGTAAGGCTTTAGAACGGCATCTTTATCCGTCATAGCCTCGACTATTAGTTTTTCTTTAAATGAGTCCATGAGAATCCCTTTGAAGCTGCAATTAAAGACGAATAGACATAGCCTGATTCGGTAAACTCATAACATTTCCATTTAATACCGTAATGCCAAACAACGTTACTTTTTATTAAATTACAGCGGATAAGTTTTTTAAGTGTTCGGATATCAAATTTATATTCAATACCATCTGGACTCACATAATGGTGTAAACCAATATACTCGAATTGCTTATTGGATTTAACAAACCGAACAGCGAAAACATCGCCAACGATAGCTAACCAAGTTAACAAGCGAATTTGCTCATAAGATAATTTAGGCATGCTCACCTTCGAAAGAGAGTTGACCTAAATGCTCTAAGCGGTTGAAGCTATTTAACCAATTATCTAAATCATCTCTTAAGTAGCGAACAGCACGGCCAATTTTAATAAATGGTGGCGCAGGGGTGCGGTTGTCTCTATTACCTTCCATACGTGATTGACGTAAGAAAGAGCGGCTCATACCGATATACTCGGCGGTTTCTATTTCTGATAGTGCACGTTTGTTTTGTGTTGTTGGCATATGTGCCTCCTGATTTATTTAGTTTTCAGGAGACTTTGTACCGAGGTATTTTTCTAGGATGAGCTTATCAATGAATTGGATGAGCTTATTGATGAATTTTAATTATCGTTATTAACAAATATTTCTTTTCTAACCTTAGATAGTCGATTTGAAAAAGCATTAAAGCTGATCTCTTTTCTCGGTTTGCCGCTTCTATCTTGCCATTTTATATAATTGCCTGTTACTCCAACGAGTAAGTTGTATATATCAAGCGTTCTAAATCCTTCCATTTCTTCAGATTCGCTTTCAAGCAAACGCCAATATTCTTTAGCTTTAAAATCAGGTTTCTGCGTAACAATGTTTTCAAGCAATTCTTGGAAATTGTCTTTACGAGGTGTTTTAGGGGAATCATTCTTAACTTCTACTAACGGAGGCTCCGTTTCCGGATGAGTTTGTATTTCTTTGACTTGCTTAATAATGTCAACTTTTACTAAATCACTATGCAATATACAAATATCATTTAAAGTGAATTTAATACCATCCGTATAAAACTCAACTTTTGGTATTTTAGCCATTAAATCGCTTTCTTCATCCGATTGCTCAGGTGCTTTTATTTCTAAAGTATCTAATGAATCAAAAAACATATTTCGAATAGCACGAACCGAATGCTCCCTTTCTTTAGGGAATAATTTTGCAGGAATAAAATCCCATTCAATATCACTGGTTACTTTCGGTCTCCAATCAAACAAAAAACTATGAGGAGGTTGAGTTTCGAATGGGTAATCTAAGTTATGGTTAATAATGTTTTCTTTATTAATTAAACTAAAGGTTTTGCAATTAACTTTATTTTTTGAGAGCAATGATAATTGCTCTGAATGGCTAACCTTCACAAGTCCCCTATAAAATATTGTTGCGTAACCAACAAAACCTTTATCTTTTAACCATCCACCTATGACAAATTGATTTTGTTCAATATGAAAAGCCAAGTCAATTTTTGAGTTCTCAACTAAATACAGTAAATCACTAAAAGACAAATCAAAACGTTTCTCAAGTTCATCAAAACGATAGTATTCTTTTTGAATCATCAACCAATTCCATTTATAAAATAAAAAACCAACGAAATGTTGGTACAACTAATAGGAAAGTATCAGAAAAGAAGTCATTGATCATTAACCTATTAGGTTAAATGGTGTTTATTTATATGTTTTTACGGTTTAAACCAAGCTATATGTGGTTCCGAACCGTAAAATACACACCGATTTTAACCGATAAAGTTAACCTAATAGGTTTTTCATTGTTTTGTCATAAATAATTTTCGGTTTAAACCAAGCTCTATGCGGTTTCTAACCGTAAAACCGATACCTATTTAATCGATAAAATTAACCTAATAGGTTTAGACGTCTAAGTGATAACGTTAAATGACAAAAAATACCACATTGCAGACATTAGGCGTGAACTGTAAAAACAAAGTTTGGATTAGTTTTTTTTATTATTTAACCCAAATCCGTTTCACACTTCGATAAAAATAAAAGGTTCGTAGCAGTTAAATGAAGTATATAACTAGCTAAATGCTCTGACACTTCAGAAATATTTGTTCCTTGTCCGTGACCACCTTTTTTGTTTCTAATTGTCGGTACGCCACTAATCAATAGCTGCTTAAGTGATTCAAACTGACTTTGCATATAAGACGGTATTAAATTATTAGTGAAACATACATTAATTAACCTACCAGCATTATCAGTGTTTTTGTAAGTCCAATCACGTTTATCACAAATGGCTTTCATTACACTCTCGAATGATTTTAAACAGTCAACCAAGCATTCTTTATACTTTTTATGACGATAATGCTCATGTGCACTTAAAAACTCGTCGTTAGCACCTGAATACATTTGCTCTTTTCCAAGAAGTTGTAACACAGGCTTCACAACTTCTGAATGAACAAATTGAGAGTCTATTTTTATAATTTCGCCTGACTCAAATTGGTAACCAACGCCTGCGGCTTTAAAACGATAATTTAAATCTCTAATGGCTTCGTCTGGATGTTGGTGCTCTCGATTTAGATTTCGTCTAACTCCATTATCTATTACCTTAAAACTAAGCTCTATAACGTCTAAATTAAACTCAACATCAGTCGAAGTTAAAAAAGTGTCAAAAACAGCTTTAAAATTTGAATCTTCATATTCTTTAAGAGTAAAAAGACCGTATTCTCTACATAAAGTTTTATGAATATATTCATAAAAGCCATATGAAGGCTCGTTACAGCCCTTAGCTCCCACAGTGTTATAGTAATACTCTTCACCAAGAGTATCTCTAACAATGTGAATAATCTGAGTTTTAAGCCTTGTGCCTATTACATCGTACTGGTAAACATCTGACACTTCACCTCTGAGTTTTTTCTGCCGAGTTGAGAAAAGTTCAGTAATAGCCAAGTTAATTCTCCTTAATCAAAAACACCAATTTGTTTGAATGACTTAGCTATCGTTTTTCTCGCGCCAACTTCATTCCTTTTTCAATTAAATCTAATGCTTCAGATTGTGTTAACTCTTCCCAATCACATTTACATGTAATTATATGATTAGATTTGTCATTTATTGCATACATTGCAAAAGTGAGGTAACAATTATCATTTTTAAAAATCCTAGTCCCATCAATAAGACTAAAAGATGAAGGTAACCGTATATCGTAATCATGACACATTTGAACGCGATCCAAAGCTGTTCCAGCATCATGATTAATCTTAATAGGAAACTTAGATTTTCCTGAAGCCGTTACATCGTAATTAACAGTCGCATTGATTGCGAATACTGAAAGTGGTTTTTTTATCATAATGAATACCTATGGGGAATCAAGACAAGTTACACAGAACCTAATTTAACTTCATGACCGCACCCTACACACTGAACGGTACTACCTTCTTGTATGTCTTTAAAGGAGGCTTCGTAGTAACTATCACAAGATTCAACCCTACAAGGGTATTGTCTCTTTTGCTCTCTTACTTCTGTAGAATTTAACTTACCTTTCTTACGTGTAACTTTCATTTTTGAAACTCCCTTATGTTTATCCTATTAATTTGCTTGTTAGTTTTTGTTTTGCAACTCAACTCTTTTTAAAGCGATGGATGCAACAACACCTGCCAAAATGGCAAACCCCATAAAACCAATTATTGATTGTATGGTGGCAATAACTTCAGAAAATATGTCATTAGGTACAAGGTTTCCGTAACCTAGAGTCGTGAGAGTTACCGCGCTAAAATAAAAGTGCTTCCAAGTTCCTTGGATTTCTATGCCATCTCCATTTGCTACGCTTCCAAACATATAAAGGCATGCAAATAGAGCTATGTAATTTAAAATGATAAATGGAACGCTAATTTTTAGCATAGCAGAATCATAAACAGGCTGGGAAGCTTGTGAGATTATTAAACTCCAAGGTTTAAAAACACCTTGAGAAAACCACAAACCTAAAACCATAAATATTAAATATGGCCAAGGTGACCACCAAGCGGTTACCCAATACAACATATGCGTAAAGAGTATGATTATTGAAAGAGATATACGCACACGTAGTTGTGTAGCAAATGCAAATTGAGCAAATTTCGTTTCAGCAAACCAATATGAAAACTTAATTAATCGGCTTTTGCCATCAACTTCCATATTCAAATTTAAACTCCGATATATTAGATGTACACAAAAAAACTAACAATATATTAGCCGGATAAGTTCAGTGCTTCTAGCTGAAACATTTCTGGCTAAATTATTATTGAATATTTTAACTTTACCTTTTTACTGATATATCATCAATAGGTTATAAATTTGTGATTTTGTAACTATCCGTTGAAAGGAGGCTTTTTTCCTTATTTGCGGTGGAAAGGGGTATTTTAAATTCAAACCACATTTATCAAATTAACATTAGAAAAAGTATTGAGTTTTTGTTGATGATTTTCGTCCGGTTTGCGCACTTTGAAGAAGATCAGGAAACGACAAGAAATACCACAAAGCGGAAGTGAGCAAGTAAAAATCAAATGTTGATTCGGATTAGGTTTTGTATCAATAACGCCTAAATAACAGGCTTAAAATAGTTTGTTAAAATTTTGAGATACGAAAAACAACAAACTGTTTAAGTCCTTGTTTATTTTCTTGTTATATGACTTTACTAAACTGTATGCATGTCTTAGTTGTCAGTTCTAATATCATTAAAATCTACCAAAGACTCTTCAGAACCATTCATATATAGGCGTTTTTTCTTTTTTGGATAATCACAAACATCTTGTTCTAAATTTACTCGAGCACAAATAAAACTCAATGGCTCATCGCTATTATTAAATATGGTATGAGCTACGCCATCTTTTGGAAAACCTAGAAAATCACCAACAGCAATAGAATAGGAGTTTTCGTCAATTACTACCTCTCCGTGACCAGACAAAACATAAAAGCACTGTTCTTCGTATAAATGACGATGATATTCAGAGTATTCATGTCCAGGCTCTACTGTCATTATTTGAAATCCTAAATCAGTTAGACCTGTTATATCTCCAAGAGACTTTGTTTTACGAATGGCATTAGAATTTAGAAGGTGAGTTTTTGATTGACCTTCCATTTTTTCGATATCTAATGATGTTAAAAATTCTTTTGGGGTATTCATATTTAATTCCAAGTAAATATATGATGCTGGTTGGTCATATAACGCCTAAATAACAGGCTAAGTAATGGTTGGCTAAAATAGTGAGGCACGAACAAAAGCCAACTGTTCTTTGTCCTGTTAATTTGCTTGTTATACAGCTATTTATCGGTATGCTTTTTTATTGATTTATTAAGTGCTTCTACTTGTTCTTGATTTCTCTTACGGCAATTGTCCCTATCATCAACATGCCCCTGTTCACACTTTGATGATGCCCCATCAGTTTGTAGTACTCCTGCAGTTCCAGAAATGACAGCACCAAGCAAAGATACTCCTTTATTTTTCCCCTGTGCCTCTCTACTTATTTGATCTGCTACTTGAGGTTGACCTATAGATTGATAATAAGTTTCAGCTTTAACGTTATTATCAGAACTTATATTTAACTCTGAGCTTGATGTACAGCCAGTAATTAAAAAGATTA
>Ga0209184_1002052_pt1 | contig 11107 bp, 8 predicted proteins | sample EN8Hudsemesocosm_2_FD_184627 | JGI IMG/M metagenome (GOLD analysis project Ga0209184, IMG submission 184627) | Methane-oxidizing microbial communities from mesocosms in the Hudson Canyon - EN8C Hudson Canyon (SPAdes) (version 2) | ecosystem: Environmental > Aquatic > Marine > Cold seeps | place... | reverse complement strand
GCTAGATTTAGGTTCTAGTGCCGCGAGGCGTGAGAGTTCGAGTCTCTCCATCCGCACCATCTTTTTGTTTTAACTCCTTTGTTTGTCTCTATCAAAAGCTTGTTTGTGCTTTTGTCATGTCTGATTGCTTCCTTAATTTTAGTTTCCCAAAATAGTTTGAAATACCAGTGATGTATTGGCTTGCTGCTGTCTTTTAGTTTGGAAGGGGCTTTGTTTAAACGGAGAGCATTGAATGTAGGAGGGCAGCCTCTCGGCAATTGCTCCATGCATGGCCCTACTACCCACGTCCTTGCGGGCATTCCCGAAATATCGCTCACGGGGTGAGCTCGTACTTCTTGACGGCGTGAGATGCCTGAGCATATGCGATTCTTGGTGCTATAGAGTCTTTCTCAATGCTCCATTGCCCAAAATTAGATTGAAAAACGAATTGGAACCCTAGAAATTGCGTCCTGCATTTCTAGGATACCGTTCATCCTGAACATACCCTAGAAATTGCGTCCTCGGCTTCGGCACTCGACAATTGCTCCCTGCATTGTTCTGATAAGTGACATCCATGTCACGATCCTGCGTCGCCCTACCAACTACCTCCTGTAGTTGTGCATTTCTACCTATCATGGGTAAAGCGTCGTTCATCCTGAACATACCCTAAAATATTGCTCCTGCAATTTTAGGATATCGTTCATCCTGAACGTAAAAGCCCCAATAAAGGGGCTTTAGGAAATCTATTTGTTTTGCTTAGCTGCCTACGGCGGCCAAAACACTGTCTTCTTCGGACTCAATGTCCTTCATCATTTGCTGTAACTTAAGGCGCGCTTCTTTGCGTTTAACCGCTTTGTTCCAGCGACGACGTTGTTCATCATTTTTAATTTCAAGTGTGGGCACGGCAGTAGTTTTACCGTCTTGCATGGCCACCATCGAAAAGTAACAAGAGTTGGTGTGGCGCACGGTTTTAAGTTGGATATTTTCGGCAATGACTTTAATGCCAATTTCCATGGAGCTGCGGCCGGTGTAATTAATAGTAGCTAGGCAGGTAACCAGTTCACCAATGTGAATAGGCTCTTTAAACAATACATTGTCCACCGATAAGGTTACGGCGTAGTGGCCGGAATACCGCATGGCGCAAGTGTAGGCGACCTTATCTAATAACTTAAGTAACTCTCCGCCGTGCATATTGCCGGAAAAGTTGGCCAACGAAGGTGACACCAGTTCGGTCATCTCGGTTTGGATAATCTGCCCCATTGCGACTCCATTATCTTCAATTTGAAAAGGAAAAGCTGAAATTTGAAAGGCGCAAAACCACGAGGATGCTGTGGTTTTGCTGGGCAGGAATTCTCGTGAAATCCCTGCCGATACTAAGCGTCAATGTGTACGTCAGTTAGTAATTCTATTATAGGCACAAAACGGGCCAACTATCTAATAGTTAGGCGTTATGCGCCCCGGCAATTAGAGGTCAGTATTCTGCCCATTAATAGTGCCGCCTGCTAGTGCCACCGCGCCATTCTATGGTGCAAAGGTGTCTATGGGGAAAAATTCGCAATTGCAGCAGGTGAGCTAAGCTTAAAGAACGTATTGGGGTAAGCATAGCATCACATGAATCACCAAACTCACATCGGAAGTGAGCCCGCCGTTAAAGGGCGCTTACGGAATATCTATTGGTTGTTAATGTTATTCAGCATGCTGCTGTTTGGCACCTTCTTAACCTTTATCGTGTGGCAAAATATCAAAACCGCCGAGGATGAATTTAAGCAGTACGGCCATCAGGTGCACCAAAGCCTAGTGCAAAGCTTTTCGGTTAACGAAACCATACTGGATGGCTTTGCGGCTTTTCTGGCCGATGTGGGCATGCAGGACCCTAACCGCGCGCGTTTTTATACCCGTACTATGATCGAGCGTTACAGCCACCTGTATATGTTCCAGGCGGCGCAGCGGGTGAAGGGCATAGATGTGCCTGTCTTTGAAAAAAACCTTTCCGTCACCCTGGATGAGCCCATTAATGTGCGTCGCTTTGAATTTGGTGAGGGCTTAATGCCCGCAGATGTTAACTCTCATCGAGACTATTACCCTTTGGTATTTGTGGAGCCGGTATTTCAAGACGGCCTTAATATTTTGGGGTTAGACATATCCTCCATTCAATTTATTAAACAGGCCATGGAGCATGCTCTGTCATCCGGTTTGGCTAACTTAAGCCAGCCCATCGAGTTAAGCGATGGCAGTCAGGCATTTGTGATGATTAAACCCAGCTTTTTACCTGGCCAGGAAGTGGCTGACCAATATGCCTTGCTGGTGGTAAAGACCACAGCATTGTTAACCAATTTACGTCCCAGGGAAGCAGGTTACGGCTTAACGCTGGTTTACCCTCAGCATGATCCCATTCTGGATTTAACCACAGCCGCTGTGACCCCATGGCAGCTGAGCCTGTTTCCCTTGTTAGTGCAAGACAGTCAGATAAAGGTAGGGGCACAAAATATTCAACTGACCCTCACCCGCCAGTTAAGTCTTAAGCAAATCAATTTGTTTTTAATTACCATCGTATTTTTGGTAACCCTGGCCATCAGTGTGCTGCTGCATCTGTATATGCGCATACAATTTGAAGCGGATTTGCTCAAGCAAGAGGCCAACCAAAAACTTTATCAACAGGCTAATTACGATCATTTAACGGGGCTGGCCAATCGCCATTATTTTGAAGACCATTTTCATCGGGCTGCGGCGCGCTGCCAGCGCCGTAAAAACAAGATGGCACTCTTGTATATTGACCTAGATGATTTTAAATATATTAACGATGAACTGGGGCATCAGATGGGGGATAACATTTTATCGTTAGCGGCTTCGATTATTACCGACACCATACGGGTGGACGATGTGCCTTGCCGATTTGGTGGTGATGAGTTTGTGGTCTTGCTGGAAAATATTTCAGTGGCCGAAGATGTAAAACGCGTGGTGCGAAATTTACACGCCACTTTTGGCCAGGTAAAAGTGTTGGATGGTCACAGCGTCAAACTGTCTGCCAGCATAGGCGATAGCATGTTTCCGGATGATGGCCTTGAATTGGCGGCGCTCATGAAATACGCCGACCGCAAGATGTACGCACAGAAAAATCAAAATAAAGTGGTGAAGTTACCCGCTCATAAACAACCGGCAGAATAACCGGGTGTTTTTTTAGCGGGCTCGCTTAGTCTAGCAAGTCGTTAAATTCCTTGAGGTATTGGCCAATTAAACTGGGCCAAAAATAACTCGCTACCGGCACGGGTTTTGGTAACCCATGTTGCTGCCAATGTTTAAACTTGGCCACTATGTTGGCCGCCTGTTTATCCAGTGATCCATTTTTGTAGAGACAAGCCTTGGGCACCCACTCTGGGTAAGCCAGCCTGTCCGGAGCCAAAGGAATACAGCCGCGGGCGGCGGCCTCTAACATGGCCAACCCTTGAAACTCATGGTGGGCGGTGGACAGCACTACTTGGCTGTTATCCAGCGCCGACAGGTAATCACTTTTTTGTGCATAGGTGCCAATGTGGGCAATGCAGCGTGGGTGCTTTTCTTGTAATTGTTGTAATGAAGGAGGGATGTTACGAAAGCTTAAGCCGGCAATAATAAATTCTATGGCCAGCTCTTGCGATTCAACCAAGTCCACCACCGCCTTTAATAACTCGGGCCCCTTGTCGTACTCCCAGCGATGATTCCAAATGACGGTGAGTGTCTCATGGTGTGATGAATCTTTGCTGGAGGCAACATGCTCCGCAATGGGCACAGGCAATACCCTGGATTTTTCTTTAATGGATTGAATAATGCCTGGCGGCACCTCATCGGGTAATCGCTTGAGTAATTTGTCGGCCCCTAATAGAAAACTGTCACGATTATATTGGCTGTTAAACAGCACCCTTTGGGCGCTCAGGGCACTGTACAGGTTCACCATCTGTGGCTCTATGCTGGTGTGCTGTTGATCACTCTTGGGGTAGGCAAACTGGTTTTCATGGAAATACATAATGGCCGGTATTTGCGCCAGAGTAGGAGCTAGTCCGCGCAGGGTGGCCAAATCCACCATGGAAGTGGCCAGGATTAAATCAAAGTTTTGTTGAAGCACTTGCTTGTCTTTGCCCAGTGCCCAACTTAAAGGGTTGCCGCGAATGCGCCAACTAAAGAATCGTCCGGGCAAGCTTAGGTAATGCCATTGAATATTAGGCAGGTGAGCCATAAGCCCCTGACACCAGGAACGATGGCTGTCGGTGTCGTAGGCGCTGAGCAATAAAATTTTCATAATGCCTTGAGGTGCCCTTTACTGGTAGAGATAACCCAGCCGCTGATGTTAACGTACTTGGTAGGGAATCAGGAGCCTAATATGGTCTACCGAGCAACACCGTTAACCGAATCAAAAAAATCCGGCACTCGAGCGCGCATCTTAAAAGAGGCTCGGCACTTGGTCACCGAAGGGGGCTTTAGTGCGGCGGCCGTGGTGCCAGTGGCGCAGCGCAGTGGCATCGCCACTGGCACTATTTACCGGCACTTCCCATCCAAGGCCGAGCTGGTGGCCGAAGTGTTTCGTTTTGCTACGGAGCACGAACTGGCCGCGGTGATTCGCGCCAGCCAAATAGGTAACACAGTAAGCGAGCGCTTAATGTCGGCGGTGGAGACCTTTGCCATACGGGCCCTAAAGTCACCCAGGCTGGCCTATGCTCTAATTGCCGAGCCGGTGGACCCTATGGTTGAGAAAGAGCGTCTAAGTTATCGCTTTGCCTATGCAGAGGCCTTTGAAGATTTAATTAACGACGGCATTCTCAGTGAGGAGTTTGCCCCACAAAATGCTGCCATAACGGCTGCGGCGCTGGTGGGTTTTTTATCGGAAGTATTAGTGGGGCCGCTGGCACCTCAGCCTGGTCATGAGGAAAATACCCAGCAGCAGAACATAGTGGTGCCGATGAATTATCAGGCCCTGTTGAGTGAAATTAACGCCCTCACATTGAGATTAGTGGGAAAAGCAAACTAACCCCATGGCTAAATTTTTAGCTAAAAAAATCACTTGATTCAGGATAGATTTTGCAAGGCTTTTTTATCAATAAAGCCAAAATAAAGCAGCGGTTATTTTCTAGCCGAATTGTTATTGGCTTAGGGGTTATGCACCCTGCGGGAGCTTGTCATCAAGCCTTCCACAAAGTTATGCACAGTTTCTGGGGACAAACTGCGCCTCTCTTAGTTTTATAAACACCTGTTTGAATATTCACCTAAATTGCTGATTATTAATGCTTTTTTCATGGGGTGTTGGGGGCTTTCAGCATTCTCAAGCCCTCATTAGGGGCTAAGCTCGCCAATAATATCACTGGTTATACTACTGTTTATCCACATTCTTGTTCACAAAACCCCCTTCACATGGGGGTAAAGTTGGCCAGTAACTTCCAATATTGGGCGTGACCTGACCAGTGGCCGAATTCAACACTGAACTATAATTCAGCCCTTGGAGTATTTACTCTAATGGGCGTTTAGGCGCTGCATTCACACACTTCTCTTTATGAGACAAGGAACGGCTATGATAAAAATAATTAAAAGCCTGACACTGGTATTCGTGGCAACGTTTGCCATGCAAAGTCACGCTTGGTTTTGGGACTCCTGGTTTAAGTCCACCTATACTCAGACCAAATACCCCATCGTACTGGCCCACGGCTTACTGGGTTGGGACAACCTGCTGGGCATGGATTACTACTATAAAATTCCCGCCGAGTTACGCAAAGATGGCGCTACGGTTTATCAAACTCAAGTAAGTGCGGTGCACTACACCGAAGTGCGCGGTGAGCAACTCATTGACCAGATTGAAAATATTCTGGCGGTCAGTGGTGCCCAAAAAGTAAACCTCATTGGCCACAGCCATGGTGGTCCCACCATTCGTTATGTTGCCTCGGTGCGCCCTGATTTGGTGGCTTCTGTGACCACCATTGCCGGCGTTAACAAGGGCTCTCCCGTGGCCGACTTATTACGAGAAATACCGGAAGGCTCAGCGCTGGAAGGGGTGGCGTTTTCCATGGTGGAAGCCTTGGGTAGCATCATCGACTTTTTATCTGTGGGCGGAAATCCCCAGGATGCGCTGGGTGCGATTTCGTCGTTAACCACCGAAGGCTCCCTTGCGTTTAATGCCCAGCATCCGCAAGGCATTCCCCATAGCGCCTGTGGTGAAGGAGACTATGTGGTGAATGGCATTCGCTACTATTCCTGGAGCGGTGGCAGCACAGTGACAAACGTGCTGGATATCAGCGATGCCTTGATGGGTATTAGTGGTTTGGTATTTGGTGGTGTGCAAAACGACGGCTTAGTGGGCAGCTGTGACAGCCACCTGGGCCAGGTAATTCGCGACGACTACCGCATGAATCACCTGGATGAGGTGAACCTGTTACTGGGCCTGCATCATTTGTTTGAGACCGATCCCATCACTACCTTCCGTAATCATGCCAACCGTTTGAAAAAAGCCGGTTTGTAAACCCTTTTTGAAGGCATTTTTAGCCATTCAATTGAGCTGCCATTAGGTTTAAGCTAGTGGCAGCTTTACTCTTTTTAATAAACCTATTGTAGTACTAATTATGCGATTAATTTTAGTGTTGGCCGGCAGTTTATTCCTGTTGATCCTGTGGGTTTTATCCCCCTCGCAATCCCTGGTGGATAATAATTTAAACCTTAAATCAGCACTCAGGGCACAAGCAACAACCAGCACATCAGGCTCCAGTGCAGATAAGGTGTTGATTAACCCAGCTCTAAAAACCAGCTCTCTTAAGGGTACCGACATCGATGGCATGTACCCGGTGGATGAGTCCGGTAACCTGTTGTTTAGCAAAAGCATTAAATACCGTTTTGAATATTTTTTATCTACTTTGGGTGAGTTTCCCCTAGAGCAGGTTTTGCAAATGGTGCGTGATGACATTCATTTAAATTTGCAGGACCCCGCCCGCCAACAGGCACTGGCGTTGTTTGATGATTACATTGCCTATAAATATGCGTTATCCGAACTGGAAGGCTCGTTTGAAGCAAGCGCCAGTTATGAAAGCCAGGATATTCAGAGATTAAGATTTCAGCTTCAGCAGCTGCGTGATAAACGCCGTGAATACTTACCATCGGAGGCGGTGGATGCCTTTTTTGGTTTTGATGAGCTCTATGATGATTTTGTATTAACCAGTTTGGAAATTAAGCACAGCCAACAATTAACCGCTCAAGAAAAACAGCAGCAGTTAGAATCCCTGCAACAAAGCCTGCCTAGTGACGTGCAACAGATGCGCGACGAGACCACCCGCATAAGCCATGTATTTAAGTTGACCCAGGAAATGAAAGAACAGGGGGCCAGTGAGGACGAGATCTTCGAATATAACAGCCAGGAGTTTGGGCAGCAGGCGGCCGAGCGGTTAAAAGTCTTGGATGAAAGCAGGCAGGCCTGGCAGCTAAAGGTTCAAAATTTTCTAGCTGAAAAACAAGCCATTTTGGCTCAGGAGGAATTAAGCGAGGTTGAGAAAGCGGACAGAATTAATTTGCTTAAGAGTGGTCAATTTAGTGAGCAGGAACAAGCCCGTCTACCGGCTTTTGAGCTTATGCAGTAATCCTAGCGACTGCCTAGTTGTCTAAGCTGGCGTCCTTAAGAATTTTTTTCAAACCATCAAACAGTGGCGGGTTACTCACCAATAGATGTTCCGGGTGCAGCTCTTTTGGCACACCCTGAGGGACGTCTACAAAGTGGCCACACTTGGCACCGGCTTCGCTGGCAATTAACAGCGCCGCCGCACAATCCCACACACTTACGCTTTCGTAATAGCCATCCAGGCGGCCCATGGCCACCCAGCATATATCCAGCGCGGCACTGCCCAAGCGTCGTACATCGGCGCAGTGTTCTAATATGCCAGCAAGGTAGCTCATGAGCTGGGGTAATTTTCCACGTTTGTCATAGGGGAAACCGGTGGCAATCAATGCCTTTTCCATTTGTTTTTTATCGCCACAGCGAATGGGTTGATCGTTTAACCAGGCCCCTTGATTGCGAATGGCGCTGAACATCTCGGCCTGAAACGGACAATACACCACCGCCACCTGAACCTGCCCCTTAACACAATAGGCAATGCTCACGGCCACCTGTTGATGATAGTGAGCATAATTCACCGTGCCATCTATGGGGTCAATGATCCATAGGGGGGTATCGTTGTGTTCGATCTTGGCCAAATCCGGATGGGACTCTTCCGCTAAAATTTGGTGGTCGGGAAATTTATCGCGTATGGACTGAATAATGATTTCATCGCTGGCGATGTCGGCATTGGTCACTAGCTCTATGTCTTGTTTATAAGCCAGAGAAAGTTGAGAGTTGGCACGCATTTGCACAATTAAATCACCGGCCTGTTCGGCCAGTTGAGTGGTAAATGCCAGAATGGATTCGTGATCGGCCATATGCGTCTTATTTTGTGTGGGGTAGAGTTAAAAAATGCCCTAAACCATAACTAAACTGAAAACTAATGGCTGGATTGTACGGCCGCAGTGCCATCTATGTACAGTGAATAAAATGTTTCTTTTTCAACCGGGCGGCTAAAATAATATCCTTGATATGCATCGCAGCCCTGTTCTTTTAAAATATTTAACTGTGACTTGGTTTCTATGCCCTCCGCCAGCACTTTAAGGTTCAGATTTTTAGCCATGGCGATGATGGCTTTTACCATGGCCACGTCTTCCTGGTTGTTTTCAAGGTTCAGCACAAAGGCACGATCTATCTTTAATTTGTTAATGGGCAAGTAACGCAAATAACTTAAACTTGAGTAGCCCGTACCAAAATCATCAATGGCAAAATAAATTCCCAAGTCACAAATTTTGCTTAACAAGGGCTGCACAAAATCAATATTTTCCATTAACAGGGTTTCGGTTATCTCCAACTCCAGCGTATTGGGAAAAATATCGTATTGCTTTAAAAAGTTTTCCATCTTGGCCGGGAAGTCGGCGGTGATTTGCAAAGCCGACACATTCACTGCCATGGTCATGTTGGGTTGAATCTTTTGCCAGCGCGCCAGTTGGCTCAGGGCCTGGTGAATAATCCAATCTCCCAGGTCATGAATGAAACCGGTTTCTTCCGCCACTGGAATAAATTCGGCTGGGCTAATAAATCCCAGGGTGGGGTGTTTCCAGCGTATTAAGGCCTCGGCCCCCACCACTAAACCAGTATTAATATCAATCTGGGGTTGAAAGTATAATTCAAATTGTTTGTTTTCAAGCCCAGGAATAAAGCCGTGTTCGATGTTAATTCGGTGCTGCACCAGCTCACCCATTTGCTGGGTGAAAAACTGGTATCCATCCCCTCCGCGATTTTTAATCTGGTACATGGCAGTATCGGCATAACGCCATAAAACATGGCTGTGGGTGCTGTCGCCGGGGCACAAGCTGATACCTATGGAGCAGCTGGTACGTAACTGGTAAGCGTCTATATTAAAAGGTTTGCGCAGGGCACGGTTTACCTGTTCGGCCAGAGTGATGATTTCATCTGTTTGCTCGTTGTAGCGCATTAATATTACAAACTCATCTCCCCCCATGCGCGCTAAAAAATGTTGTTCCGGAATCAGGCTTTGCAAGCGCGAGGCCACCTTCCTTAAGAGTCGGTCACCCAGCTGATGACCTAACGAATCGTTAATGTTTTTAAAGCGGTCAAGGTCAATAAACAACATGGCAAAGTGTTCATGTTTGCGATTGCAATCATCCACCGCATTGACCAGTTCGTCGTTAAACTTGTAACGATTATAAAGCTCGGTGAGCGGATCTTGCACGGCCAGGTATTCAATTTGCTGGCGCACCAGTTCACGCTCGGTAATGTCCAGCATCACACCTTCCACAAAGTGCTCCCCAAGGGATCCCTGGAAGCAACGACCACGATCCAATACCCATTTTTGATCGCCATTTAACGTGGTGATGCGATAGATAAGCTCAAAGGGTTTTTGCGAGAAGTGAGCCGCCTGACTGAGGCGCCGGTATTCCTCTTTATCTTGCTCGTCAATTAAGTCAAACGGGGTAACGTTTTCGGATAAAAAATGCTCGGGTGCGTACCCTAATAGCTGTAAACAACCTGGGCTCACATAATCGAGTTTTTTATCGTCCAGTTTCAGCCGATAAACCAGACCAGGTAAATTGCTAATGAGGCGCTTAAAGTCAAGGTCCTGCTGTTGGTACTTTTGGCTAAGTTGCTGTTGTTTAGAGAAGGTGCTTTTTTGCTGCAACGACAGCAAGTAAAACAATACAAAAAATATCAACAAGCCTAATATCAGTGCCATTAAGAAAAAGCCGCTGTGCTCAAACCAGTATTGTAAAAAACGTTGCTGGTGCAGGCTGGCAATGAAATAGATTTTCAATTTTGGATAATAAAAGGTACAGGCGCTTACACTCTCTGCTTGTAAACCACCTAGGCTAAACAGGCAATTGTTACCCAATTTAAGGCTGTGAATAAACTGCTCGAGCACTGGGCCATAAGATAGCTGCGTGAGATTTTTGAGGGTGGAACCTTCCACGCGGCCACTGCTATTAATGACACTGAAGTGAAGTTGAGGGTCAAAACCCTGGCTAAACTGTTGCAGGTATTGGTTTTTTTCCAGGCGCTGTTCAAGCTGCAGGTTTTGCCATTGGCGCTCAAATTGATCGGCACTGGCTTGAGTTTTGAAAGCCAGTCTTGAATAGGCCTCTTGATATTCCCGTTCAAAGTCATTAAACAGCAGTAAACCCACCAGTATCAGCCAGATACTGGCCAGAGTGGCGAGCAGGGTAAAACGGGAGTGGCCTAATAATAATGTCTTAAGCACCGTCCCCCCTGCAATTAAATGGCCCTTTGAATATTGAGTATAGACAGTAATAGCGGCTTGTCTGGAAACTGTTGTGACGTTAATGCTGTCAATTGGACCTGAAAGGCCTCGGGAAAATGGCTCGATTTTTATTGAACCCTGTCTGCGGTCCAAGCGTGGGGGCAGTGTACGCTAGGCCTGTATGCCCTCATATAAGCTCACCAGGCGAAACTCATCAAACTCGTCCAGATCGGGCACGGTAAAGGATTCAATTTTATCAAGGGGCTGGTACTTATCATGTTGAAAATTCTTGATGCGTGAGTCGGCCAATAACACTTTGGGAGCATATTCGA
>Ga0209184_1002047_pt1 | contig 11149 bp, 9 predicted proteins | sample EN8Hudsemesocosm_2_FD_184627 | JGI IMG/M metagenome (GOLD analysis project Ga0209184, IMG submission 184627) | Methane-oxidizing microbial communities from mesocosms in the Hudson Canyon - EN8C Hudson Canyon (SPAdes) (version 2) | ecosystem: Environmental > Aquatic > Marine > Cold seeps | place... | reverse complement strand
TTATTTATCTACCGCCTTACTCACCTGACCTTAACCCAATTGAATTGGCATGGAATAAAATTAAACAGTACTTACGTAAAAAAAGACCACGGACTGTTGATGCGTTATATCAAGCTTATGCTGAAGGGTTGAAATGCATCAGTAAAGGTAATGCTCAGAGCTTTGTTAATCACTCAATGACGTTCGCTACTTAAGTGGGATATGTAATATATAAGTTAATAAGCATGTTAAATAAAAAAAGGCCGTATTGATTAAATCAATACGGCCTTTTTTATGAATTAACGGTTACTTATGCTTTAGCAAGCTCAGCACGCATATCGTCAATTACTTTTTTGTAGTCTGGTTGTCCGAAAATTGCAGAACCAGCAACAAACATGTCTGCGCCAGCTGCTTTAATTTCACGGATGTTGTCTACTTTAACGCCGCCATCAACTTCTAAACGAATGTCAAAGCCACTGTCGTCAATCATTTTTCTAGCTTCAGCAAGTTTACCTAAAGTAGACGGGATGAATGACTGTCCACCAAAGCCTGGGTTAACAGACATTAATAAGATAATATCTACTTTGTCCATTACGTAGTCTAAGTAGCTTAGAGGTGTTGCTGGGTTAAAAACTAAACCAGATTTACAGCCTAAGTCACGAATCATTTGTAATGTACGATCTAAATGAGTTGATGCTTCTGGGTGAAAAGTAATCATACTTGCGCCAGCTTTAGCAAAATCAGGAATGATTCTGTCTACTGGATCAACCATTAAATGAACATCAATAGGGGCAGTAACACCATGTTTTCTTAATGCGTCACAAACTAAAGGTCCAATTGTTAAATTAGGTACAAAGTGGTTGTCCATAACATCAAAATGAACGACATCAGCACCTGAAGCTAAAACGTTATCAACTTCTTCACCTAATTTAGCGAAATCTGCAGAAAGGATGGAAGGAGCTATCCAGTTATCTGTCATTGTTTAATCCTCTTTGTTTAAAAACTAGCATTATAACTTGTTTTTTAGCTTAAGGCGTTCCTATACATAAGTTTTTATAGATTTTAAAGCTATGTAAACAAGAGGATCGTGTAAAATAGTACAGATAAGTCCGTTTTAACTAAATATTTTAATAGGTAGTAAGAGAAACAATGAAGAATTATAAAATTGCAGTTTTATCAGGTGATGGGATTGGTCCAGAAATAACAGAAGAAGCTCTTAAGGTTTTAAAGTTAGTTGAAGAGCGTAATGATGTAAGCTTTGAATTAATGCCTGCATTATTTGGTGCATGTGCTTATTTTGAAACAGGTGATGCATTTCCTCAGGAAACTAAAGATATTTGTGATAGCGCAGATGCAATTTTAAAAGGACCTATTGGTTTAAGCCACGAAGAGTCAAAAAACATTCCTGTTGATAAGCAGCCAGAGCGTGGTGCATTATTACCAATGCGTCGTCGTTACAATACTTACGCAAATTTCCGCCCAGTTTCTTTACCTAAAGAATTAGCTCATTTCTCACCTTTAAAACCAGAAGTTATTGGTGAAGGAATTGATTTGGTGATTGTTCGTGAATTAGTCGGTGGATTATACTTTGGTGAAAAAGAAACGGGTGTTAACGATAAAGGCCAGCGCTATGTAAGAGAAGTATTGGAATATGATGAAGGCCAAATTCGTCAGATTCTTATACAAGCTTTTAAATTAGCAGCAACTAGAAAAAAAGTGCTACATAATATTCATAAAAGTAATGTACTGAAATCAAGTGTGTTATGGAATGAAATATTAGAAGAAGTTGCTGTAGATTATCCGGATGTTGAAGTGATTAACATCCTAGTTGATGCTGCTGCGACTATGTTATGCCTAAAACCTACACAGTTTGATGTGATGGTAATGGAAAATATGTTTGGTGATATTTTAAGTGACCAAGGCGGTGGTATTTTAGGTTCATTAGGTCTAATGCCTTCAGCTTGTATTGGTGATGAAAAAGCTTACTACGAACCATCACATGGTTCTGCACCTGATATTGCAGGAAAAAATATGGCAAATCCATATTCAATGATTGGTTCAGTTGCCATGATGTTAGAAAATAGTTTTGATATGCATGAAGAAGCTAAAAATGTATGGGCTGCTATGCAAGGTGTTTTTGCTGATGGTTACTCAACAGCTGATTTATCAAAACCAGGTGCGGGTGTTAACATGATCAGCACACAAGAATTTGGTGATAAAGTTGTTGAAAAATTAAGAGGCATGCCGACTGTTTAATAGCTTGATATATTTCGCGTGACAGCGCGAAGTCTAAGTTTCTAAAAACTAATAAAAAGGGTGAAGTGAAAGCTTGGCCCTTTTTTTATATAAAAAAGAAAATTATGAAAAGAAGTAAAGCTCAATCAATTAATGCTCGTGCTGCAAATTCTTTAGTTGAAGAGTTGCAACAATATTTTGTAACTCATTTGGATGAGGTAGTGGATACAGCAGATGATGAATCATCATTTCAGCCTGTTGAATGGTTGCGTGACCAAGGTTTACATGGTGGTGGTATACGGTATGTTGCTAGTAATGAAGTGTTTTTTAATAGAGCTTCAGTCAATGTATCGCAAATTCATTATGACGATGATGCCAGTAAAAACTTAGCCTCGGCAACTGCTTTATCAACGATTATTCATCCAATGAATCCTTTTGCACCTTCTATGCATATGCATATTAGCTGGACGGAAATGAAAAATGGGAAAGGCTATTGGAGGATGATGGCTGATTTAAACCCAGCAATAGAAGATGCAGATGCCACTGCTTTATTTACAGAATGTTTGCAAAATGCGGCACCTGAGCAGTATGAATTAGCTGCAGAGCAAGGTGATAGATACTTTAATATTCCTGCTTTAGGAAGGCATAGGGGGGTATCTCATTTTTACTTAGAAGAATATTGTACTGATAAGCAACAGGCAGATTTTGATTTAGCTAAGATGTTTGGTGAAGCGGTAATTGATTGTTATGTGTCTATTTTTAATAAAGCGAATAAAACACATTTAAACCCAACTAAGGACGATTTTGCTAAACAGCAAGCTTATCATAGCTTATATTTATTTCAGGTATTAACGCTGGATAGGGGAACAACTTCTGGCTTGCTAGTTCACGATCAAAATGATCTTGGAATTATGGGTTCCTTACCTGCAATTGTTGATAAGGCTCTGCTTAGTTCTTGGTTGGAAAAAATGCTTTCTCCACAGGATAAATTGTTAAAAGCTATTGTTAATACCTTATCTGATGAAATGCCCTGTATGGTAGATGATAAAACCAAACTTGCATTGGCGAGTGCGGTAAGGGAGCACTATAAGTCAAACCCTAAAGCTTTAAATATGCAGGCTAAAGGAAATACGGTGCCGCCTACAGTGGAAAATCATCGTTAAACCTAGAAAAATCAGTTGACCGCTCAGGTCAGCCATAAAGTGTTGAACTACATGCTCAACTAGGTTTGTCATGAGCCTCCCTATTTGGTGAGATACAAACGCTTCACGGTTTTGTGAAGAAATCTGGACGCAAAATCCAGCAGAATGACTCTTGATAAGGACTCAGGCCATTATCTGCGAGTAATTCCTTGTCTTTTACGCCCAGATTTTCCACAAAATCCGGGCTAACTGATTTTTCTAGGTTAAATGAAAAGGAGACGTTACAGCTAACGCCTCCTTTTTTATATTTAGCTGTTTATTTACTTAGCCCAAGTATCACGTAAAGTAACAGTTCTATTAAATACTAATTTTTCTGCTGAACTATCAACGGAGTCAACACAAAAATAAGCTGTACGTTCAAATTGAAAACGGTCACCCGAATTAGCATCCGCCAAACTTGCTTCAACTCTACAATTAGTTAATGTCTTAAGAGAGTCAGAGTTTATTGCATCAAGAAAGTTGTCTTCTGAGTCTGGATTAGCCACATTAAATAGACGATCATATAAACGTAATTCTGCAGGATGAGATTGTTGTTCTGAGACCCAATGAATAACGCCTTTTACTTTACGACCTTCAGGTTTTTTACCTAAAGTGGCAGGGTCATAACTACAGCGTAGTTCGATGATATTACCAGCGTCATCTTTAATAATTTCATTACATTTAATGACATAAGAACTACGCAAACGCACTTCACCACCTTCAATTAAACGCTTAAACTTTGGTGGCGGAATTTCTGCAAAATCATCTTGTTCAATAAGGATAACTTTAGAAAAAGGTATTTTTCGTGTGCCAAGCTCTGGTTTTTGAGGGTGGTTACTTACCTCTAGTATTTCAACTTGGTCGTCAGGATAGTTTTCAATTACCAAACGTAAAGGCTCTAAAACTGCCATTGCTCGTGGTGCGTTGTCATTTAAGTCTTCACGAATACAATTTTCTAACACGGCCATTTCTATCCATGAATCTTTTTTAGTGATACCTATACGTTCACAAAAATCACGAATTGAAGTGGGGGTGTAGCCTGCTCTACGCATACCCGCAATAGTTGGCATTCTAGGGTCGTCCCAACCATTTACATGATTTTCGTTAACCAGTTGAGCTAATTTACGTTTACTTACAATGGTGTATTCTAATTGTAATCTGGCAAACTCAATTTGTTGAGGATGGCTTGGTGTTTGTAGTTTATCAAGCACCCAATCGTAAAGAGGGCGATGCGCCTCAAACTCTAAAGTACAAAGTGAATGGGTAATACCTTCTATAGCATCAGATAAACAATGGGTAAAATCATACATTGGATATAAACACCAATCATCACCCGTACGCTGATGATGTACGCGTCTAATGCGATAAAGTGCTGGGTCACGTAAACTAATAGTGGGTGAGGCCATATCAATTTTTGCACGTAAAATAAACTGCCCATCAGCATATTCGCCGTTTCGCATAGCAGCGAATAAAGCTAAATTGTCTTCTATTGTTCTACTTCTATCTGGGCTTTCTTTACCTGCTTCAGTTAATGTGCCTCGGTACTCGCGAATTTGTTCAGCATCTAAACTATCAACATAAGCATGACCATCTTTAATTAATTGCACTGCAAAATCATACAATTGTTCAAAATAATCTGAAGCATGGTGCTTATTTGCCCATTTAAAGCCAAGCCATTGAACATCACGTTCAATAGATTCCATAAACTCAATGCTTTCTTTTTCTGGGTTAGTGTCGTCAAATCTTAGGTTGCAATTACCATTGTATTCCTCAGCCATTCCAAAATTTAAGCAAATTGACTTGGCATGTCCAATATGTAGATAACCATTGGGTTCGGGAGGAAAGCGAGTGATGACTTTGCCATTGTTTTTATTATCACTGATATCTTTAGTAATAATATGGCGAATAAAATTAGATGAAGGTTGGTTTTCAGTTGAGCTCATTGATTTTTTTGGTATTGCGTCAGTATATTGGCAAGCAATGGGTATATTGAAGCCATGTAGTTTGAATCAGCGTAATAAATGTGTCGTATGCTCTTTCAGAAAAAGAGATCGGCAGCTTAGTATTATTCCTAAATAGTATAGAACGCTAAAACTAAAGCGGCTATTCTACTGTAAATAAGATGTTCCGCAAAGTAGAGCTTATAGTGGAGGTTGATTGGGACCGGTTGTATTAATTGTAACTTCACTATTTACCGATAAAATACCAGAATGGTCATGTAAAGCATTTTGCCCAAAGAAAACTTTATTATTCCATTTTCGTAGACGGCTTAAAGTAGTTAAAGGTTCTTTATTGGTTTGAGCTGTTTTGGTATCAATCGTTGGTACAGAACATCTGGAGCATGCCTTGGGGAGTCTAAAGCTAATGTCATTAATGGTAACCTTACGCCATGTATCTTCCGCGTAACTGTCACATTGAGATATAACAAGGTTGGGGCGAAATCGTTGCATAGGAAGTTGAAGGTCCATGGCATGATTTAAAGATTCTAGTGAGGCTTCCGAAGTAATCAGGAAGGGAAAGCCATCTGAAAAATTAACTTTATCGCTGGTCTTTGCGTAAGTAGGGTCAACAGAACGAATAACTTCATTCGGTTGATAAACAAGTTTACACTCTATATCTAAAAAATCACTCAGCCATTGGTCAGCTTCTTTTGATATTGTTTTTGATAAGCACTGGTCTTTCCAGATAGTGCTAATAATATCAGTACCTTGTTGAGGTGATAAGGCTAATGAAATACTTCCCGATGTAGCGGTACTTAAAATAAGTTCAGTTTCAGTTAGCTGTGTCGATATAAGTGCCATTTTAGGTAAACGGCGTTGGCTTAAAAATTGATTGGCACTATCAATTAGCATCCATTTTCTATCATGTAGTAAACCTTTTTCATTTACCTGCCATTTCGAAACTTGTATTCCAGCAAGTGATTTGACAGGATAAATAAAAATACTACTTAAAACAGGCATGCTGTTATTAACCAATCAGTCGAGAAACTTGATCTGATGTTAGCGAACTACTTTGAGCTGATTGCGTTAGGCTTGGGTCATTTGCAGCATCTTGCTGAAATTGAGCTACAGACTCTTCAGCCTCTTCTTGTGTCGATAAGGTTGTAGTTGATTCGCTACTAGTGTCTTCTTCTGATAGTTTTTGAGCTTCAGTAGAAAGGTTAACTGTTGACTCGGTACTTAGTTCTGTTTCCTGTGCTTGAGTTTCTTGCTCATTAACTGGTTGAGTTTGAGCTGAACTAGCTGGAGTAGCAGTCTGCTGTACGGTATTTTGTTGGCCATTGATTTCCATGGTATCCCCTTAAAATAATCGTATAATTATGAATAAAGTTACTTAAAAAAGTAAATCTTGCATTGATGATACTAAAAAATCACCAAGTTTGTTGTTAATCTGTTCAAATTTTACACCATATTGTTGGCTGTTTTTGGTTTTATATACAATTTTTGCTGGAATTCTAAAAGTAGTCGTATCTTTAAAAGTTAAATACAGAATTACTTTTTTTCCTACTTTGATAGATTTTGTTGATTTAAGAGCCGCTCCTTTACTGCTGATGTCTAATAACTCAATAGAGTGTTTTTTATCTGAAGTAAAGATACCAAGTAGTTTGAGTGTCGCAACTGTCTCTCCCCCTAGATAGCGAACAGCGGCACGCTTATTATTTAATTGCTCAGTTGTTAGTTGGTCATCACTAACGGAGCTATTTATTTCGTTGTCGTTATTTGAGCTGCTCGTCATAATAAGGGGAAAGGGTAATTATGCTATATAGATCGTAGTATTAGGCTTAAATAAATACAAATCAACTGTTTTCAGTATTTTAAATAGTAACTAATTCATATAATTAAAGCGTGTTTGTTAATATATTATAGTTATCAATTGGTACTTATGCATGTAATAAATTATATCTTAAGTAAGCAAGGTATCTAATGCCATCATAATAATAAACCCTATCATCAAAGAAAAAGTTGCATGACGAGAGCGGCCTTTTGCATGGGTTTCAGGAATGATTTCTTCACTAATTACAAACAACATCGCACCTGCTGCAAAGCCCATAGCTATGGGTAAAATTGATGAGAAAATAGTTACCATAGTAACGCCTAATAAACCTCCAATAGGTTCTACCAAGCCTGTTAAAGTGGCAATACCTACTGCTTTCCATTTATTGTATCCTAGGCCAACAAGTGGAAGTGCAACGGCTAATCCTTCAGGAATATTTTGTAATGCAATAGCGATTGCTAAAACAAGTCCATTATTCATATCGCCAGAACCAAAACTGACACCTACAGTCATCCCTTCGGGAAAGTTATGAATCGTAATAGCTATAATAAAAAGCCAAATTTTTTGTAGAGACTCATGTTTGGCATTTGGAATAGAGTCAAAATGCAGGTGGGGTAAGTGTTGGTCAGCAAAGTGTAGAAAAAGTGCACCAATGATCATTCCTGCTGAAACAATCCAAAGTCCTTTCCCAGGCCATAAAGCATTGCCATATTCAATACCTGGTACTAAAAGTGAAAAGGCTGTTGCTGCCAACATGACACCGGCGGCGGCACCTAATAAGCTATTAAATAATTTATCAGAAATATCTTTAAAGAATATAGCGGGTAAAGCACCTAAACCTGTTGCTAAGCCAGCAAGAATACTTGCTATAAAGCCAATAACAACAAGTTCATCAAAGATTAAGTATAAAAGCCCAAAAAATAAAGCTTGAAAAGTAATAAACAGAGCAGCAATTGTTAGCCAGCGTTGAGTTGCTGGCATAGACATTATTTTAAGATAGTTAGGGTTTGACTGAACGCGAGAAGAAAGCGAGTTAACAATAGTTTGGATATTTGTCATCGAAACACCTGTCTCTAAAAATTAGAATATTCTAATAATTATATCTAAACTTTAGGAAAAATTCCTTTTTTGTCTTGATGTCTTTTAACCTAAAGATACTTTATCTATTATATATGGCTGATTAAAGATGATGTGAGTATGAAATGAAACGAGTTGTTGTAAGGGTGGTGCCATTAATGTATTTAATGGCTACAAGTGTAACGGTTAATGCTGAAGAAGTAGATACATTATTATTAGATACTGTTGAGGTGGTTGGTGTAACGGCTCTATCTGGCCGAGGAATTTCTTTGGATAAGATTCCTGCAAATGTGCAAAGTGTTTCTGCTGATCAATTACGGGATGGACAGACAACATCTATAGCAGATTATATGACCCGCTACATGGGGAGTGTTCATATAAACGAAGCAACGACAAATGTTTTACAGCCTGATATTTATTATCGTGGTTTTGTCGCATCACCTTTATTAGGTTTGCCGCAAGGTTTATCCACTTATGTTAATGGTGTTCGGTTTAATGAACCTTTTGGAGATACAGTTAATTTTGACTTAATCCCTCAAGGCGCTATAGATACGATGACTTTAATGCCAGGCTCTAACCCAATGTTTGGTTTAAATACATTAGGTGGTGCTATTTCATTAAAAACTAAAACAGGTTTTTCGGCACCGGGGCATCATATTGAAGTTTCTGGTGGGTCTTTTGAAAGGCATTCTGAAGAATTAATGAGTGGTTGGAATAATGGAACGTGGGGTTATTTCCTTGACTTACATCATTTTGAAGAAGAAGGATGGCGTGATTTTTCGCCGACTAAAGCGGATCAAGCCTTTGGAACTTTAAGTTGGCGTGGAGAAAGAGCTAGCTTAGATCTAACTTTAGGTGCAAATGATAATAATATGAAAGGGAATGGCGCGGTTCCAGATCAATTGCATAAACAAGATCGTAAGGCAATTTTTACTTACCCTGACCAAACGGTTACGCGTATGTTCTTTTCAGGACTAGAAGGGGTGTTTGATCTTACTGAGACGGTTCAATTAAGTGCTAATGCTTATTTTCGCCAAAATAGAATTAAATCATTTAATGGTGATGATAGTGATTTTGAGGAGTGCCTTTTACCAGGGAATATTGCTCCAAATCAATTGTTATGTGAAGAACCTGGTGCAGATGAAGAAGTTGTTGAAGATGTAAATGGAAACGATGTTTTAGCTTCTGATGCAGTAGAGGGCGCAACTAACAATACTAGCCAAACAAATATGCGTAGTACAGGGGGAACTATTCAATCTATGTTTAGTGAAGATATTTTTGGCCATGAAAATAGCTTTGTAGTGGGTGCTGCTTACGATTACGCTGAGGTTCATTTTGAATCAAACACTGAGCTTGGTGAATTACAAGAAGATAGAGGAACAATAGGAAGTGGTATCTTTATTGAGGAAGCAAAAGTACGATTAAACACTGAAACGGAATCATATAGTTTTTATTTTAGTGATACTTTTTCTTTAACAGATGATTTAGCCGTTACTTTTGCAGGTCGATATAACCATATAAACTTAACTTTAAAGAGTCAATATACCACAGTAGGTGACGAAGATAAGTTAACGGGTAAACACACATTTGACAGGTTTAACCCATCGGTAGGTGTTACGTACCAAATGGTTGACAGTGTTGGTGTTTATGGTAGTTACAGTGAATCAGCTAGAGTACCGACACCCATGGAATTAAGTTGTGCGGATCCTGAAGACCCATGTAAATTACCTAATGCATTTTTAGCTGATCCTCCCTTAGCAATGGTTGTTGCTAAAACTTGGGAAGCAGGTTTTAGAGGTAATATGACTGAGTTTATGAACAAAGGTGATTTAGTCTGGAATCTTGGTTTTTTTCACACTACAAATCATAACGATATTATCTTTAACCGTAATGGTGGTTTAGTAAGTGAAGGGTACTTTAGTAATATTGGAGAAACACAACGTTATGGTATTGAATCAGGTTTAAGTCTTAATATTCCCGAGTTGTTTAGTGATATAGATGATTGGCATTTTTCAACTAATTACACTTATTTGAATGCGCGTTTTCAAGATGGTTTCACTATTCAAAGTCCTTTAGATGAAGATGAGGCTGCACAAGTTAAAAGAGGAGACCGTATCCCTGGTCTACCTGAGCACGTTTTTAAAGCAACTTTAGGTGTTGATTTATGGAAACGTTTATCGATGGGTGTTGATGCTCAGTTTAATGGTAATCAGTTTTTTAGAGGTGATGAAGCTAATTTAACTTCTCCATTGGGTGGTTATTGGTTATTTAATGCAACTGCGGAAGTTAAAGTTAATGATCATATTGCTTTATTTGGGCGAGTGAATAACATATTTGATAGAGACTATAAGACTTTTGGTGTTTATGGCGAAGCTGATGAAGTTTTAGGTCCCTCCTTTGATAGTGGACGTTTTGTTTCGCCTGGTGCTCCAAGAGCAGGCTGGATAGGTATTCGCTTATCTATGTAATAGACTCTTTCCTAAATACAGCTATGGCGTAAATTAACAAGAGCCGCCACTAAATCCATGTCAGTGAGTAATTCTTGTGTTTGCCCCGATAAACCTCTTTGACAATCCTGAAAACCTTGCATCGAGGGTTAATATGCTTAATGAAAATACGCTGTTTTGATAGTACTTTATTATGGGCTTTATCTTCTGCTGAAAGTAGCTGGTCTTTTTTCTGGTAATGGGTCGAATTTGTAGGTGTCCTGTATAATTTGGTTTTATGACCTGTTATCAAGAAGTAAGTTGCCCAAAGTGCAACAGTATAAAAATCACAAAATCTGGGACGAATGGTTACGGAAAACAACGTTACTATTGTCGTAATTCAGAGTGTAAAACTAAAACATTTATGCTCGATTATAACTACAAAGCCTGTGCATATGGAATGACAGAGAAAATAGT
>Ga0209184_1002045_pt1 | contig 11156 bp, 8 predicted proteins | sample EN8Hudsemesocosm_2_FD_184627 | JGI IMG/M metagenome (GOLD analysis project Ga0209184, IMG submission 184627) | Methane-oxidizing microbial communities from mesocosms in the Hudson Canyon - EN8C Hudson Canyon (SPAdes) (version 2) | ecosystem: Environmental > Aquatic > Marine > Cold seeps | place... | reverse complement strand
GATGAACTGCTAAAAGCGGGCGTTGATAAAAACTTAGTCAATGACCCCGCTTATGTAGCCGCTAAAGGCGCAATTAAAAACCCTAAAGGCTTTGATGCCCCATTCTTTGGCTACACCCCGCGTGATGCACAAATTACCGACCCCCAACACCGTTTGTTTCTCGAATGTGCTCATGAAGCGCTTGAGGATGCCGCCTGTGTGCCTAGCAAATTTAAGGGCTTGATTGGTGTTTATGCGGGAACGGGCATTAATAACTATTTAATGAACCATATTTCTGCCCACCAGAGTTTGGTGAATGCAGTAGGTGATTACCCGGTAATGATTGGCAATGATAAAGACTTTTTATCTAACCGGGTGTCTTACAAGCTGAATTTGAACGGCCCTGCCATGGTGATTCAAACAGCGTGTTCTACATCGCTAGTAGCGATCCACTCAGCTTGCCAAGCTTTACTTAATGAAGAGTGTGATGCAGCACTCGCCGGTGGTGTGTCACTAGGCAAACTGGATGATGAAGGCTATTTGTTTAAAGAAGGCATGATCATGTCACCCGACGGCCATTGCCGCCCCTTTGATGAAAAAGCCAAAGGGACATTATTAGGGCAAGGCGCGGGCGTGGTATTACTCAAGCGGCTCGACGATGCCTTACGTGATAACGACCATATTTATGCCATTATTAAAGGCTCGGGCATTAATAACGATGGCTCGGCCAAGAGTGGTTATACCGCGCCCTCTATTGAAGGCCAGGCAAAAGCTGTGATGTTGGCACATGCCAGTGCGAATGTGTCACCCGAGCAAATCAGTTATATTGAAGCCCATGGTACGGGTACGCCCTTAGGTGACCCGATAGAAATTGAAGGCCTCAATTATGCCTTTAGACATAGTGCAAATATGAGCACAGGTAAGCCAAACTCTTGCGCTATTGGTTCGGTAAAATCTAATATTGGCCATACGGATGCCGCTTCGGGCGTGGTGGGTTTAATTAAGTCGGCCAAAGCTTTAGAGCAAAAAATACTGCCGCCGAGCCTGCACTTTGAAACAGCCAATCCGAAAATTAATTTTAAAAATTCGCCGTTTTATGTCAATACCGAAACACAACACTGGCCTGCACAAGCTGGTCTGCGTCATTCTGGGGTGAGTTCATTTGGTATTGGTGGCACCAATGCTCACATTGTATTGAGTGAAGCACCGAGCAAAACGGACTCTGGCCGGTCTCGCCCTTGGCGCATTATAACGCTGTCGGCTAAAACCGAGACAGCGCTGGAAGCGATGACAGTGCAATTTCATGCTTATCTCAGCACACACCCTGAAGTGAGTTTTTCAGATATTTGCTACACCCTACACATGGGGCGTCAACTTTTTGAGCACCGCCGTTATTTGGTTTGTGAAAATACCGATGACGCTATTTTAGAGCTTTCTAAAATACTGCCCGACACTTACTCTAAAGAGAGTGGCCATAAAAATAGCAGCGCTAAAAAATCATCCAGCCGTATTATTACCAAAGTGGATACTAAAATTCCGCGCAAACTTGCCTTTATGTTTTCAGGCCAAGGCTCTCAGTATGTGAATATGGCACGTAAGCTTTATATGGTCGAACTCACTTTCAGAAAGGAAATTGACCACTGCCGTAATATTCTTAAAGAACGCTTTGTATTTTTATTTGAGCGTTTGGTAGAAGATGACTTTAATGCCCTGAGTGATAAAATACATGATACCTACATCACCCAGCCGACCTTGTTTATTACGGAATATGCCTTAGCAAAAACACTGATGTCTTGGAATATTCAGCCCGAAGTGATGATCGGCCATAGTATTGGTGAGTATGTGGCCGCGTGTTTGGCGGGGGTATTTACGCTTGAGCAGGCACTTGAGTTAGTGACCATTCGGGGGCGAATGATTTATGACCTTGAAAAAGGTGATATGTTGATGGTTGAGTTGTCTGAACAAGATGCGCAGGCTTATTTAAACGAGTCTCTGTCATTAGCCGCGATTAATGGTGAGCAGCGTTGTGTGATTTCAGGGCAGTCTGAAGCCATTATCACACTACAAAAACAGCTAACCGATAAAGAAGTTCAAAACCGTATTCTGCATACATCTCATGCCTTTCATTCGCATATGATGGATGACATCTTAGAAGATTTTACCAGCTCCGTTGCACGACGAACGCCTCAAAAGCCGAAACTGCCTTTTATTTCCAGTTTAACCGGTAAAATGATCACAGATCAGGAAGCAACATCCCCAGACTATTGGGCGCAACATTTACGTAATACCGTACGCTTTCATCAAGGTTTGGAAACACTATTTAATTTCCGAGACAATGAGAGCAGTGGTTTGATCCTCATGGAGGTAGGGCCAGGGAAAACACTTGCAACTCTGGCGCGCCAGCACCCTGACAAAACGGATAAAGATGTAGTTTATGAAACTATGCGCCACTCTTATGAAGATATTTCTGACACCAAAAAGCTGCTTACCACCATTGCCAAATTGTGGATAAATAACGTAGATATTGACTGGGAAGTCTTTCATTCAAACCGCCAACGATACAAAACACCGTTGCCGACTTACCCGTTTGAGCGTTTGGATTATTGGGTGGAGTCAGGTAAAAAAATGCGTTTAACGCAGGATCGACGCGGCATGAATGAACAAGCCTTACCGCCGCTGCCTGATAAAAAATATCTCGTACAAACAGCTAAAACAGAAGTGGTGGAAGTGCGCGACCATTTTGATGCGTTTATTTGCCAGCTATGGGAAAAAAGCCTTGGGGTGAATAAGGTCGGTATTCATGACAATTATTTTGACTTAGGCGGTGACTCGCTTCGTGCGGTGAGTATTGTTGACAAACTAGTCGTTGAATACAACACACCAATAGCGACACATATTCTGATTCAAAAACCCACAGTGGCCGAACTGGCAGATTACATTAAGTCTGTTACTCGCCACCCTGAAGCACAGGGGGCTCAAGATAATAAGCAAGCCCATACTTTGTCCCTAGTGACCATTCAACAAGGCAATGAGCGCAAACAACCCTTGTTTATGGTGCACCCGATTGGGGGAGAAGTATATTTTTATCGTGACCTAGCCCACCAGCTAGGGGCTGACCAACCTTTATTTGCTTTTCAGGCAACGAGCCTATCGGGACAATCTGAGCCCTATGAAGATGTTGAAACCATGGCGACGGATTATATTTCAGAGCTAAAAGCCATTGGCGCGAAACCACCTTACTTATTAGGCGGTAGCTCATTTGGTGGTTTAGTCGCGTATGAAATGGCTCAGCAATTAAAAGAGAATGGTGAAGAAGTACGCTTGCTGGTGATGATCGATACACCTTTCCCCAGTGAAATGCCCGCGCACCTCACTAACAGCGCTGCAATTTTAAACTATTTATTAGCGGATAAAATTCCGCTGGATTTGGCGCGTTTAAATAAACTCGACCCTAAATCACAAATAGATTATGTATTGGAAGAAGCCAGATTACGTGGCAAGAGCGAAGTCATTCCCCCACATTTGGGTGTGCCCTTGTTTAATACCTGGATCGCACACCAAAAAGCCACCTTTGCGTATGAACCCAAACGTTATACCGATGACGTCATGTTTTTCCGCCACACCGAGCGCATGGAACACTTTCCTCCCGAGCCACACAAGACCTGGGAAGATCAGTTTTTTGGGGGTAAGATCGAAGTCCACAAAGTGGCAGGTGACCATATCACCATGAATTTCAACCCGAACGTAAAAGCACTCGCAGCTTATTTGAAAGCAGCATTAAAAGGCAGCGCCTCGCAAATACAACGGGAAGTGATTGAGGTGACAGATAATATCTTGTACCCGCAGAGTTATGAGATCCCAGAGGAGATTTAGGTTTTGACGGGTTACGCAGTGTCTTGCTATGGGGATGAGACACTTATTTTTTACCGCAGGTTGGCTTTTTAAAGTATCTTAAATAAAGACATCTAAGCCCCTGGCCAAAAGTCTCTTTTTATTGAACGAGGAAGTTCTGTATATTCTTTATTTTTCAAGGAAAGATTATCCAAGAAATATTTTGCGCCATCGGGTGCAATAATGTCATAAACGGGTAGCTCTGGTCGCATCACCAGAAGTGTTAACATACCATAAGCGTCCCGAATTCTTTTGGCATCAATCAATGAGGTCTTTTTAAGGCCTATATGTTGATACAACTCCCATTCATAATAGGTTTCCAGGCTTCCTCTCTCTAGTGAGGCCAAGTGGAAATTTTTATGGTCAGTATCGCGGGTGTCTTTTAGCATAGACTCGGCAATCACTGGAAAGCGGTCTTTGTATTTAAAGCTCAATTCCTTATTCACTACAAATTTAAACTGCGTGTTAAAATAACCAATGAGCCCACCCTCTTTCATGATCCGCGGATAGGGTTTATAGTTTTTTGCGGTAATTTCAGCAATCGACATATTGATAAAACTTGCAGGTTGTAAAAAATATGCGGTTTCAATTAATTCAGGCTCAATCTTCATACTATTTTCTGTTCTCCCTCAGAAATTTCATAATATAAACAATTATATAAACAATCCATCATCATACTTGCACCAAGTGCTGTATGGTTTTTCGATATAAAACAATCAGCTCTGACCAACTATATTGCTTTAGCGACTCACTAAGCCTTGGCTCAGGCAACTTACCAGCACGAATCGCCAATAACGTATCAACGGCATAATCAGCCTCATTTTCAGGGCAATTTATATCGGACTGATAACGAAAAGCGCTATCAATAAATTCTTTATAAGAAAGACGGTCAGGCACCAAGGGCATACAGCCTGCTGCAAGCGCTTCCATTACCGCGACACCTTGAAATTCATGAATAGCAGTCGAGAGTACAATATCGCATTCGCTTAACAATTTGAAATAGTCTTCTACACTAGCGATATAACCAAAAGCCTTCACTTGTTGTGAAAACTGCTGTTTTATCTGCTCAAACTCAGCCGGTATAGTTCGAAAGCCTTCACCGACAATATTAATTTCAAATGAAACTTTTCGTGCACTCAACGCAACTAAAAACAATAGCAAGCGGTCTGGGCCTTTGTCGTATTCCCAACGATGATTCCATAAAATTTTAATCGGTGAGTCTGTTAAAGGGACTTGTGGCGCGAGTTTAAATAGCGAATCGGTAATAGGAACAGGAATAATGGATGATTTTTGCAGTAAGCGTGCCGATATATTTTTCAATGTGAAGTCAGGTAACTTTTTCATAAGCACCTCACAACCCGAAAGAAAAGAGCTTCGGTTATAGTCAGAATTAAACACGATCAAATCAGCCGCCATGGCCGAATATAAGTTAACCATTTGCGCTTCTAGGTTTGATTTTTGAAGCTTGCTTTGAGGATATTCAAATTGATTCTCATGAAAGTACACCAACGCAGGTATCACAGCTAAGGAAGGAATAAGGCCCCGCAATGTCGCTAAATCAACGACTGAAGTCGCAATAATGAAGTCATACTCTTGGCTTAGCTCATTGCTATATTGTTCAATAAAACTGATCGGGTTTCCCCGAATGCGCCAGCTAAAATAACGGGCAGGTAAGGTTAATACTGTCCAGTCGATTTCATTCAAACCTGACACCAGCCCTTGCCGCCAGTATTTGTGGCTGCCTGCATCATAAGCAGAGAGCAATAAACCTTTCATTCGTTTTTTTTGCAAGGACTCAACCTCCATCATTTTGATAGTTTTCACTCCCTTGTCATTCCGGCGCGCTATTCAACCGGAATCCACTTATTTTATCGAAATTTACTGAATAACCAGAGGGTTTTGCATAGTTTCCTAATTAAATTTTCATATTTTAAAGGGTTTGTTTGGGCTATAATTGATGCACTTTCTAAGGTTAAGGATAACATTATGAATCGGAAGCACCCTCAACATGACTCCGCTGCCGCTTTTTTGGAAAAAGCGCTTGATGCAAGCGATAGTCTGAATAAAAATTCAAGCAAGACCCTGCTCGCCTACGTTGAACACCTGTTCACAATCGAGCACTTTGATACCTTATTATTACTAATTGATGACCTCATCACACTCGATCCAAACCAACACCGTTATCACTACATTAAAGGTGAGTCATTACGGCTTACTGAACGTTATCACTTGGGCATCACAAATCTTCACTATGCCATCGGCCTTGCACCAACTATTAGCCGCTATTACGAGAGTATTGCCCGAGCGTACTCTGCTTTAGGAAAATACGAGAAAGCTTGCGAATACGCCGAGGTCAGCCTTGAGATGGAACCTTCAAGTGCTGACAATTGGGTCCACTTAGGTGACAGTTATCGTCATAGAAATATGTTTAAAAAAGCCTTGTTTTGTTATGAAAAGGGCAAAACCAGCCAAACCTACCCTCTCGCTTTAGCGCTGTGCTTACGTGAAAAAAAGAAACATGAAAACAGAGCGCTCGAAAATAACTGCATGAATGTCTAATAATTTTGACATACTTGCTCAAAAGCGAGTTAATACACTAAATTATTAGGCGCTTTTGTTTTGTTCGACCCAAACTACCTACCAAAAATACGACAACACCCTTTCCGCATTGCGTTACTTATGGCTGTCGTGCTTTTCTTCACCCTGCTTTCAGGCAGAGGTTTAGTCCTTCCTTCACTTCAAGATAGTAGTCATGCTTTAGTATTTGGTCTCGCAACCGAGCTATTACTGCTCATATTAATACCTTCGTATTCCATTTCAAACCGACAGCGCACTAAGTATGTACTACTGATCTGTATTGCTGCCTTTGCCTTTGGTATTTTTGTTGAACTGGTGCAGCCGCTGTTTGGCAGAGATAGAAGTTTACTCGATGCGAGTTATGATTTAGCAGGTTGTACCGCTGCGGGCTTATTTTACTTGCGCAAGTACACCGAACAAGCCCAGACAAAATCTGTTTTATTGTTTTTTGCATGCTTACAAGTGCTCAGCTGCTTGATGATTCCTGCGTCAAGTATGCTCATTGTCGCTCAACGTTATTTTTCTGCGCCATTATTAGTCAGCTTTGATGCCCCTTGGGAGCGTCATATTCGTAGTATCAATGACGGCACACACTTTTCAATCGTGCCAGCACCTCAAAACTGGCAACACGACAGCTTAGTTGGCCGCTTTGAACTTGGCCAAGCCAGCTACCCGGGTATTTCCTTCCCTTATATTTACGGTGACTGGTCAAATTATTCTACACTGTCATTTAAAGTATATTCGGAACATAAACATACCATCACTTTGCATTTGCGCGCTCATGATGTAAAACATAACAATGAATACCGTGATCGCTTTAATCAAAGTTTCAGCATTAAACTAGGGCTAAATTTGATAGAAGTGGATTTGGAAAAAGTAAAACACAGCCCTAAGTCACGCGAGCTGGACTTGGGTAAGATGGCCTCTTTAGCTTTATTTATGACTAGGCATAAAGAGCTTACGACACTCTACATTGATGACATTCAATTAACGAACTGAGAACGTTGCACGATTGCTGTTTCTTTAAACTAATTAGTACCGGATGCTTGTTTCCATATCAATGAGGCCATTCGCCCCGACTGCTGGCCATCACGTCGATAAGAATAAAAATGTTCTGCATCAGCATAAGTACAGAAGTCACCACCATAAACTTGCTCAAGCCCCGCTGAATTTAACTGCAAACGCGCAAGTAGATAAATATCAGCCATCCATTTATTAGTGCCTGACACAGAAACAAAAGCCTTGCTAGCTTGCGGCTGCTGAGCTACAAAAGCCTGGTAAACATCCTCCCCCACTTCAAAGTGTTTTTGGCTGATGGCTGGCCCTAACCAGGCGATAACTTGAGAAGAATCATGAAAACGCTGAACCGCCTTACTTAAAATACCCTCGGCTAAACCACGCCAACCAGCATGAACCGCAGCAACCTGAGTTCCGGTTAGGTCACATAATAAAACCGGTAAGCAATCTGCCGTCATCACCACACACGCAAGGTTCTCTTCGCGGGTATCACTACCATCTGCCTGTGTAATTTGCCCCTCACCATTCGCAGGAACGATATGCTGCCCATGAATTTGTTCTAACCAAGAAAAACGTGACGGCGCTATCCCGGTATAGTCAGCAAGTGTTTGACGATTTCGCTGCACATTTTCCAGCGAGTCATTAACGTGGGCGGCTAAGTTAAAATAGCTGTAGCCGCTTGGGTTGGCTTCATGAGAATGATGTCCGCTTAAACGCGTTGTCACTACAGCCTTAACGTTTTCAGGTGCCGGCCAATCTGGCAAAAGCCAGTTAGAAGTACCTTTATCCGTCACTACATCCAACACTACTTGGTTTCAGCCAAAGTATTCAGCAGCACTTGCATATCTTCAGGTAAGTCTGACTCCCAGCTCATTTCTTTTTCTGTTTTTGGGTGAATCAAGGTGAGTTTCTTGGCATGCAATGCTTGTCTGTCAAATGTTTTTAGCACGTCTTTAACATAATCTGAAACACCCGCGGGTAATTTCAAACGCCCGCCATAGGTTTGGTCGCCTATTAAGGGGTGGTTAATACTCGCCATGTGAACCCGAATTTGGTGAGTACGGCCCGTCTCTAATTTCACGCGTACATGGGTATACGCAGGAAAATGCTCTAGCACCCGGTAATGTGTAATAGCGACTTTACCGAAAGGGTGTAACGCCATTTTTAAACGGTTTTTGGGGCTACGCGCAATCGCAGCATCAATTGTTCCCCCCCCCGTCATCGGGTTCATGACGACCGCTTCATATTCACGCCCCATTTCGCGTGTTTGAAGCTGGTCAACAATATGAGCGTGAGCGGGTAACGTTTTTGCGACCACCATCAAGCCGGTAGTGTCTTTATCTAGTCTGTGCACAATGCCTGCCCGAGGGACTGATTCAATATCAGGGTAATGAAACAATAAGGCATTGACTAAAGTACCGCTGTAATTGCCTACCGCTGGGTGTACTACCATACCGGCAGGTTTATTAATGATTAGAATGTCATCATCTTCATAAACAACATCAATATCAATATTCTCGGCTTCCCATTCACCTTGGCTTTCAAGCTCTGCATGTACTTCAATCAAGTCATTGACTCTTACTTTATCTTTTGGTCGCAAACTTTCTTTATTCACCAAAACACTACCCTGTTTAATCCACTGCTGTAGACGAGAGCGTGAATAGTCAGGCATTAATTCTGCCATCACTTGATCAAAGCGACAGCCTGATAAATTTAATGGCACAACAAAATCGTCTTCAACAATCTGACTCATAGGTATTTTTCACTTTATATAAGTTGTTTTTCCGGTTTGCACTCACCAATTAAGGCCCTAGACAGCAATTCTAGACTTTTTGTCATACACGCTGAGTACAAATTATGGAATAATAGCGGGTCATTATAGCCTGTCTGCATCATCACTTGAAATATCTCATGCAGACTGCCGTGAATATTACTTTATCCAGAAGAGAATTATGCGTTTAAACACTGTCTTTTTGTTACTTATCATAGCCAGTATTGGTTTAAGTGGTTGCAGCTCAAACCCTAAAAAAGAGTCATCTGAACAAGAATTATACGAAGCGGCTAAAAAATCGATTAAGTTAAGAAACTTCCCGCAAGCCACCCTGGCTTTAGAAGAGCTAGAATCCCGCTTTCCTTTTGGAAAATATGCCGAACAAGCACAACTCGACCTGATCTATGCTCGTTTCAGTGGGCTCGACCTAGACGGCGCCATTCTCGCTTGTGATCGTTTTATACGCCTTCATCCACAAAGCCCTAGTGTCGACTATGCCTATTACACCCGAGGAATTGCCAATTACAGTTTAGACCTGGGTATTTCCAGCCAATATTTCACCATGGTTGACGTCAGTTCACGTGATCCAGGCCACATGCGTTTGGCCTTTAGAGATTTCTCTGAGCTATTAAACCGTTTTCCAGACAGCCCTTATGCCAGCGATGCGCAAAAACGCATGATTCAAATCCGCAACAACCTTTCCCAGTATGAACTACATGCTGCGCGTTATTACATCAAACGAGAAGCCTTTATTGCCGCTGCAAACCGTGCTGCTTTTGTGGTTAAGAATTTCCCAAATACACCCGCAACGGAAGACGCCTTAATTATGATGGTTGAGTTATATAGGCAGTTAAACCTACCTAGCCAGGCTGACGATGCCTTGGCCGTATTAAAGGCTAACTTCCCTAAAGGCAAAGGCTTCGATGACGAGCAAAACTTTGTCCCTCTGCATGTGCTAAAGCATAGCCGCAGCTTAATCAGCGTAATTAGTTTTGGTTTAATCGATTAATTGCTTGTTTCAGGAAAAAAACATGGAAATTCGTGAGCAGATCATTCAGGAAATGCAGGTATTAGCTGCAATAGATGTAGAGCTTGAAATCAAACGCCGTACTGATTTCATAAAAGAATGCCTGTTAAATTCTGGACTAAACACCTTGGTACTCGGTATCAGCGGCGGCATAGATTCCTGCACGTGTGGAAAGCTGGCACAACGCGCCATTAACCAACTAAACCAGGATCAGTTAAACCAGAAAGACAAGGCCCGCAGCTTTCAGTTTGTTGCCGTACGCCTACCTTATGGTGAACAAACCGACGAACAAGATGCTCAGGCATCCATCGACTTTATTGCTCCCAGCCTATCTGTCACCGTTAATATAAAATCGACAACCGATGCATTGCATGATGAAGTAAGCCAAGCACTAAAAAATGCCGACGCACTCACCGCCAGTGCTGGCCAGTTAGATTTTGCCAAAGGCAATGTTAAAGCACGCGCCCGTATGGTTGCACAGTACGATTTGGCAGGTATTTTAGGCGGCCTGGTTCTCGGCACCGACCACTCCGCCGAAAATATTACAGGTTTTTACACTAAATATGGCGATGGCGCTGTCGACTTAGCCCCGCTATTTGGCCTTAACAAGCGCCAAGTTCGCCTACTGGCAAAAACCATGAATTGCCCCCAAAATCTTATTGAAAAAGCCCCTACCGCTGACCTTGAATGCAATGAACCCGGCAAAAAGGATGAAGATGCATTAGGCATTTCTTATGACCAAATTGATGATTTTTTAGAAGGCAAAGAAATCGAAAGCTCTGCGGCAGATAAATTAATCAGTATTTATAAAGCGACACAGCACAAGCGCCAGCCTATTCCGACTATTTATGATTAATGCACCCCCATCATTCCGGCTGTCTCATTAGCCGGAAC
>Ga0209184_1002044_pt1 | contig 11165 bp, 8 predicted proteins | sample EN8Hudsemesocosm_2_FD_184627 | JGI IMG/M metagenome (GOLD analysis project Ga0209184, IMG submission 184627) | Methane-oxidizing microbial communities from mesocosms in the Hudson Canyon - EN8C Hudson Canyon (SPAdes) (version 2) | ecosystem: Environmental > Aquatic > Marine > Cold seeps | place... | reverse complement strand
ATCGCAGGAATGGCGACTTTAAATTTCTTTTTTGGCTCTTAACGTCATAGGAAACTTTATTTAACTGTCAATCTTGTGCGCATTGTTGACGTAACCACATGAAAAGACTAATGTCTCCTTAGGGACGATGAATGGTCGTTAAATTTATCTCACCTTACAAGGTACGATACCATGTAAGGTCGCATTAATAAGCGTTAACACTATTATGAATATTGCTGACCTAGAAAGAAAAATTAGGGATTTTATAAACAGCCCTAGACGACAATCCACATTACTCAGCAAGCGTGAAGGTTGGAATAAGCTATGCAGCTCCCTCGATTTAATTGGTGATACAGAGCTCGCAATAGCTGCATACCCCTCACTCTGTAAAACTGAAGGAGATGGCGCTAGCTACCTGATAGTCTATGGCATACTGCAAACTTTGTTGCTACAGCAAGACGCTGCAAAGCATATAGCCGAAGTTCTAGATATTAAAATCAAGCTACCTAAAGAACTGCAGCAAATTAGAATGATAAGAAATAGCGCCGCAGGCCACCCTGGAATGCAAAAAGAAAAAGGGGTTTTTAAATCCTGCTTTATTTCGCGATTTTCATTATCTCCAATAAATTTCGAGCTTATGACAGCATACTCAGATGACAAAGATTATGAAATGTCACACGTCAGTATCCCTAAACTTCTTGAAACTCAGAACACATATTTAGGTGAGCTTTTAGAAAAAGTTATTAAAGAACTGGAGACTCAAGAAATGGAACATCGAGACAAACATAAGCATGTTAAGTTAACCGAGTGCTTCCCTCACACTATAAGCTATTTCTTTAGTAAGATATTTGAAGCCTCCTTCGATAGTTCTGCATTTTCTTTAGGAAGAATACACGTTAAGTGTGTTCAAGATTGCCTCGATGATTTCCAGTCCAAGCTCAAAGAGAGGGGGGAGTGGGAAGTTTATGATTCAATAAACTATCATTACGAGCTAATAGCTTATCCAATGTCTGAGCTGAAAGCGTATTTTGAAAGTTCACCTGAAACAAAGCTCAACGATAAAGATGTTTATATATTCACATCTTTTATGGCTGAACAAATGCAAACACTCGAGACCATCGCTAAAGAAATTGATGAAGAATATAAATCAGAGTCATAGTGTTAACAAAGTACTCCAAGTCGACTGAATACTGCGGCGATTGAGCTAAGCGTTAATGTCAACTTTCTGTTCTAAAGTTACTAATAATAGCGCAAATATTTGGAGTTTCTTATTTCCTCTATGTGGTATTTTTTGTCATTAGCATAACGATAACAAAGTGCGCAAAGGAGAAGTAAGCTGCCTAATGTTCCTAAGGTCTGCTTCAAGCCTCAAAGCTGCCTGTGAGGTTCCATCTCAGAATGTTAACTTTTCTGCCTTGTTTTAACATTTTTGAGTTATTTACAGTTGAGTATCATGTTAAATCCTATAACCAATTTTGTTATGCTTTATCTAGAGTAAACACTTTTTTAGGTATGTTCATTTTTTACCTTTGGCTCATTAAACGTTTATAAGTTGTTTTTGCTTCAGGGTACCCTAAATCTGAAGCCTTTTTCATATGATATAAAGATTGTTTAGAGTCTTTATGATGATAATAAGTACCACTAATTTCAAAGTGTGCTCGTCCATTCTTTGGGTACAAAGTTATAAATTTTTGCCAATAATTAATAATAACTTGCCATTGTCTTGATTGCCCTAATACCATATCTAATGTTAAATAATATTTGATCTGGTGGGGGTTGATATCAATAGCTTCAATTAGCTTTATTGCAGCCCATTCAACATCATTCTTATTTATTGAATTCAAAGCCTCCATATATAGGATAGCATCCTGTTTATTAAGGTCTTTGTTATCAGGTATTAGCTTTGTATCTAAAACATTTCCATCTAATGAAAAACCAAAATATTCCCTATAATTAGCACTTCCTTCAATTTTTGTTAGTTTTCCAGTTAGGTCCTTAATCCTTCTATTATAACTTTCTTTATTTGGTTGAAGAGAGTTAGCCAACAATAGGTCTCTTTTTGATTCTGCTAATTTATTTAAACGATAGAAAGTAGAAGAACGCCAACTATAGTAATCATGGTCGTTACTATTTAGCTCTATAGCTTGATTAAAATAAGATAGTGCCGATGAATAATTTTTTTGTCTATATTCACTTTTCCCCTTTTTCCATAACAAGGTTGGATTTTTACCAAACTTTAAACCATATGTATAAAATGCACCTGCATCTTGGTGAAAACCGTCAATTGCTAAGATATCTCCAGCCTCTTCAAATAAGTATCCTTTTAATAAAATAAGTTGTTTGTTTGTATCGCTATAATTTTGAGCTTCATCAATAACCGTCTGAGCTTCTCTGTAGTTGCCTCCCCATCTAGGTTGCAATGAAATCAAAAATCTATGCCTGAGTAAATAAGACGACTTAAAGTTTAATAATGAATTTTCATATATTTGCTCTATAGAAGAATCATCACCTAATGGTCTAATAACATCAATAAGTAACGCACTTGCAACTAACTGATAGCTATGATAAAAAAACTCTTCTTCTAACACTTTCTTACTGTGTGATAACAAAGTTTTCATTTCTCTAATATTTTTTTCAGGCGTTAAGCTGATACGTTTTGTACCTCTTACACGCCATGCTTTACCATAATAATAAAAAGCTTCTGCAAGTAATGCTTGTGGATTCTCAGGCTGTAATTTTTTCCAAAGCATAATTTGATGTAATAGTTTTTCGTCTTCTATAGCAAATGATAAGTAGGCTTTATAAAGAAACATATCATTAGCAATGTCACTTTCTAGTTGAGCATGATATCCATCCAGCATTGATGTTAACTTTTTAAATTCAGAATTTTTAGTTAACTCAATTAATGATAAAGAGACTAAAGGAATTTTTTTTGCATTAAATTCAACTGTTGGTAAGTTAGAATGTTGTTTAATCTTTCGTTCCGCAGCTTTTTCAAACCTATAACTTTCCATTGAGTATCTGTTTTCCAGTTGAATACCTGACAAGTAATTAAGGGATAAAAATGAGCAAGCAATAATAATTGAGTAAATAAAGTTAAATTTTGTCTTTCTATGCTCAACTTCTTCTCTAAAAGATGCAAAAAAATGTTTAGATAAAATATATAAAATAAATAATTGAAAGAGAGATATTACAGTAAAGGCAACAGGACTATCTTCCCAATAGATGGGAATTGAATAACCATCATCAGGAAGGTTCAGGCTTAATGTAGTAACAGAGTAAAGTGTTATATTCCCCCAATATAAACAAAGTATGAATAGGAGAACTCTTGTTACCAAAACAGAGTCACGGAAACCTTTTATTTTACTTCTAACTTGCTCTGACTTAGTAACTGAAGAGGAGTTTTGTCTTTCATTATTTAGTTTATAGCCCAAAGTATGCAATATGCTGGTTAAACTATTTTTGGTTATTGAATTGTTTTCGATGACTAGCGATATGTACTTACCATCATCGATTAACTCGGTATATTCAGGTAAATCAATTGCCTCTATTAGTTTATTTATTTCATTTTTGTCTTTTTCTATGTCATAAAAAGTAAGTACGACAATACTATTAAAGTGTGAATGTTCATGGTGGCCGCTAGAGATATTGAAAATCATAAAGCTGAAATTTTCTTCTTTTTTATACGTTAACCATGAAATAGTGCAATATTGTTTTGATCTTGCAGCTAAAGAAGATAAGCCTAGTTCTTTGAATACAGAGGAGGCAATGGTATGCAAAAATAAAATAGAGTTTTTTGTGACTTTACTATTTATTTTGAAGCCCATTAATTTTAATGTTTCTTTTATTTCATTATCATTACTCTGAAAAGATCGATTAATAAAAAATGAATAAATAGCACATGCAATTATAAAAACAATATATAAATTTGATAATTCAAACCCATTAGAAGTCATAAAATCCCTTTCACTTTTAAAGCATATTACAAATCAAAAACAAACAAATTCATTATGTTATGGTTAAAGCATAACTATAATTTATTAGAATAATATTACTCTAGGCTAAAATGTTTGATGTTGGCAAGTCTATAAACTAAATTTATTCAATATTTACGTATCAGGCACAATAATAATAGTAATCCATATGTTCAGCTTTGCTCTAACAAAGTAGCGTTTCTAGTTTATGCTGAACGACTGCAATGGTGGCAGAGCGGACTATTTTCAGTGATAAATTGACACTTAATTTAAGACCGTTATGTGGTATTTCTTGTCGTTTCCTGATCTTCTTCAAAGTGCGCTTTGCTGACTCTAGGGCTTGCTTCACTAACGGCAGCTCCAAGACTTAAAGCGGTCATTAGCATCAATGATTCTCTTCTGACTTCTGCTCCGACTTAGAACACATTATAAATTAATCGTAAATATTGAATTTTGATTCGTTTTTATACCTACAATATTCCGTAATTAGAGCAAATTGTTATTATATTTTGTCACACTTCAAAATGAGTACTAAGCTTATTTCATTTAATTATAGCCACCTCATCCTGCTAAAATCACTACATAAATAGCGACCAGAAACACTCTTTATTAACCGTCTATTGTGCTTTACTTTCTCTATACCTCTACGGGTTATAGTATATTTAGATCTGTCAATATATGCCTCACCACTGTGTAATATTGGAGCATTCACTTCCTGTTCACAGGTGTACCATGAATTCATATCTTCAATTGCAGTTTTAAAATCAGATGCATGAACTCTTTTAATATCAATCATTGCATTTTCTTCAGGGATGTATAAAAAGGCACCAGTATTCTCCGAAACAATAAAGGTTTCTTCTCCATATTTTAAGAACAAACACCCCGCAGGGAGTTTTGCTAGATTGGTATCTGTTGTTTTTTTATATTGCTCTCTAGCAACTCGAAGAGGTTTATCTAGTTTAATTTTATATAACATCTCCCAAGCATTATGTCGGGGTGAGTAACCTAACATTCCTGAACTATATTTTTGATAAGACTGATAATTAAGTTTTGAATTTATTTGTGCTTTTTGATGGAGTCTATTTTCTTTACCGCAAGTTTGCCGATTATATACAACAACTGGGTTTTGATTATTATTCTTTAGTTGAATTTGTTCCTTTAATATTATTTTTCTATAAAAATATGGTCCATCATTATAATTTGGCCAAATAGTAGCTTTTTTATTGAGTTTAGAGAAAATAGTCGACTTAAAGGTTTCTTTGACTATCTGAGTTGTAGAATTATCATTAACAAAGAACATACTTGTAGATACGGGATCAGATAAGCTAAATAACTGATACCCAGGATGATATTTTTCGTTTATTCCATAATTACAATCTATTCCATATAGTAGCCATTCATTTTTCTCGTCTGTAGAAACCCTATTAATAGTTGAGTAGCCAGAACCATTAACTCCTACTTTATGTTGACAGCCTGTTTGACCCGAGAATAAGATAATATTATCGTCTGGTGTAGAAACTGATATTGCATAGTCCATATTTTGATCGGGCCTAATTGATAGTACAGCTAAACCATTCATCCCCAAGTGAGCAGCAATAAATGCAACCGGAGGGATGAGGGCAATTGAAAAGCCAATTAAAACAACTAGGATGATTATAATTATTAATATTTTCATTTTTCAAACTTCCATATTTGATTAACACATAGCGTGTATAGAGAGTCCGTTTTTATAACTTTTCCCTAAAAAACTTTAATTAAACCAATATCGCATAATTTCAAAACCTTAGAAAGCTATAAATATATTTTTTGCTGTTCTTTTTACATTACAAACTAGTAATGAATAGATTCGAGAATATGTGGCAAAAAGTATTAGGCTAGTATCAGGAATCCGGACCAAGTTATCTTGAATTCGAATTAAGTTAACGACCTCTTTAGGCTCATTGTGACTGCTAGATATAGTGATTCTACTCTTAATTTATGACCGCTTACTGTCCCAGAGCTGTCGGTATGGTACTGAAACCTTAGGTCGGCAATGTGGTATTTCTTGTCGTTTCCTGATCTTCTTCAAAGTGCGCTAAGCGGAATTAAACCATTAACAAAAGTGCAATACTTTTTCTAATGTTTTATTTTTAAAAATCAGGTTTGAATTTAAAATTATCCTTTCCACCGAAAATAAGGAAAAGCGCCTCCTTTCAACGGATAGTTTCAAAATCACAAATTTATAACCTATTGATAATATGTTAGTAAAAAGGTAAAGTTGAAATATTAAATAATCATTTAGTCGAAAATCAACCTGCAGAAATATAGGTTTTTCCTCGTCTAATAAGCTGTTAAGCACTACAAGGAGATAACATAATATGGAGTTTGTTAAAAAGTTAATGATGTGGTTAGGTGGGATTTTTACACTCATTGTCATCCTAATCATATTTTTAGCCGCAGGTTCTTCTAACTTTAAAGAGGAGCAAGAACCTTTTGTGCAGCAGTTTATGGCAGATTTTAGCTTACGTTGGGATACTCTAGACGTATATCCTTACTTAAGTAATGAATTTGTTGAAATGATTAATACACCTGAAAGTAAAGCAGCCTTAGCTCAATTTAAGACAATGGGTAAAATTAAAATCATCTCAGATTTTGAAATTGGCAATTACAATGCACACACTTCTGGTACTACAGGGGAGTTTTCATTTAAGGCATCATTTGAAAATGGTGAAGCTGTAATAAATATGACTATCAAGTCCTCAGATATAGGCGTACGAGTTCAGTCTTTCAGGTTAACTCCGTCAACACCATTTATAAAAACTGAGCCTGTCAATCAAGATGCCTAACAAAAAAATAATGGTCTAATTTACACGTGAAGCGCCAATCAATTTTCGGGATTATTTACGGAGCTATTTGGTTCTCCATTATTACTTTTATATTTAGTTATGAACTTGGATTTCCTATTATAGAATGGGTAAAACAAAGTACTGATGAAGGGATATATTCGCAAGACAATATTATATTAGGCTTTAGAGCAATCTGGGCTTCTGAGTTTATTTTCCATGTGTTATTAGCTGCTATTCCTACTGCGGTTTTAATTTCTAAGTATTACCCTGATGCTACTTCTTTAGATCTATTAAAAATTTCAATTGTCTGTATTATTTTTATGTCTATTTTTATATTTACAGCTACACCAAGGTTTGTTCCATTTTACGTAGCAATTTCTATTCAAATAGGTTCTTATATAGTCTGCTTATTTTGTGCGGTCAGTGTAACAAAGTACATAACAAGCCAATTAAGACGGGACTTGTAGTTCCCCCGTTTTAGCGGGCGCTATCGATACAAAATCTAATCTGAATATGCATTTCAGTTGTAATACTTAACGTCTTCTATGTGGTATTTTTTGTCCTTAGCGAAACACTAACAAAGTGGTAAAAGTGACTATTAGCATATCTAACTGAATTGGAATTTTATTAACTAACCTCAGATCGGTTTAAGAGATCACCATTGAGTATTGTTCTCAAATATTTAAAGTGGCCTTATAAATTTCAAACACCGATCAGTCGCTTATCAATGAATATCATCTGCATGCACGATATCAACCAAAAAATCATCATTAGTTATGTCTGATTTTTTCATTTACGTTTATCGCATAATCCATTTTTGTCATATCTACTCTGCTTAATATACCTAATACTTATAACACTTTCGACTCACAAAACCTCATATGCACAACTTTTATCTAATGCTTATTAAAAATTTGTGATGCACAAAACCTCATATGCGCAACATTACATTTAAGTGCCAATATTCCTATTTTTAGCGCCTTTTAGACGGTTTTTATGAACTTGCGCGATTAAAGAACTTTGAGAATATAAGCTTTCAATTTTACACCTGCATGCACTTTTTAAATTAAAAATTGCACGAGACAGGCAACATAAAAAGAGAGCTAAGATGACTTCTAATATTTTACCAATGAAAACCGTTTTCTATTCGACTAAAGATGTGAAAGAGCGGTTACGCATTAAATCGACCCAAACCTTAAAAACTTACCGTGACAACAAAGGTTTTCCTAATCCTGTTATTTCAGGTAATGGAGCTCATGCTTTATATAGTGTCCAAGAAGTTCACATGTGGGAACAAGAGCAACTTTTTGGATTGGTGGGGTAATAATATGCGTACTTCAAATCAAATCGTTAAATGTATTTTAGGTAATGAAAGAAAACGTTTGCCAATTAAGTTGATTGATTCTTTTGAGGTTAAAACGAAAGCTGATAGATATTTTATTACGAAGAAGTTAGCCCAAGTGCCTTTCTTCGTGAGAATAGAAGTTAGAAATGAGTTTAATCGAATGGCTAAATCAAAAAATATCAGTCTCAAGGGAGCTAAAGTGTTTTTGAAGCAGTTAGCTATATTCTGTAGTGACTTACCGGTTAATGTAACTATAACGATTAAGCAGCTCCATATGCACATTAGTGAAATTGTTCAATTATGCACGAAGTATAAAAAGAACTTCAAAAAGGGGAGCATTTCTAATTTTGATTTGCTGAAAAAAATTGAGAAGCTTATCGCCTTAATGGGGTTGTCTCCTAGAAAAGGAAAATCACTATTTGGTGATATTAATCGATATTGCAGCCCTAAGTGGTGGAGCCGAAAACTCAAGTGTTTATATTTACAATCAAAAGAGCGAGTAGCTCATTATCTTAGGCTAGTGAATGATAAATTAGATAAATACTTAACATCTGAAAACTTTGATATTTTAAGAGAAAATAGAGCGCGTAATCAAGTCTACTTTGATTCATTAGTAGCAACTGACGAGCTTGATACCAAATTAAATTTTTCAGATGTGGTGAGTAGTAGTTTAGCAAATCCGAAAAATCGAAAAGCCGAAATTGTCACGAGGTTAAAGGGCTCTGAAAAATATGCAGAAAAATATGGCTACAAATCTGATCTTATAACTTTCACCTGTCCGTCTAAGTATCATGCAGTTTCCCATCCTAATATTAAAAATGCTAATTATGACAACTCTTCTATTTGGGAAGCAAAAGAATACCTAACTAAGCAGTGGGCAAGAATCAGAACAAAATTGCAAAAATTAAATGTAGATTACTATGGCTTTAGAGTCGTGGAACCTCATCATGATGGCACACCTCATTGGCATCTTATTATATTCAGTAAAGAAAACCAGCGTCAATGCTTACATGATTGTATTCAAAACCACATAGTGAAGGGTGCTACACATAAGCAACACTTGTTAGATATTAAGCCCGTTGATAAAAAAAAGGGATCAGCGGAAGGTTACTTAGTTAAGAATATTACTGAAAAAGTAGATTTTACGGGCAAGAAAAACATACCTAGTAGCGAAGAACTATCACGTATTAATGAGTGGGGAACGCTTTGGAAAGTTCATCAGTTTGAACCTTTCGGTGGACCTAAAGCAGGTATGTGGCGTGAGGCACGAAGAATAGCAATGACAGCCCAAGTTGATGATTCACCAATATGGAAAATAGTAAAAGGAGGAGATTGGCTTGCCTTCTTTGAATTCACTAATCAACCAAAGGTGGATGGTTCAAAGAGTAAAATCAGTTTGTATAAAAAATTTGATGATAGTTTAAATGAATTTGGTGAAGAACGAGGGATATTAGTCAAAGGCCTAATAATAGATGATAAGGTTTATTTTAGCAGGCAAAAGAAATGGGAAATTAATGTAAAGAGTGGTCATTTTTAAACCTAGGATACTTATCAATAATCGTACTAAGATATCAATCCTGATGAACACATAACTTACAACCTATTGAAAAGTTGTTGAATATTAGTATATTGCATGATAGTGTAATTTTCTTACTTAGAAAAAGGCAAGTATTGAGAAATCAATATACGCAAAGATGCAGACCTGATCACAATTGTGAAGGTGGCTGATCTACCTTGTGCTCTCCTGCTTCCTTTTTCATTAATTCAATATTCTTTATATGGAAATTTTTAATGAAAAAAATAATAAGTCTAATTACATCTTTATTACTCCTTAATTTAACTGCTTGTAAAACAACAACGGACAACCCCGTTTGGGATGCTGAAGTCAATGCTGAACTAAATGTTGTTGAAGTATCCGATGAAGACTCACAAGAAATTCAAAAAGTACAATACTTAGCTAGAAATCTTATGAGTACAAAAGCTCAACAACATTATAGAAATGATATGCTTGAAGAGATGACAGAGTGGGACATGACCTCCGTATCAACTGGCTTTGTAGGAAGTGCGTTGTTAACGGGTAATCCTTTTTCAGCTTCAGGAGCGTCAAGTGCGGCAGGAATTTCGATGGCTTTGGACGTCATAACTTTCTTTGCTGACGGATCAGCTGATGATATTTCTCAAATTTGGATGCCTAGTGTATCGAAAAGTGGAGAAGAATTAACTGCTGAAACTGCAACACATGAAGCTAGAGTGGCTGTAGATAATGCGCTAATAGAGACATATAAAGATATGGGTATGGAACTTACCTGTTTTTCTATGTGTGATGTAGTAAATGCTTATCGAATATATACAGCTAAACTGTCGCCAGAATTGATCTTAAGTTATAAAAATAAAGGATTTTCATTCGTGCCTAAAACCATTCAAGTTAGAGCCTTTCTTTATGATTTGAAAAAAATTACTACGGAAGATGCTGTTGAAACGCTAGCGTTAGGATTTAAACCAGGTTTTAGATCTGGGCGATATAGTTTTATTCTTGATATGCAAGGTGAAGTACTATATTCGGAAACAGGCGAACCTGTTGAGGTTGACATTACTGGTATTACAGGGCTTAAAAGTTATGTTGGTTTGAAACCGCTTGTAAAGACGCAGTTAGGTCGTGAAATTATGCGTATTTTTACTAAAAAGGTAGCGTGGGTTTATGGCTCTGATGATCGAAAAAAAGGTCGTTATGTCGCATATAATGGAAAAGTATACGGGTGGAGTATCGCTAACAGCACAACGTTTATCGAAGAAGAAATATTAGATTAATACCAAAGGAGGAACATCCAAGGGTGTTCCCTATCATTTTATGTTTTTGAAATAGCAACAATCCCTGCGACCATTATTATTAGTCTTTAGTTATAACTTTGATTAGTAGTGATTTTTAGTATTGCATATGCCCACGCTGTGTAAGGTTCATAAATTCACCGCTACACAGCGTGGGCTTTGGCTTTTCGAACTAACACGCAGGAAAATAGAAACAGATTGCGCTGGTGATTTCCT
>Ga0209184_1002042_pt1 | contig 11168 bp, 6 predicted proteins | sample EN8Hudsemesocosm_2_FD_184627 | JGI IMG/M metagenome (GOLD analysis project Ga0209184, IMG submission 184627) | Methane-oxidizing microbial communities from mesocosms in the Hudson Canyon - EN8C Hudson Canyon (SPAdes) (version 2) | ecosystem: Environmental > Aquatic > Marine > Cold seeps | place... | reverse complement strand
GTTTTTGTACAAAACCAGTCTTTAAATTTGTTCTAAACCCTATCCCTGTGTAAAATATCCAACCCCAATTTTCATCGTCAGATAGTTGTTAAATGATTGTTTGTTATAACTATCTGATTTTAAATGATATTTTTTAGAGAGAAGGTTATGGCAGCAGGTTTGTTTCGCCCCGAAGAGTTTAGAGATAACTGTGGATTTGGATTGATTGCTCAAATGAAGGGGCAGCCAAGTCACGATCTATTGTTGACGGCGATCGAATCATTAACGTGTATGACGCATCGTGGCGGTATTGCTGCAGATGGGAAAACCGGTGATGGTTGCGGCTTGCTACTTCAAAAGCCAGACTCTTTTCTGCGCCAAATTGCTAAAGAAAAATTTAATGCAGACTTAGGCGATCATTACGGTATCGGAATGGTTTTTTTATCACAAGATGCTCAAAAGGCTGAGATGTCTCGTGATGTGCTAAATACTGAATTACAAAAACAAGGTTTAACGGTTGTTGGTTGGCGTGAAGTGCCTACAAGTACTGAGTGTCTCGGTCCTATGGCTCTGGACTGCTTGCCAGCTATTGAACAGATATTTGTTACAGCCGATTCGCTGACTGAACGCGAGCTATCTTTAAAGTTGTTTATGGCTCGTCGTCTGGCTGAAATCACTTTAAAAACTGATGAAGAGTTTTATATCTGTAGCCTTTCAGAGCAAGTGATCTCATATAAAGGCTTAATGATGCCTGTTGATTTACCTGCTTTCTATTTAGACCTGGGTGATGAACGTCTAGAGACGGCTATTGCAGTATTTCACCAGCGGTTTTCAACAAATACTATGCCGCGCTGGCCGTTGGCTCAGCCATTCAGAAGTTTGGCGCATAATGGTGAGATTAATACAATTGAAGGTAATCGTAACTGGGCCTTGGCGCGAGCGAGCAAGTTTTCTACACTTGATTTGCCTGAACTTGATTCAATATCGCCTTTAGTGAATCGAACAGGTTCCGACTCTTCAAGTATGGACAACATGTTCGAAGTGCTACTTGCTGGTGGTGTGGATCTATTCAGAGCTGTGAGAATGATGATTCCTCCAGCTTGGCAGAATGTTGATACCATGGACAATGACTTGCGTGCCTTTTATGAATACAACAGCATGCATATGGAGCCTTGGGATGGCCCTGCTGGCGTCGTACTTACGGATGGGCGTTATGCTGTTTGCCTTCTCGACCGTAATGGCCTTAGACCCAGTCGTTGGGTGATGACTAAAAATGGTTATTTGACGGTTGCCTCCGAGATCGGGACTTATAGCTATAAACCAGAGGATGTGGTTGCAAAAGGTCGTGTCGGTCCAGGGCAAATTCTGGCAGTAGATACGCATACCGGCGAAGTTTTACATACAGATGACATTGATAACCGTCTAAAGTCGGCTCATCCTTACAAAAAATGGTTGCGTGAAAATGCAACGCGTGTTGAAGCGACATTAGATAAAGATCATAACGCTTTTAACATGATGTCATCTGAAGCATTAAATACATACATGAAGATGTTTCAAGTTACATTTGAAGAACGTGACCAAATTTTACGCCCACTAGCAGAGAATGGTCAGGAAGCTGTTGGTTCAATGGGGGATGATACGCCTGTCGCCGTACTTTCTTCAAAAGTACGTTCAGTTTCAGATTACTTTAGGCAGAAATTTGCGCAGGTGACTAACCCGCCTATTGACCCATTGCGTGAAGCGATAGTCATGTCTTTAGAAACATGCATCGGTGTTGAACATAATATATTTGAAGAAACCGCTGAGCATGCAAAGCGTATCATTCTGGCAACACCTGTATTGTCGCCTGCGAAGTTCTCATGTTTGACCGAACAGCAAAAAGGTTTTGACTCTGAGGTAATTAGGCTTCAATACTCGCAAGAGCAGGGCTTGGAAGCAGCCGTTCATAATATCTGTGAGCAGGCAGAAAAAGCAGTTCAGGCAGGAAAAGTGATTCTGGTTCTGTCTGATTGTGATATTCAGAAAGGCGAGCTACCGTTGAATGCCTTCATGGCAACAGGGGCCGTTCACCATCACTTGGTTGAGAAAGGCTTGCGTTGTGACTCTAACATCATAGTTGAAACAGGCTTTGCTAGAGACCCACATCATTTTGCGGTGTTATTTGGTTTTGGTGCGACCGCTGTTTACCCATACCTTGCTTACCAGGTAATGACAGATTTGATCAATACCGGTGAAATGCTAATTGATCCGATTGAGGCCAAAAATAATTACCGTCGTGGTATTGGTAAAGGCTTATTGAAGATTCTTTCTAAAATGGGAATCTCAACGATTGCGTCTTATCGTGGTGCGCAATTATTTGAAGCAATTGGCTTGTCGGACAGCATTGTAGATCTGTGTTTTAAAGGTGTCTCTAGTCGAATTCAAGGTGCTTCTTTTCAGGATATTCAAAGTGAACAGCAAATATTGGCTCAATATGCTTGGAAGGCAAGAAACCCAATTCAGCCCGGCGGCATGTTGAAGTTTATTCATGGGCAGGAATATCATGCATTTAATCCTGATGTGATTAACACTATTCAGAAAGCTGTAGAAACCGGTGATTATGGGACGTTTAAAGAATATGCTGACCTAGTCAATAACCGGCCTGTTTCGAGTTTACGTGACCTTTTTGGTTTGAGTGAAAAAGCGAAAAGTATACCTTTGGATGAAGTCGAGCCGGTTGAAGATATATTTCCAAGGTTTGATTCTGCTGCAATGTCGCTAGGCGCATTATCTCCAGAGGCTCACGAGGCACTTGCTGTTGCGATGAATCGCTTGGGTGGACGATCGAACTCAGGAGAGGGTGGTGAGGATGCGATTCGTTTTGGTACGGAGAAGCGTTCTAAAATTAAACAGGTGGCTTCAGGTCGATTTGGTGTGACGCCACACTACTTGAGTAGTGCTGATGTTATTCAGATAAAAGTAGCTCAGGGAGCTAAACCAGGTGAAGGCGGACAGCTACCGGGCGGTAAGGTCAATGACCTGATTGCAACACTGCGTTATTCTGTGCCTGGTGTAACACTTATTTCGCCACCTCCGCATCATGATATCTACTCAATTGAAGATTTGGCGCAACTGATTTTTGATCTTAAGCAAGTGAACCCAAGTGCATTGGTATCTGTCAAGTTAGTTTCTGAGCCTGGTGTCGGGACGATTGCGGCAGGTGTTGCAAAAGCCTATGCAGATCTAATTACTATATCAGGTTACGACGGTGGAACAGCGGCCAGCCCTTTAACCTCTATCCGTTACGCAGGCTCTCCTTGGGAGCTAGGTTTGAGTGAAGCGCATCAGACACTGCGAGGCAATAGTCTTCGTGGCCGTGTTCGATTACAGACAGATGGTGGGCTTAAAACAGGTTTGGATGTTGTAAAAGCAGCTATGTTGGGTGCAGAGAGTTTTGGTTTTGGTACGACGCCAATGGTTGCACTGGGTTGTCGTTATTTACGTATTTGCCATTTGAATAACTGTGCAACAGGTGTCGCGACTCAAAATGAGTATTTACGTGATGAGCATTTTAACGGCACGGTTGAAATGGTAATGAATTTTTTCCGCTTCGTGGCAGAAGAAACTCGAGAATGGATGGCTAAGTTGGGTGTTCGTTCTTTAGATGAGTTAGTTGGACGTACTGATTTGCTTACTATTTTGTCTGGTGATACTTCAAAGCAGGCGCAATTAGACCTATCGCCTATTTTATCAACAGAAGGTATCCCTGAGGATAAACCTCATACTTGTCAGAGTTCTAAAAATGCACCTTTTGACCAAGGTGGCTTAGCTGAAAAGATGGTTGAGGATCTGCTTGTTGCGATTGAAACAAAATCGGGTGGAGAGTATTCCTACAATGTAACTAACTGCGATCGTTCCATCGGGGCTAGATTGTCTGGTGAGATTGCGAAGCGTCATGGTAATCAAGGCATGGCTGAGGCAACGGTTACCTTAAAACTGAAAGGCACAGCCGGTCAGAGTTTTGGTGTTTGGAATGCTGGTGGCTTGAATATAGATCTTGAAGGTGATGCCAATGATTATGTTGGTAAAGGTATGACAGGAGGGAAGTTAACAATCCGTCCTCCTGAAGGCAGTGTCTTTAAGTCTCAAGAAACCTCAATTGTTGGCAATACCTGCCTATATGGCGCAACGGGTGGAAAGCTCTATGCTGCGGGTAGTGCTGGTGAACGTTTTGGTGTCCGTAACTCTGGTGCAATGGCTGTTGTTGAAGGGGTTGGAGACCACTGTTGTGAATATATGACCGGCGGTTTGATAACGGTTTTAGGTAATACCGGTTATAACTTTGGTGCTGGTATGACAGGTGGTTTTGCTTATGTGTTAGATCAGAATAAAACCTTTGTTGATCAGTACAATCATGAGTTAGTTGAGATACAGCGAATTTCGGCTGAACAAATGGAGCCTTATCGCAATCATTTACGTGGTGTTATTAAAGAGCATGTTGCTGAGACATCGAGTGCATGGGGGCAAGAAATTCTCGATAATTTTGAAGATTTTGTTGCTAGCTTCTGGCTAATTAAGCCAAAGGCAGCCAGTTTAAAAAGTTTGCTTGATAACATGCGCTCACGCCCTGAATAAACAGCAGAGCGACGATATTATAGAAGAAGCTAGTTCGTAAGAGCGGGTTCAAAAAGATTTGGTTTATGAGGTTTAAGATGGCAAAACGTTTAAATAATGATTTTCAATTTATTGATATAGGGCGTGTAGACCCTAAGAAAATTGAAATGAAAGGGCGTACGCATGATTTTGGTGAAATATACAAACCCTACAAGAAAGATGAAGTGGCGGATCAATCTCATCGTTGTCTGGAATGTGGAAATCCTTATTGTGAGTGGAAATGTCCTGTACATAACTATATTCCAAACTGGTTAAAGCTGGTATCGGAAGGCAATATTTTTGAAGCTGCTGAGTTATGTCATCAAACAAATACATTACCTGAAGTTTGTGGCCGAGTTTGCCCTCAAGATCGATTATGTGAAGGTGCTTGTACTCTGAATGATGGCTTTGGTGCTGTTACGATAGGCTCGACTGAGAAATATATCACAGATACGGCTTTTGCAATGGGCTGGCGGCCTGATATGTCCAAAGTTCAATGGACAGATAAAAAAGTAGCCATTATTGGTGCAGGTCCTGCAGGCTTGGGTTGTGCTGATATATTGGTTCGCAATGGCGTAAAGCCCGTTGTATTCGATAAAAATCCTGAAATAGGTGGTTTGCTTACCTTTGGTATTCCAGAATTCAAGCTTGAAAAAAATGTAATGTCTCAGCGTAGAGAAATATTTACTGAAATGGGGATTGAATTTCGTCTAAACACAGAGATTGGTAAAGATATAGATATCCATAGCTTGCTCGAAGATTATGATGCTGTCTTTATGGGGCTTGGTACCTACACCTATATGAAAGGTGGCTTTCCAGGGGAAGATTTACCTGGTGTTTATGATGCGTTACCATTCTTGGTTTCTAATGTTAATCGTCGCTTAGGCTTTGAAAAATCTGCAGATGACTTTATCAATATGGCTGGGAAGCGAGTTGTTGTGCTTGGTGGTGGTGATACAGCAATGGACTGTAATCGAACCTCTATTCGCCAGCAAGCGAAGCAAGTTATTTGTGGTTATCGTCGTGACGAAGAAAATATGCCTGGTTCGAGAAAAGAAGTTCAAAATGCCAAGGAAGAGGGGGTTGAATTTCTTTTTAACCGACAGCCTGTAGCTATTGTTGGTGATGACAAAGTTGAAGGCGTGAAATTTGTTCAGACAAAACTGGGTGACCCTGACGAAAATGGTCGCCGTCGGCCTGAAGTGATCCCCGGTAGCGAAGAAATAGTTCCGGTTGATGCGGTACTAATTGCATTTGGTTTTCAGCCGAGCCCCCCTGACTGGCTTAAAGATGTTCAGGTTGGTATAAATAGCTGGGGTGGTGTTGTGGCTCCGGAAGAATCTGAGTTTTCATTTCAGACATCAAATCCGAAAATTTTTGCCGGTGGTGATATGGTTAGAGGTTCTGACCTAGTGGTTACCGCGATTGCAGAAGGCCGTACCGCGGCAGAAGGTATTCTTGGCTTTTTGGATGTTTAGTTGTTGAAATTGATTAGATAGGGCACGGATTTAAATATTCGTGCCTTTTTTGTATGGTCGGCTTTAAAATGCGCTGACTGATGTAAAAAATTGAGAAGAGAATCGTATGACTGAATTAAAAAATGATCGCTTCCTGCGTGCGTTAGCACGTGAACCTGTCGATATGACGCCAGTTTGGATGATGCGTCAGGCTGGCCGGTATTTACCTGAGTATCGTGAGACTCGCTCTAAGGCTGGTGATTTTTTAAGCTTGTGTAAAAATAAAGAATTAGCCTGCGAAGTAACAATTCAACCCTTGGAGCGTTACGATTTAGATGCTGCGATTTTATTCTCGGATATTTTGACTATTCCTGATGCGATGGGGCAAGGTCTTTATTTTGAAGAGGGTGAAGGTCCGCGTTTTCGTAAAATTGTACGCACGGAGCAAGAAGTCGAGGCTCTACCAATTGCAAATACCGAGAAAGATTTATCTTATGTCACTGATGCAGTATCGACGATTCGGAAAGAGTTGAACGGTCGTGTGCCATTAATTGGCTTTTCTGGTAGTCCTTGGACGCTTGCAACTTATATGGTCGAAGGTGGGAGCTCAAAAGATTTTCGTCATGTAAAGGCGATGATGTATAAGCAGCCAGAAGTCATGCATCAATTGCTAGAAAAATTAGCATTATCCGTTATTGATTACCTCAATGCCCAAATTAAAGCGGGTGCTCAGGCTGTGCAAATATTTGATACTTGGGGTGGAAACTTAAGTGATGTGGCATATAAAACATTCTCTCTTGCTTATATGCAAAAGATCGTCAAGGGTCTAATCAGGGAATATGATGGGCGTAAAGTGCCGGTGATATTATTTACCAAAGGAGGCGGTTTGTGGTTGCCTGAGATGGCTGATGTGGGTGCAGATGCGCTAGGCTTGGATTGGACGATGGATATTGGGCGGGCAAGAGCACTGGTAGGCGATAAAGTAGCCTTGCAGGGGAATATGGACCCTTCAGTATTATATTCATCCCCTAAACAGATTCGTGCAGAAGTTGAACGTATTCTAAAATCTTATGGGCCGGGTGAAGGGCATGTTTTCAATCTTGGGCACGGTATTCACCAGTTTGTAGATCCTGAAAGTGCAGGCGTCTTTGTCGAAGCTGTTCATGAGTTTAGTGCGCAATATCACCTTTAAAGCCCCTGAATTGAATCAGATGTGACCAGATAGCAGCACATGCGTCACATTTGAAACACGCCCCCATTTAACCTTCAGATTAGTTCTAATACAATCGCCAGTTGAACGTAAGATACTCAAAGGAATCACAATGAGACTCAGACTACAGTTGCTGGCGACTTTTATATTTTCAGTTTTTCTTATTGCTTGTACAGAAGATCAGGATTTTGATACTGATAAGAAAACTGTTGATATTACCTTGGATAATGCAGAGTTAATAACTTTAGGTGTATTTCAGTCTGCTTTCCTGGCAAATTTATACCTTCCATTTTCTGACTTTTTAAGTGAATCAGACTTACCTGAAGGTGCTGTTAAAGTTGAAAGCATTGATATTCCCGTCTTAGCTGAAGGCGCAGTGTTGAGCTGTCAGGATTTTCCTGTACGAGTGAGTGATGATGTCGGTACTGCGCTGTATTGTTTTGATAATCCTCATGGTGGAGTGGGTCTCTATAGTTTTCCTGTAGGAAAAGAATATGCTGTTGGTGATCAAGTAACAGTTAAGTATGAAGCTTATGTTAATGACCTTGGCTGGATTAATAATGGTCGTTTAGATGCAACCTATACAAATATTGATGGTTTAAGTCGTGATTTTGTTGAAATAGACACAGTGTCTTGTCTTGTTAACTTACAGTCGGATCATAGTGGTAATACGAGAATCAATGAAACCGATCTTTTGGCAGAATTGATAGGTGCAACCGACCGGAAAGATGATCTGATTGGTGATGAAAATAACAATGAATTGCTCAACGGGGTTACCTTATCGTCAATACTATCAAACCGGGACCCCAATTTATCAATTGGCGAGATTAGGCTTAGTAATGAAGAGCTTAATGCGGTCTTTGCTGTTTTTGACCATAAAAGTACAGTTCTTGATAGTGTTAAGGTGATTGGTGCTAGTGCTGAGTCTGTGTTCTTTTTCAAGTTGGCCGATACGCTAGAGCTTCAAGTTGAAGTGTATGGGAAAGTTCAAATTTTAGATGGCGCAGGCAATCCTGTTTTAGATAATGAAAATAACCCGACTTTTGTTATAGCTGTTGATGACGATGGTTCGCCCATCTTGGATAGCGATGGGAATGTGACATACGTAAGAGCGGTTATTGAAACGCATTTACTCGCTGAGAATGAAATGGCAATTGTTATTAACCGCCCAAGAGAACAAGCTGAAAACTCAGTCACATCAGTTAATGGTGATCAGGTATACAGTGTTGTGAATCGAACAGTGCAGACGATGAAGTGTCAGCATTTTGAAAGGGAGTTGAATACGATACTAACAGGCTTCTCTGTGGAGAAGGATGGCATATCTTATGGTGTTGATGGTCGTCTGAAATTAATAAATGGAACGAATGAGCAAAAGAGTTTTGTTGATGAAGTTCGTGATAGCAGCTTCACAACAATCATCCAGCAAGAAGAGAGTGTTGAGGTATTTGAAATGGAGAACTATTCAATAGCTAAAGTTCAGGATCTCCAGGCAGGCCCTTATGTATTCGATTTGAGGCTGGATGGGAGTATTACTTCTTCATTGTTTCCTGGTTTATTAACCGTAACGTTGACAAAAAAACTGGTAGGCCTTACAGGGAATGATTTCCCTTCTGAGGGGACATTCAGCATATTTGCTCAAGGTTTAGAACAAATAAATATATTAATTGAAGGTTTAACTGTACATTTATTTATTGATTATAACGGTGATACTACGGGGAATGGTAGAACGGATGCTGATTTTGGCTTAGATACGAGCTGGGAAAACTTACTCAACCGTGATTTTGTGCAGCCTGATCCAGAGTAGCGCGAAGTAATATGGCAAAGACTAAATCCGCTTTTGTTTGTACTGACTGTGGTTCAGACCTCTCTAAATGGCAGGGGCAATGCCCGGACTGCGGTCAATGGAATACCATAAAAGAAATAAAGCTTGGCGCATCCTCTAGCACTCGTAGAGTCAGTACCGCAGGGTTTGCGGGCACCTCTTCAGAAATTCAAACCTTGGGGTCGATTGATCTACGTGATCAACCCCGATTCAGCTCGGGTATTAGTGAGTTTGACCGTGTTTTAGGTGGAGGTCTAGTGCCCGGGTCTGCTATTTTAGTGGGTGGTCATCCAGGAGCTGGAAAAAGTACTCTCTTACTTCAAGCAATGTGTTCACTTGCTTCAAACATGGATGTACTTTACGTTACTGGTGAAGAGTCATTACAGCAAGTTGCAATGAGAGCTAAGCGTCTGGACCTGAATGCAGATAACTTAAAATTATTTTCTGAGACTCGGTTAGAGGCAATTGAATCAACCGTGGATTCATTGAAGCCGCGTGTGCTGGTGGTTGATAGTATTCAAGTTGTTTCTACCGACCTGATTGAGTCTGCACCCGGGAGTGTTTCTCAGGTTCGTGAATGCGCAGCAAGTCTGACGCGTATGGCGAAACAGTCGGGTATGGTGCTATTTTTAGTTGGTCATGTGACTAAGGATGGTTCTATTGCCGGGCCGAAAGTTCTAGAGCATATGATTGATTGCTCCATTATGCTGGAAGGGTCCAATGACTCGCGCTATAGAACATTGCGGGGTATTAAAAATAGATTTGGTGCAGTGAATGAGCTTGGTGTGTTTGCGATGCTTGAAAAAGGCCTTATGGAGGTAAAAAACCCAAGCGCCATTTTCTTGAGTCGTGGTGATGAATCAATGCCAGGAAGTGTGATCACCATTTTATGGGAAGGTACGCGGCCTCTGTTGGTTGAACTTCAGGCATTGCTTGATGAAAGTCAGGGAAGTTATCCCAAGCGTGTATCGCTTGGCTTGGATCAAAACAGGTTGTCAATGTTATTGGCTGTGTTGCATCGGCATGGAGGGGTTCATTGTGGCGATCAGGATGTCTTTGTTAATTTGGTTGGCGGTGTTAAAACAGCTGAGACCAGTACAGACTTGGCAAGCTTGGCGGCAATTGTCTCAAGTCTGAGAGGGATTGCGCTACCGCAAGATTTAGTGCTTTTTGGTGAAGTTGGTTTATCGGGTGAAATTCGCCCTGTACCAAGTGGGCAAGAACGGATTCAGGAGGCGGTAAAGCACGGTTTTAAACGAGCGATTATTCCTTATGGAAATAAGCCCAGGCAGAATATAGCGGGCATGGAAGTTGTGTTAATTAAAAAATTATCTGATTTACTGGCAGCATTATTTTAGGGATTTGTCCAAGATCTTAGGCGTAGAAAGATCTTAAAGTACCGTCAATGCATCCAGCTCTCTTTTCAGGATATCTTCGCTTCCAAGATTTAGCTCAACGAGTCGTTTTAGGTGTGTCATGCTGTCGATGTCGATATATTTGCAGCGAAATCCTAGAGTGTTGTCATCTTCATGAGATAGATTGAGTGACATGATGATATGACTATCACTACCTGCAAGATTAATAGTTGCTTCATAGGGCTCATTTTTATCTAAACAAAAATGGTCAGGTTTATGAAGTAAAATACCTCTCATTGATATATCAAGTACTTCTGTCGTCCACTCTAGGTCGTTTTGGTGCAAAGTACATTCGGCATTAAAAAGTATGCGGCTAAACTGGCGTCGTTCATCTTGTTTATTGTCATTGTTAGTGCCGGTCATATTCATGTCCTTTAAAGGCGTATCAAGCCAGAAAATCAGGCTTATTCAAAATATATGTTGAATAAGCCTTTTGTGCAAATTATTGCTGGGTTATTTAGCTACTTTGCACAATTCTGACAGGGTAGGCTTAAGCGAGTTTCTTATAATTCATTCTTGTTGGAGCTTTTGCTGTATCCCCTTTACGATTTTTAAGGTCAACTTCGTATTCGCTGTAATTCCCTTCAAACCAAACCACTTCACTGCCACCTTCGTAGGCTAAAATATGTGTCGCAATACGATCTAAAAACCAT
>Ga0209184_1002036_pt1 | contig 11208 bp, 8 predicted proteins | sample EN8Hudsemesocosm_2_FD_184627 | JGI IMG/M metagenome (GOLD analysis project Ga0209184, IMG submission 184627) | Methane-oxidizing microbial communities from mesocosms in the Hudson Canyon - EN8C Hudson Canyon (SPAdes) (version 2) | ecosystem: Environmental > Aquatic > Marine > Cold seeps | place... | reverse complement strand
ACCATGATGTACAATTTTTGGATAACTCATAAATACCTCCTGCCATTGATAGCTACGGCATTAACTGCATACTTACATAATTCACTGCACCCAATTTAAAACAAGCAAAGCAGCCTAAAGGATAAGGCTCCATTGTCATTAGCGTTAGGGAACCTAATTACCCATGCCTCTCCGCCATTTTAAAAAAGCCAACTTCTCTACTGCGTCATTCCTGGCATTCTCTTAGCAGGAATCTAATTTACTCTGAATGGGTCCCCGATTAAAGACTTCGGGGATGACACGTGGCAGTTGGATTTATTCTTTTCCGTATATTATGGCGGAAGCTCATGGTAATCAGGTTAAGGAATGAACATAAAATAAAACAGACCACTTTGGGGCGCAGTCCTTTAGGCTGCTTTTAAAATGCAGCCTAAAGAGACTGTGAAAGTATTAAGGTCTTATCCCCCTTTTCCAAAGGGGGAGGTCAAAAAGAGAATACTTTCACAGCCTCTAAAGGACTGCGCCTCAAATAATTGTTTAAGTTATTTCGTGCAAACTTCTAAGTTAGGGCGAAAAAAATTATTTCAATTTCTCCCCCATACATCAGGAGCGAGCTTAAGAGTAAAAAATATTTGTCTTAAATCTCTTACCTTAATCACATTAAATAATGCCTCCCTTTATACAATGAAAAACATTGAAACAAAAAAGGCTACCGAAGTAGCCTTTTTTTATCATTGCACTGCAAAAAGTTTAACCAACGCTTCTTTTTCTCGAAATAAAAAAACCAGATAGCGCTGTTATAAATAACCATATTGCTGACGGAATAGGCACAGCAGAAACTGCAGAAACTTTTGCATAAAGATCTACTGATGAACTAGAACCCTCTTGTTGTATAAAGAAATTATCAAACTCCTCTGGCCCTTTCTTAAACCCCAATAACTCAAAAGAAAACTCGCCACCCTCTAGCAAAAATAAAGGATTAGAATTTCCTACAGCTGTTATTGTCACTCTATCTGCTGAATCAGTAAGATCATTATCAGTTTCAACAATAGATAAGCCATAATTAAAAACAATATCATCTTGCCCTGAAGAAAAATCTACTGTTAAATCAAAGTTATCACCTAAGCGATTATCCGCAACATAGGTTGCAAAAGAAGTGTCTCCAAAAATACTGGTATTTCCATATGTCAAGCTACCAATTTTAAAGGCTGCGGCCTGTGTACCGTCGATAAAACCAAAACCTTCATAGCTTAAAGAAGATTGAGGATCGCTACGTCCACGCCCTGTTCCCCATTTAATATTGTCTGCAAGCGTTACAGTAGTTCCACTCTTTATGGTGAAAAAACCCCTTGTATCTCCAGTTATATTAACTGCACTCACTTGACTGGCATTTATAAGCAAAAATACAAATACCATTTTAAAATTAAACATTTCCTTTACTCCACTGTTACTTGGACCAACATCCTGCACATCAATTATTCAGCAACCATCTAAACTGACAAAAAAACAAAACATTCTATAAAATTAATAAACCCGTTAGACCCAATGTCATTAAGGAATATGTACGAAATACAATAGACAATACTATCAGGAAGTGGGACTTTAGTCCCGAATAAGTCAAGGCGAGGCTAAAGCCTCACTTCCAGTGATATTGAAGTTGTTTCATCCATGCTCCTAAATTAAGAGCATTTTATCTTTTTGTAGGGCGGATGAGCGTTAGCATTATCCACCATTTTCAAAGACTTGTTGGGTTACGCTATCGCTAACCCAACCTACATTTCCCTTAACTTAATGACATTGCCGTTAGACCTCAATATTCTATACAGTTCCTCCAACCAGCCCTGTATTAATATCACCAAGAACTTGAGTAATCGTTAAAGTAGCTGAACTAAGATCACCATCACCATCTATTAATTGATATCCAAAGCTATCCTGTACTTCACCACCCTTAGCTTGAAGCTCATCCTTGCTAATCAGTTCCTCAAACCAGTATTGCCCATCATCTCTAATATATAAGGACCCATTCTCATCTGTTTCAAAGACAATAAAATCATTGCCAGCAAACACCTCAATATCACCTGAGTTAGAGAAATCCTTCGTCTGCACTCCAGACTGGCCCTCATACGTGACACTCTTTAACGTTGCGCCATCAGCGCCAAAATCATCATTTTCTGCAGTATCACCTGCATTTTGAACATTAAAAATCACATTATCAGCTAGAAAATCATATTTATCTCTACCTATAAACTCACTATTATCTTTTGCTTCAGGCACGCTATCAGTAATTAAAATATCAAGCACATCAGGCGTTGATGTCACACTAATGTCATCAGTTACTGTAATAGATATTTTATCAATAATACTATCATCAAACTCCACACCATTATCAGGATTACCATCATCAGAAATACTATGGTCTTTATGTAATCCCTTCTGCAGATAACTATAGCTTACTGTTCCTGTTGCAGGATCAAAACCATCTATAGTTAATGTTCCTAAATCTGTACTCATAGCAATGCTTGCTGTACCACTATTAAGCAAATCTGCTTCTAAAATTGTATTGCCACCGACTGTAATAAATGCTAAACCTTCAGGAGCAGTCAGATTCAGGGTCCCAGTAACAGTGCTAGTTGCATTTTCAGCAATTTCATTGTCTGCCACAGCCAAATCAATCTTATGGTCTGTCACTTGAATCTCTGGAGTTACTGGTACTTCTGGCTCGTCTGGTGTTTCTGGTGTTTCTGGGGTTTCCGGCTCAGCCGCTGCTAACAAAACAGATCGAGGTTCTAAAATAAGATCCACCCTAGTTAAATCCAGAACCAGGGTATCAGCATTATCAATGTCTGTGGTCTCAAAGCCATTAACAGGCGTCATTGCCGGGTTTAAATAATCGACTTCAACAATAGATTGCCCATCATCTTCAAGACTTTGAGTTTCCTGAACGCCCCCTGCTGCTGGCGCCGCTAATTTAGAAGGGTCAAAAGTTTGATCAGCGGCTAGTGCCTGTTGAATAGCCTCTACCTCACCTTCAGCACTGGAAACTGACTGAACAGTTGCTGCAGTTGTGCCTAACAGGTCTGTTGTCAGCATAGTGCTTGATCCACGCCCTAAGTCCATGCGCGTACCATCAGTAAAATCTATAGCAATAGATCCTGCATCTCCAGTGATAATTTGCTCATTAAGCAATACCTTTTCACCTACATGCAGAAGGCGTTCAGTTCCATCGACTGCCACAGCTTTAACTTCGCCTATCAGTAGTTTTACAATACCTGAATTAGCCATTATGCATCTCTCCACTAAGGGGTTATTTATTGAAAATCATTTGAGCTTTGTCAAAATGTTAGGCACATTCTTTCATACAAAAAAAATTTAATATATTGTACTTTGGTACAATTTTCTAAAACTGCTGAAATATAGGTAGCCGTTTACCCATTTTATAAATATTCGCTCCCAGCCATTAAATCATTCAGATCTGTAACAGATACACCACTGAGCATTGAAGAATACGTTGTTGGTATATCTTCCACTGTAGTAATGCTTACTTTTGTATCAGACCCTATATTTTCTATAGATAATGACAGGTACTCAGTTAATACATCTGTTTGCTCATCTATCAGTAGATCCTGTAAATCAAGCACCCGCTGTTGATTGTTTGGTATTTCAGCATTCATCATTCACACTACCATTAAAGACATACTATTTTTGCACTAAAACATTTAATAATTTGGCCACCATTCGCCGCGAGACCCATGCCTCACCCGCATTGATGACAGTAATCATTTTTACCACATAGTCATTTAATTGAGCTTTATTTTGATAACCCATTGCACCTGCAATTAAACAGCTAAGAATTTCGTCATCAGTTAGCTCATTAGCAATAACAATAATTTTGCTATCTTTACTAGCTGCTAGCAGCAATTTAATATAGTCGTCTGTTTCTTTTTTACGCAAAGCATAGTCAACTAAAACAACTGAAGGCTTTGTTTCTTCTATCGTATTTAAAGCCTGAACTTCATCATCAAGATAAGAAACTGCCATGTTCTCACCTTTAAGTTCTTGCTTTATCTGCTCTATACAGCCAATTATTTGTACACTTATCATTTAAAATATTTTTCTAAAAACCCATAATATTCTACATCACTCTTGGTTTTCTTTTGTTGCTAGTTTAATCGGTATTTATTTTTTTACTATTGTACAAAGGTACTAAATTAAAGAGAAATGAGTTCGCCACATCCCTGCTCATCATTTTTTGCTCCTCGGTAATTGCTCCTGCATTACTCTACTACACGCCATCCCTGGCGCTATGCAAAAATGATGTTCGCCACATCCCTGTGGCTCAAAAAATAGCATCGTTGTCGTTAATTAAATTTTCCAGTGAGCTCATGTCCTTTCTTAACTGCTTTCTGGCATTTAGCTTTGCTTGTACCGCCACGGGTAATTCAGTGTAAACAAAAATTTGTTTTTCCATTAATAACTCAACCAGATCCTCAATGACTCTTACCATTTCATTGTCAGACCCTGTTAAGGCGTGTTTTACCTGATGAGAAGCATCGCTCTGTTTTAAAAACTCAATCACGTCAGCTGATGTGGGCTCTTCCCATTGACCACTCTCATCACTTTGATTGCGATGGATGGCTACCACCTCTCCTTTTTCATTTCTTGTTACATAAGGCATCTAACGAACTCCATGAGTCAGCAACTAAAACTCAAATGCTATAAAAATCTAAAAACATCCAATTACATTAGCATAGAAGAAATAAAAGAATTTGTGAATTATTCAGTATATTTAAAATCGTAATACTCGATGTTCCAGTTTTTAATTGTTGCTTTTCTAAAACACAGAAAAATCAATGTGGTATGAGTAGGATGTGGCATCGCCCACCATAAAATACAGACAAGGCAACGGTTTGGTGGGCAATGCCACACCCTACTTTATTTTATTATAGGGCTTATGGGGAATAGGCTGGGCTAGAGATGTGACAGCTTTCAACATTTATTGGTTTTACAGAGGGATTATTAATGCTAGCCCTTTAATTTTCTGTCGTTAATAAAACCAAGATAAAAAAACAGGAACATCGAGTAATACGATTTTTCTCTTAGCCCCCTCTCTTGCTGGAAAGGATGGGGGTGATGCCTACAAGGATGTAGCTAAGTAGAGTAATACAGGAGCAATTACCGAGGAGAAATCAAAAGCATCTCTTTTTCAACATTCTCTCTCTTTGTTTTCAAACAACGAAAATAAGAAAAAAATTATTTTAACATCTCCTCACCCAAACCCTCTCCAGCAAGAGAGAGCTTAAGAACTAACAAAATCCACACTTAACGGTGACATAGCCTTTAATTTGAATGAGGAACAGAAAAGTATCCTCGGCGCGACCATAATCCGCAGTTTTTAGAGCAAAGCATCTATTTTATATCGCGCCGAGGCGCGGACGCTCCTACACTAATAGTTGTCCTGGAACTCATTCCAATACTGTTCGTTACTACTCAACAATACTGTCTCTAGAAATTAACTGAAGCTTGAGATAATCAGGATCATCTATCAAACTGAAATACTCGACTACTGTATTAACTTTTCTTTTTTAAACTATACTGCCATCATCAACAGAATAATTATATAGCTGGGCTATTGCTAAATATATGACAGACCAAAAACCAGGTATCATTGATAAAGAAATATCATCACTAACTCATCACGATGATTCATTATTATTTGCCCTACTCTCAATCTGCAAAATTTTACATACCCCCCACTCAGCTGAATCACTCACTGCCGGGCTGCCTTTAGTCAAAAATAAACTAACACCTGCTTTATTTATAAGAGCATCTGAACGTGCAGGTTTTTCTACAAAACTTATTAAACGGCCATTAGATCAAATTTCTAATTTAGTTTTACCTGCTGTTTTACTTTTAAAAAATGATAAAACCTGTGTGTTAATTGCTACCAACAAAGATCAATGCACGATTGTTCTACCTGAAACTGATAGCGGTGAAAGAACTATATCCACTAGCGAGCTTCAGAAAGACTACCTGGGTAGTTGTTTTTTTATTCAGATTAATCATAAGTTTGATGAGCGCAGCACTCATTCAGCAATACCTAAAGCAAATCACTGGTTCTGGGATGTTATCTTTAGGTCCTGGCCTATCTATATAGAAGTCTTAGTTGCTTCATTACTAATCAACCTTTTTGCCTTGGCATCGCCCTTATTTGTTATGAATGTTTATGACAGGGTTGTGCCAAATCATGCCTTGGAAACACTTTGGGTACTTGCTATTGGTGTGACCATTGTTTTTCTGTTTGATTTTATAATGAAATTATTACGAGGCTATTTTATTGATATCGCAGGAAAACGATCTGACATTATTTTATCTGCCACGATTTTTGAAAAAGTACTGGGCATTAAAATGGAATCACGGCCACCTTCTGTGGGAGCCTTTGCCAACAATTTACATGAATTTGAATCCTTTAGAGAGTTTTTAACCTCTGCCACCTTGGCGACTCTGATAGATATTCCCTTTTTAGTTATTTTTCTTACTGTCATTTATTTGCTGGGTGGAAACTTGGCCCTTGTTCCCTTATTTGTTTTACCTTTGGCTATCCTCGTTAGCCTTAGTGTTCAGAGGCCACTAAAAGCAACCATTAATGAATTATTTAAATATTCCGCTCAAAAAGGGGCCACATTAGTTGAATCACTGACCAATCTTGACTCAATCAAAAGCACCGGTGCTGAAAGTCAAATTCAAAGACAATGGGAACAAAATATCGGTCAAATTGCGCGCCTCAGTCTTAAATCACGTTTTCTTTCTTCCATAGCCATTAACTTTTCTGCTTTCTTGCAGCAAATGTCATCTGTTATCGTCGTTATTTGGGGTGTTTATAAAATATCTGAAGGTGATATGACTATGGGCGGACTCATTGCCTGCACCATTCTTACTGGACGCGCACTTGCACCTATCGCCCAAATCGCTTCCTTATTAACGCGTTACCATCAAGCAAAAGCATCTTTAGCTTCAATAGACAAACTGATGTCTATGCCTGTTGAACGAGAAACAGGTAAAAAGTATATACATAGACCTACTTTCAAAGGTGCCATTGAATTTAAAAATATTAGCTTTAGTTACCCTGATCAACCCATCAAAGCTTTAGATAATATTTCTTTTAAAATTAAAGCGGGCGAACGAGTCGGCTTTATTGGTCGTATAGGCTCAGGAAAAAGTAGCGTAGAAAAACTGATGATGAATCTTTATCAAGCTCAAGAAGGCTCTATTCTCATTGATGGCACTGATATCAGGCAACTAGATCCTTCTGATTTACGTCGCCAAATAGGTTATGTTCCACAAGATATTTCTTTAATGTTTGGTAGCGTTAAAGACAATATTACGCTCGGCTCCCGTTTTGCAGATGATGCTTTGATTTTACGAGCAGCAGAAATTAGCGGGGTTACAAACTTTGTCAATAAGCATCCCGCGGGGTTTGACCTGCCTGTTGGTGAGCGTGGCTCTGCTTTATCGGGTGGACAACGGCAAAGCATTGCCGTAGCCAGAGCATTACTATTATCACCGCCCATCTTCATTATGGATGAACCCAGTAATTCTATGGATAACAGTACCGAAGAAGCCTTTAAACAACAGTTTTCTAACTCATTAAGTTCACAAACTTTAATACTCGTCACCCACAAAGCCTCGCTATTAGAACTAGTTGATAGGTTAATTGTTATGGATGGTTCTAAAATTGTTGCTGACGGCGAAAAAGCAGCGGTACTTAATGCATTAAAGCAAGGTCAAATAAAGGTTTCAGGTTAAAGCTATGTTAAATAAACTGAGTGATTTAAAATCAAATTACCAACAGCAAACAGAAGACCAAGACTTTCTAAGCGATATTAATGCCGCCAATCTTTATGGCGCCTCGATACAAAGCCATATTATTTTATGGCTGGCCTGTATTTTTGTCATTATCGCAATCATCTGGGCAAATTTTGCAACACTGGATGAAGTGACTCGTGGCTCAGGAAAGACTATTCCTTCCAGCCATATTCAAGTAGTACAAAATTTGGAAGGAGGTATTCTTGCTGGCATTCTGATCAAAGAAGGCGAGCAAGTTGAGAAAGGTCAGGCATTACTTAAATTAGATGCTGTCAGATTTGCCTCTTCCTTTAATGAGACCAAACTGAAGTATTATGAATTACTAGTCACTAAGGCACGTTTATCAGCAGAAGTTAATAAGCAGGATATTGTTATCCCAGAAGAAGTGCTTAAAAAGCATCCAGGGATTGCTAGTGATGCAAAAAACCTATTACAATCCAGACAAAATGAATTAACAGCCAACAAAAGAATACTAGAAGATCAAGTTCGGCAAAAAGAACAAGATCTGATTGAACTAAATTCTAAAACAGCTCAAATCTCTAGAAGCTATCATTTATTGAGAAAAGAATTAAAGATGTCAGAACCTCTTGTAGCTGAAGGCGCCATGTCACAAGTTGAAATATTACGCTTGCAAAGAAGTACCAATGACTTAAGAGGGGAGCTATCATCAGCCCGCTTATCCATCCCCAGGATTAAATCATCATTAAATGAAGCTAAAAATAAACTAGCCGAATTGGAAATTCGTTTTCATACCGAAGCACTTGAAGAGCTAAACAATGTCAAAGCTGAACTCGACAGGGTATCGGCCTCTGTTCTGGCTCTGGAAGATAGAGTGACACGAACTAAAATTGTTTCCCCTGTTAAAGGCACGATCAAACAACTAAAAGTAACAACCATTGGTGGCGTTATAAAACCCGGTATGGACTTGGTTGAAATTGTCCCTTTAGAAGATCAACTTCTGATTGAAGCAGAAGTCAGACCCGCCGACATTGCCTTTTTGTATCCTGGCCAAAAAGCCATGGTAAAATTGACCGCTTACGACTTTTCAATCTATGGCGGACTAGAATCAGAATTAGAGCATATAAGTGCTGACACCATAACTAATGAAGAAGATGGTAAAAGTTACTATATAATTCGCCTTAGAACCAATAAAACTTATCTGGAAAAAAATGGAGAACGTCTTAATATTATTGCAGGCATGACTGCAGATGTTGATATTTTAACAGGCAAAAAATCTGTTCTGGACTATTTACTTAAACCTATTCTAAAGGCGAGAGATAGAGCGCTAAAAGAGCGTTAAACCTTACAAATGCTTATAGCAAACAATCTATCTTAGGATTATTCACTTGAATCGAATATTATTTTTTTCTGATAACAAAGAATTGATTGCATTCTGGTCATCAACGCTTAATGAGCTCTATCAAATTGGTACTGTGTTAGATATCCGCTCTGATTTTACTGCAGATCTCACGCTGGTAGATGCTGAAAAACTCAGCCACAACCATAGTTTATTATCGTTATTTAAGGAAAAATCAAACCGCTTTCTTATTATAGGTGATGACTGGTCAGAAGATAATCAGATAGAAGCCTTAACCCATGGTGCAGTAGGTTACTGCGATAAATCAGAACCAGCAGAACTTCTTATGCTGGCAATAGATAGAATATTAAAAGGCGACATATGGATTCAACGCCATCTTGTATCACGAGTGATTGGATCACTTGTACAAATGAAACCCGCCCCCGTAGATAACAATACTAAACAAAAATCAGCCCATTCCATTAAATTACTAGCCACACTTTCTAACCGTGAACGCGAAGTAGCAGGCATGATCCGTTCTGGTGATAGCAATAAAGCGATAGCAGGGGCCCTCTTTATCTCAGAAAGAACTGTCAAAGCGCATTTAACCTCTATATTTAAAAAGCTTAAGGTTTCTGATCGTTTACATTTAGCCTTGTTTATAAAGGAATATAATTGATCAATTATAAGAAATGGGCTACTCTTTATTAACTGAAATCTATAAAATTTTAATACGGACATGAATCTTAAATACTCGCTCACTATTAGTAGCATAATTATTTGCCAGCTCCTCCCATCCTTTTCATCAGCCCAAACATTACAACAAGCAATACAAAGAACTATTGATGAAAACCCTCAAATTCAGACTGCAAAGTCCGAACGTTCTGCTGTTGAAAATGAAATAAGCCAGGCAAAATCAGCTTATTTTCCCACTATTGATATCGCAGCGGGTATAGGCTGGGAACAGTCATCAAACCCAACTACACGAAGCAGAACAGATGGCACCGTTTCTTATGGTCGTGAAGAGGCTTCAATTCAATTAAAGCAAATGATTTTTGACGGCCTGGCGACCCCCAGTGAAGTTAATCGTCACGAAGCCAGAACAAATGCCAGAGCTTATACTGTTTATGGGCAATCAGAAATCACCGCCTTAAACGCTGTTGAAGCCTATATAAATGTATTACGTCGTCAGGAATTATTGTCCTTAGCCAAAGACAATTTATTAGTTCATCAAAGAGTAAATGATCAAATTCAACTTCGTAGCCAGCGAGGTATTGGTAAACGCGCTGATGCTGACCAGTCTAATGGACGTTTAGCGCTAGCAGAAAAAAACACCCTCTCTGAAATTGGCAACCTTAAAGATGCTGAAACAGCCTTCTTAAGAGTGATAGGCGCATTACCTAATGATTTACAAGCGATTTCAGCCCCTACTGAGGCCTTACCTACTGATTTAGAAATAGCGATTGAGCAAGCATTAGCCAACCACCCTATATTAAAATCGGCTAATGCTGACATTGATTCTGCTTTTGCTCAGCATCAAACAGCAAGAGCGGCATACATGCCTCGTTTAGACTTTGAAGCCAGTGCATCTCACAATGTTGATCTGGATGGTATTAAAGGTAAAAATGAAGATGCCAGCGCCATGTTACGCCTTAGGTACAACCTTTTTAATGGCGGTAAAGACCTTGCCAGACGCAAAGAAACCTCTCAATTAATCAATCAAGCCAAAGACATCAGAGACAATACCCACAGACAAGTAGTGGAAAGCATGCGCTTATCATGGGTTGCTTATCAAACCATAAAAAGCCAGCTGAATTTCTTTAAAACGCATCAAGACTCCAGTATTAAAAGTAATGCCGCCTACCAGAAACAATTTAATATTGGGCAACGTACATTACTGGATTTATTAGACTCAGCAAATGAAATGTTTGTCTCTAAAAGTTCATACACCAATGCCAAGTTTGATGAGATATTCGCCCAATATCGGATATTAACCAGTAAAGGCGCTTTAAATAATTTTCTGGGTATCAAGTTACCTGATGAGATTAAAACAGTAGAAGAAGCAAGTT
>Ga0209184_1002034_pt1 | contig 11229 bp, 11 predicted proteins | sample EN8Hudsemesocosm_2_FD_184627 | JGI IMG/M metagenome (GOLD analysis project Ga0209184, IMG submission 184627) | Methane-oxidizing microbial communities from mesocosms in the Hudson Canyon - EN8C Hudson Canyon (SPAdes) (version 2) | ecosystem: Environmental > Aquatic > Marine > Cold seeps | place... | reverse complement strand
AAAAAGGCTTGTTAGTTTAGCTTTTGCTAATATATCTTGTGGACTAGCCAGGTGCAAGCTTTAGTATAGACCCCCGTGTGTTAGACTTATGCGCTCAGGGGGAGTTATGTTTACACAAGATGATTTAATGGCGCTGGCCAATATGCCCATGCCGTTTGGCAAGTATCAGGGGCGGGTAATAATGGATGTACCGGAAGAATATTTGCTGTGGTTTCAAGGTAAAGGCTTTCCTGAGGGCCGTTTAGGCATGTTGCTGGGTTTGTGCCTAGAGATAAAAATAAACGGTCTGGAGGGTATATTAGAGCCCATGCGCAATAAAACCCTGAGACCCGCTTAATGCCCCTGTTGGATGTCTGCCTGCCCGATCTGGGTTTTGATTACACAATCGTGGAGAGTCGCCGTAAAACCGCCGCCATTCATGTGACGCCCCAGGGGGTCGAGATACGTATTCCCCAAGGTGTGGATCATAGCTGGGCCCACGACTTTATCGCCGACAAACAAAACTGGGTAAAGAAAAAATTAAGCCAACAACAGGGGCACATTCAACGAGTGCCCAGTTTAGAACTAGACACTCAGATATTGTTTTTGGGCTCTTGGCGTACGCTTAAATATCAGCAAAGCCCAAGAGGAGTGTTACAGGTTGAGCCTCAGGAAATAATTTTTCTGTTTGCTAAGGCTCCCACACAACCGCAAATTCTCGCCACATTACAGGCTTACTTTAAGTGGCAAGCCAAAGAATTATTAGTATCAAAAACGTTTGGCATAGCCCAGCAGATTCATCAGCAGGATCGTTTGCAAAAGGTGATGTTTAGGCGCACTAAGAGTAAATGGGGGCACTGTACCAGCAGCGGTAATATTCAATATAACTGGTTAATTATGGGGGCACCTATGGGCGTGATTGATTATTTAATTTGTCATGAGGTGTGTCATTTACAAGAGCTTAACCACAGTAAAAAGTTTTGGGCGTTGGTAGAAAGTGTATGCCCGGATTATAAAATTCAGCGCCAGTGGCTTAAGGACTATGCCATGGAGTTGAGTTGGTGTTGATTGTTTGAAGCTGGAAAATTGAGAGTGGCTGATTAAAGAAAACGATGCATCAGCTACTCAGCATCCCGGCTGAAAAATCTGATGCATCGCTTTCTTTATCCGGCTTGGAAACCGCTTTCTAGTCTGCTGGTATTAATTGCAGCTTTTGTTTGCGTTTGAGTTTTTTAATAGCCGCTTCCCGTTTACACGCCTCACTGCGATTTTCACAATCTTCTTGATACACCATTTTTACTGGACGGCGGGCACGGGTATAACGAGCGCCTTTTTTATTGCACTGATTATGCTCTTGTACACGGCGCTCAAGGTCGGTGCATACGCCTGTGTATAAGCTGTCATCCTGGCAGCGCAGGATATAAACGTACCAAGCCACGTCTTTATTCTCGCTTTGTTATTATTTCAAAAACTTATCCACATACCAGCAACTGGCCTGAATGGTAAACCCCTGTTGTTTGGCCCAATCTAAACCTGCTTCTACCAGTGCCTCAGCATGGCCCTGTCCGCGCTGCCTAAAGGGCACAAAGGTATGCTGAAAATCAATAAGGGTATCGCTTAACATACTGTAATCCAGTCGTGCTGGCTCGCTACTTAGTTCAATAATAAAGCGATTTAATTGGGGTTGGTGCTCCACCTTATCCATGTGCACTCCTTGATAATGTTTAGCTAAATACGTTGAGTCATTGTAACCTTAATTTGTGCCCTTAGTGACTGTGAAGTGAGACTTCCATGAAACGCCTATTATTGGTCTTCCACGCCCCCTCAGATAATACCCAAAAAATGCTAAACGCCATGCAAGCGGCGGTGGACAATGCCGGTTTATCTCAGGTGGAATGCCGGGTTATTGCCCCCTTGCAGGCCGTACCCCAAGACGTATTAGAGTGTGACGCCATTATCCTGGGCACCACAGAGAATCTGGGGTATATGAGTGGGGCATTGAAAGATTTTTTCGATCGCGTTTATTATCCATGCCTGGAAGAAAAACAAGGTCTGCCAGTGGCGGCGGTGGTGCGAGCTGGCCACGATGGCACAGGTACCTGTCGCGCCCTTAATACCATACTAACCGGTTTAAAATGGCGCTGGGTGCAAGAGATCGTATTGTGCAAAGGGCCATGGCAAGAAACCTTTTTACAAGATTGTAAAGACCTGGCAGAGGCCATGGCGGTGGCCCTGGATGAAGGCATGATTTAGCTTGTGTTAATTGGCTTAGTATTTTTTGGAGCAGAACTTGATACACACTCATGTTATTACCGGTTTTTTAGGCACGGGTAAAACCACCACCTTGCAGTACCTGCTAAAACAAAAACCGGCCCATGAAAAATGGGTGGTGTTGCTGAATGAGTTTGGCAAAACCGGGCTGGACAGCGACCTTTTAAATAACGATGAAGTCGTGGTGAGCCAGGTAGCTGGCGGTTGTTTGTGTTGTGCCACGCCCCTGTTATTTCAAACGGCGTTAAATAAAATCATTCGCTTTGAAAAACCTCAGCGTATCTTGATTGAACCCAGCGGCCTGGGTCATCCGGATAAAATTGTTGAACTATTAAAGCAAGATCAGTATCAAAACATACTTAAAATTGAGGCTGTTTTAACGTTAATTGATGCCCGTAATTTAAATGACAAGCGCTATCGAGAACACGATATCTATCAAAGGCAATTGGCGGTGGCAGACATTTTTGTCGCCAATAAAATAGAGCTGGCAACAGACCAAGAGCTGGCAGAATTTGAAAAGTTATTGGATAAATATCAACGCCCAGGTATTCAGGTAAACCAAGGGCAAGTAAACCTTGAAACGCTGCAACAAACGCCTCATAACAAACCCAGGTTAGTCATCAATGCGATTTCCCAAGAGAACAACCCATTTTTTACCTACACCATTGCTCTAGATGCTAACCAATTATTGAGCCTACCAGAATTATTGGCCTACCTAATGAGCCTTGAACTAGCCCGCGTAAAGGCGGTGGTGCCCACTAAAGATGGCGCCATGTTATTGAATGGTGTGAAACAAGAAATAACCACCGAGCTAACCAAGTTGGTTACAGGTAATTTTCGCCTGGAGATTATCAGTGCCCAGGATTTGGATATTGACGTTATCACTGACACTATCAATGCCTTCACAGGAAAAAGTCACTGAATAAATGAGGCTATAGGCTGGCCAGTTGAATGATCAACAAAGCACCCGCACTCACCAGTAATGCTAGCCCCAGATTAAAAAAGCTGTGGGCTAGCATATGCAGGCGTTTATAGGCGTCACTGGCACAATTTAGTTTATTGGACCCTGGCAAGCACTTACATTCCTTGGCGCCATCCTTAACGGGCTCCAGCCAAATTTGCCCTTCTCGTTTGCCTCGATAAAATTCGGGCATCATGCATAAGTCTTGAATAAACTGCTTCATGGGAGGGCTCGATTTATGGTTGTTATGGGCTTATTGTGCGCCCGAGGCCAGCAAACAACATGCGCCAAAGGTCATAGATCCCTATGCATTAAGCTTTGGGTGGCTAAAATTTGGGGCTATTAACTCTGTATCAGGAACAAATTCATCTATGCAGGGTCATTGAACTAGGCTTGTCATTTCCGCTAAACTAACGGCCTTAAACAGGATTCATATTTGTGAACAGAATTTTAGTCTTCATATTAACAGCCGTGATGGCGGGCCAGAGTCTGGGCCTGTCATACGTTGCGCTGCCTGATATGAACACTAGCCACGCTCCCACGGCCTCTCAGGCCGACAGCAATGCCATGCCTTGTCACGATCAAATGCTTGAGCAGGTGCTTGATGATGCCAGCGCTACTGCCCACACTGATATGGCGGACTGCTGCGATCAAGCCGATTGCAGCTGTTGCTGGGGCTGTGCCGGCCTATTGAATGGTCAATTAACTATTTCCCCCAATCATCCTCCGCTGATTCACTTGCTTGGTTTCAAAACCCAGATGATCATCAGTCCAATTCAAAGCCTGTACCGCCCTCCCATCTTTGCTTAACACACCACAGTTGCGTCTAAAATTAGTATAAGTGCCCCAGGCACCCGTATCTCGTTGAGTAAAAACACATGAATTTTAACACTGTTGTAGTGCCAACTTTGGCATTTGTTGTGGGGTCCCTGATCTCGTACGCTTGGTTAGCTAATCAAAGCGTCAGTAAGCCCGGTGAGCCAGATGAGAAAACCCCCTTGTACTGGGTGGCGCCCATGGATGCCAATTACCGTCGCGATGAACCTGGTTTGTCTCCCATGGGGATGGATCTTGTGCCATTTTTTGCAAATGAAGGTGGGGACACAGGTGACAATGAACCGGGTACGGTGTCGATCTCTTCACAGGTTGAAAACAGTTTAGGGGTAAAAGTAACCCGAGTTGAGCGCACCGATCTGCATCGCAATATTCAAAGCGCCGGCTTCTTGCAATACGATGAATCGAGCATTCAGCATTATCATGTGCGGGTGAGTGGTTGGTTAGAAACCCTGTACGTAAGCAGCGTGGGGGACAAGGTTTCTAAAGGGCAAAAACTGTTTGACCTGTACAGCCCAGAACTGGTCTATGCCCAGGAAGAATACTTAGCGGCGATTTTAACCAAAAATAAAAGCCTCATTGAAGCTGCATTGTTAAAGATGCGCGCCCTGGGCATTAGCCAGAAACAAATCAAAACCCTTGAGAAAAATAGAAAGGTGCGCCAAGTGCTTACCTTTTACGCGGTGCGTGACGGTTATATCTCTACCCTCAATGTGCGTCAGGGCATGTACATACAACCTCAGTTAGAAATCATGGGCACCGGCGACCTAGATACTATCTGGGTGATTGCCGAGGTATTTGAGCGACAGGCCAGTTGGTTGCAAGAAGGGTTACCGGTGAAGATGACATTAGCCGCCTACCCTGACCGAGAATGGTTTGGCAAGGTAGACTTTATCTTTCCTGTGCTTAACAGTGAAAACCGCACCGTACAGGCGCGCATTGTTTTTGAAAATAAAAAACGTCTACTTAAACCCAACATGTTTGCTCAATTGGATATCACCGCCAGTGCCGTGAAAAACGCATTAGTGGTGCCCAGTGAAGCAGTTATCCACAGTGCACGTATGCAGCGTGTGGTATTGGCATTGGGCGACGGCAAGTTTCGCTCTGTGAAGGTAATGACCGGTATTGAAAGTCAGGGGCTAACCCAAATAAGTGCAGGGTTAGAAGAATCACAAAGTGTGGTACATAGTGCGCAGTTTTTAATTGATAGCGAATCCAGCATCAACGCCGACTTATCGCGCATGCAGCATGAAGAGCCTGCAATGGACATGGAGCCAGCCAGCCGAGTATGGGTCTTAGGTAAGGTGACCGCCCAGGAAGGAGAGCACGCCCTTAAGATTCAACATGAAGCTATTCCGCAGTGGCAATGGCCACAGATGAACATGAGCCTTAATGTTCAACAGGATATTGCCATTGGTGATTTTAAAAATGGCGACAGCATTGGCTTTTGCTTGGATAAAATGCCAGACGGTGAATACTTAATTACCCACATAGAAAAACAGTCTCCTGACGCTTCAGGCATGGAGATGAATCATGATTAAAAAAATCATTCAAGCGTCGGTGGAAAACCGACTGTGGGTAATGTTAATTACCCTGTTGTTTATTGGCGTGGGTTTATACAGCGTAAAAAATACCCCGGTGGATGCCATACCCGATTTATCTGATGTGCAGGTGATTGTAAAAACCTCCTACCCTGGGCAAGCGCCGCAAGTGGTGCAAGATCAAGTAACCTATCCCCTCACCACCGCCATGTTAAGTGTGCCCAAGGCCACTACCGTGCGTGGTTTTAGTTTTTTTGGTGACAGTTATGTGTACGTTATTTTTGAAGACGGCACCGACATGTACTGGGCGCGCTCGCGAGTGTTGGAATACTTATCCCAGGTAACCGGAAAACTTCCCGCTGCCGCCAAACCCGAACTGGGCCCGGACGCCACCGGCGTGGGTTGGATTTTTAACTATGCCTTGGTAGATAGAACCGGCAAACATGACCTAAGTGAATTACGCAGCCTGCAAGATTGGTTTTTAAAATACGAGTTGCAAACCGTAGCGGGGGTGTCGGAGGTGGCCACCGTGGGCGGCATGGTGCGCCAATATCAGGTGCAAATTGACCCGCTTAAATTGCGCGCCTACGGCATTCCGTTAAACCATGTGCACAACGCCATTAAGATGGCCAATCAAGAATCCGGGGCCTCGGTATTGGAGCTAGCCGAAGCAGAATATATGGTACGCATTAATGGTTACATACAAAATGTCGAGGACATAAAAAATATCCCCTTAGGGGTTAATACCAAGGGCTCCCCTTTATTGTTAGGTGACATTGCTTTGGTGCAAGTGGGGCCCCAGATGCGCCGCGGCATTGCCGAACTTGATGGTGAAGGCGAGGTAGTGGGTGGCATAGTGGTCATGCGCTTTGGTGAAAATGCCCAGGCCACCATAGATTTAGTAAAGCAAAAAATTAATAGCCTAAAATCCAGCCTTCCAGATGGGGTGGAGATTATCGTCACCTACGACCGCTCTAATTTAATTCAAAGCGCCATCGACAATCTAATGGAAAAACTGGCGGAAGAATTTATTGTGGTGGCGTTAATTTGCATGCTGTTTTTGTTTCACTTTCGCTCCTCCTTAGTGGTGGTTTTTAGCTTGCCCGTGGCCATACTGGGGGCGTTTATTATTATGTACCTGCAAGGCATTAACGCTAACATCATGTCCCTGGGCGGCATTGCCATTGCCATCGGAGCCATGGTGGATGGGGCCATAGTGATGATTGAAAACCTGCACAAACACTTTTCCCGCCAAACGGTGACCAAACAAAACCGTTGGCAAATTGTTACAGAGTCGTCGCTTGAAGTGGGGCCCGCGTTATTTTTCTCGCTGTTAATCATAACCTTAAGTTTTTTGCCCGTGTTTACCCTGCAAGCCCAGGAAGGGAAATTGTTTACGCCCTTAGCGCTGACCAAAACTTATGCCATGGCCATGGCGGCGGCGTTGGCCATTACCCTAGTGCCGGTATTAATGGGCTATTTTATTCGTGGCAAGATTGTGGATGAAAAACACAACCCGCTAAACCGCGTATTTGTGGCCCTGTATCAGCCTGTTATTAAACAGGTATTAAATTACCCCAAGAGTGTTTTATTGCTCACGGTGTTGTTAGCCATGAGTGCCATTTATCCCATTCAAAATACCGGCAGTGAATTTATGCCGCCGCTGGATGAAGGGGATTTAATGTACATGCCCACCACCTATGCCGGTGTGTCGGTGGGTAAGGCACGGCAAATTTTGCAGCAAACCGATAAAATTATTAAAACCATTCCCGAAGTGAAAACCGTGTTTGGTAAAATTGGTCGCGCCCAAACCGCCACCGACCCGGCGCCGCTCACCATGATTGAAACCGTGATTCAATTTAAAGATAAAAGCCAATGGCGCCCCGGCATCACCAGTAAAGATATTCAGGATGAATTAAACCAAAAAATTAATTTTCCAGGGTTAACCAATGCGTTTGTCATGCCCATTAAAACCCGTATCGATATGCTGGCCACGGGTATTAAAACTCCGGTGGGCATTAAGGTGGCGGGGCCAGAATTAAAAGTGATAGAAGGCATAGGGCAGCAGCTTGAAACCATTTTACAAGATGTGCCCGGTACGCTCTCGGTATACAGCGAACGTGTAGTGGGTGGCCGTTACATTAAGGTGGACATAGATCGCGCCAAAGCCGCCCGTTACGGTTTGAATATTCAGGATTTACAAACCACAGTGCAAACCGCCATTGGCGGTGTGGACGTAACCCAAACCGTGGAAGGGTTGGAACGTTATCCGGTAAACGTGCGTTACCTGCAAAAATACCGCGACAGCTTAACTCAGCTGCGCCTGTTACCCATTCTCACCAGTTCTCAGCAATACATCACCCTCAGCGACGTGGCGCGAGTGTATGTGGACGAAGGAGCGGCGGTGATTAAAAGTGAAAACGCGCGCCTTAACGGTTGGACTTATGTGGATATTGAGGTGGAAGACCTGGCCGGTTACGTACAAAACGCACAACAGGTGGTGACCGATCAGCTGGACTTACCGGCAGGCTACTCGCTGCAATGGTCGGGGCAGTACGAATACATGATTCGCGCCCAACAACGTTTCAACATGGTGATGCCGCTTACCTTAGGCATTATTGCCTTGCTGCTGTACTTGAGCTTTCGTCGGGTACCCGAGGTGGTGATGATTTTATTAACCATGCCATTTTCGTTATTGGGTGGTTTGTATTTAATTCACTATTTGGGTTTTCAATTTTCGGTGGCCGTGGGGGTGGGCTTCATTGCTCTTGCCGGGGTGTCGGTGGAAATTGGCGTGTTGATGCTTTTGTATTTAAATCAAGCCTGGCAGAGAGAGCAGGAGTTGGCGGCGCTAAATGGTCGTGAGGCTAGCTTGCCCACCGCCATTATTCACGGTGCCAGCCAGAGATTGCGCCCCATCTTAATGACGGCCATCTCTACTATGGTGGGTTTGCTGCCCATTATGCTTTCCGAAGGGACCGGTTCACAAGTCATGCAGCGTATTGCCGCGCCTATGGTGGGGGGGATGTTATCCACACTGGTGTTAATTCTTCTGGTGCTGCCTGTGGTGTTCTTGGTGTACAAGCAAGTTTCTATGGCTAAGCGGTGAGGGCGAAAAGGTAGCTGATTAATTGCTAATGGTGGCCATTAATAGGGCCACCATTACAGTTACTTTTTATCTGCCTTGGGGGCTATGTTCATTTCAATAAAACCATTTAATTCAGAAATCGACCGAATCACATATACAGATTTATTCGTCGATAATTCTTCCAGTTTTTGTAAAAAGCCATCATTCCAAAACTTTGGACAAAGCTTTAACACTTTATAGCTTTGCAAAGAGCCTTTTAAAATGGAACTGCCATCCGGCCAACCCTCAGGCTTAACAAATAGCCCTTTTATAAGCCGCTTGGTTACTAACCAGTAACTGACAAGATAGGGTAAGTCTATATAGATCAATGTATCAGCCACATCTATACGTTTATTGAATGACTCAATTAGATCGAATCCATCCATGATCCAGCTATCAGAGGATAGTATATTTTCATGTTCTCTATCGTAGGTCTTTCGATCTACTAGGTCGCCATTTGTTTTATATAGAATTGAATCTAATTGATGCAATTGTATGCCTGTTGCTGACGCCAGGCTTTTACTCAAGGTGGATTTACCACTACCGGGTTTACCAAAAACGGCTATCTTATTCATACTGCCTCCATTGATTGAAGCTAATCCCATGAGGCAGAAATAGAAAACCCGCCTCTTGGGCGGGTTTGACAAACTACAAGCGCATCAAAAAACCCACCATTCCTATGGAATGATGATAATTCGAGTTGCTCGTTGCGTAAGGTTTATATTCATAAATTCATATTGGTAGATGGGTTTATTAATGTCAACTGATAATCGGATAAAAGGTGTTCGTTAAAGCGTGGCAGATCACCGAGCTATACTGTTCATCCTGAACATATAAAAAAGCCCGCGATTTAGGCGGGCAAAACGGTCTGCTACAAATTTTAACTATTCAATTTAATCAATGGTTAATGTCTTGCTAGATTTAAGATCATTTTGGATAGCTTCGTCGGTAAACAATACTGGGCGCCAAGTGCCTGCGCTAAACAATTTAGTTTGGTCACTGTAATGATCCGACTCAGGGTCATGGCTTTGGCTATAGGTTAACCAAGCATCGGCCACTGGCCCTTCATCGGTAAACTCTAACGCCATTACCCAGCTGGCACCGTGCACCACCATGTACCCAGCGTTAGGAATAGTAGCGGCCGCATTAATGTTAAATACGCCGTCTACCGAACCACCACCTGGAATAGAAATACGGTCGGCATTTTTCATGTGAAATTGCAGGTCACCCAACTTGGCATCCAGCGGAAAGTTGTAAGCTGCCAATTTTGTTACCGCATTCGCAAGAGCGATTAAAACTGGATCGGTATCATCGGTGGCGTCATTAGCGCGCGCTTTTAATCCTGATGGTGTTGTAACCGGGTGAGTAGCATCAAAGCCGGTTTCAAATAAATCGGCTTTTAATACACGTTCGGTGCCCGACTTATATTCGTTCATTAACTCACGGAACACATGGGCGCCAATACTTTCATTGCTGTATAAACCGTCCCAGTTGGTTATAACAGTACAAGCCGCCGATATATCCACCACAGATAAATCCAGTAAAGTAATGTTGCTTTTACCGGCACAGCGCGCCGCCACATCATCTTTTAATAACTCAGATAACAAAGCACGTTCGCTGGTTACTACACTCTTGAGTTCCGTTAACGAAAACTTGCCGTCGCTTCCCGAAACACCAGTAGGTGATACTTCTTCCAACAGCTTGGCGTTCATGCGAGTACGGGGTGAACGAATGGTTTGTTCTGGCCCATACACAATGGAGTAACCTTCTAACGGCGCGTTCACGTTGCTTAACCAATGGCTGGAGTTAGCGTTAAACACGTAATCGCTGCGGGTCATTTGTGGCATGGCGGAATAGGGGGCGGTGCCGGCCACTGGGGTGGTGGGGTCGGTAATCCAGCTGTAAAACGGGTTGGCGCCATCCAGCACTAGGCTACCGCTGCCTTCGGTCCAGGCCGCTTGCAGTGCAAAGCTTGTGGCATCGGTGGGGGGGTTATTAAGAATGTCTTTTAAACCATCGTCCACTAGGCTAAACAGGTTAGCGGTACGGGCGGCATCAATATAAAAGGCATTGCCGTCGCTGTCGCTGGCAATGGTGTTTACCCAAGGAATGCCCTGATGCTCTTTAAAGGCTTGTTTAAACTCATCCAAATTTTGGGCGCGGTTCATGGCCAGCCACTGGGGCACAATATTAGTGTTGCCGGCATTGGCGTCTCGGTAGGTCATAACCTGGCCCGAGTAGTTCCAGCTCATCATGGGGCCGTAATGGGTGGAGTACAGGGTACGGCTTAGGTCGGTTAACGCGTTGTCATCCCCCAGCACTTTAATGGTGAAGTCCTGGCTGGTCATGTCGCGGTATTCGCCGTCGTAGCTGTAACGCAGTGGGTTTTCAGGGTCTAGCGTTAAGGTATACAAGGTCATGCGCTTGGATTGGCTCACGGTATGGGTCCAGGCAATGTTCTCGTTAAAGCCAATTAAAATACCGGGCACACCCACAAACCCCACCCCGGTAACATT
>Ga0209184_1002029_pt1 | contig 11248 bp, 6 predicted proteins | sample EN8Hudsemesocosm_2_FD_184627 | JGI IMG/M metagenome (GOLD analysis project Ga0209184, IMG submission 184627) | Methane-oxidizing microbial communities from mesocosms in the Hudson Canyon - EN8C Hudson Canyon (SPAdes) (version 2) | ecosystem: Environmental > Aquatic > Marine > Cold seeps | place... | reverse complement strand
GTTCAATATAGGTGGATGAATTACCAATTAATACCGTGGTTAACATGCCAATGTCCTGATCGGCCATTTCATCAAGACGAACAAGCTGTATGGCTTGTCTGCGACGATAGGCTGATTTTACAATGGCTACAGGGGTAGCTGGGTCACGATATTTTAATAAAATATTTTGTGCTTCAACGATTTGTTGTGTGCGTCGGCCACTTTTTGGGTTATACAAGGCGACTACAAAATCAGATTGAGCAACGGCATCTAAACGACGAGCAATGGTCGGCCAGGGGGTTAATAAGTCAGATAAGGAAATAGAACAAAAGTCATGGGTTAACGGAGCGCCAACCAAGGATGCACAGGCAGATAACGCAGTACTGCCTGGCACAATTTCTACCGTTATTTCACTTTCCGGGGTCCAGCCAGCTTTAAGCAGAACTTCATAAGTGGGTCCAGCCATGCCGTAGACACCAATATCACCAGATGAAATAAGAGAGACTTTTTTGCCTTGTTTAGCTTGTTCATAAGCTTCAATGCAACGGTCTATTTCTTCAGTCATGCCTTTTCTGACAACTTCTTTACCTTCAAGCAGGTCTTTAACCAATTTGATATAGGTTGTATAGCCAATAACGACATCAGATTCAGCGATAGCACTTTTGGCTCTGAATGACATATGTTCTTCGGCTCCAGGGCCAAAACCAACTAAGAATATTTTTCCGCTCATGATTTTTAGGGGGTAGTCTGTAGAGGGGTAGGGTGGGCATTGCCCACCCTACGGTTTTAACTGTTTTTAACGATAGAAACGGTGGCATTTTTACCATCACTACCACGATATTTAAATTTTTCAACCAGCAAGTAATTCATATCTGTATTGGCAGCCAATATGGCAGCGGCTTCAGAAACAGAAGGTGTCCCCATATATTTTAAAACCACCGCAGATGGACTTGGAACCTTTATTTCAGCTAATTGTTCAGCCGTATAAAAGCTTAAAGGCCATTGATATTTTTCTGCCAGTTGTAATATGGCTTGCTCATCATTTTTTTTGTCTATTGTAGCGAGTTGAAGCACTGCTTGTCTGTTTAGTTTGATAGAGTCTAATGCTTTATCAATCACCTCTTCCAGTGTTTGTAACGGTGTGCCTCGATCACAACCTATGCCTAAAACAACTTTCATGCTGGCGGTCTGTATACAACCAGTCTTTCTTCCAGTTGTTTCCACATAGTGGCTGATACACTTTTATTGGTTACCCATAATAAGGCTTTAAAGTGATTTAAATCGACATCTTCAAAGCGTTCAAACAGATGAATGTTCGCTGGTAGTGGAGTGGGGCGCGTCCACCAGTTTTTTGCGCCTGCTTCCTGGATAAAGGCAACGGGTTCTTCATTGACAACATGTGCTGAAACGCGGGTAATATTGATTTTTGGTGCTTCAACTTTCCAGCCTAATTCGCGGCCTAATATATCAACGGGAATTGTTTTTCCTACATCTGAAGCAGTAGTTAATACAGGGGTACCTTGAGTTAATGCCGCAATTTTTTCAGCATAAGCATTGGCTCCACCTACATGACCTGAAAGCACAGGAATTACAAACTGACCTGCATCATCAACAACAATAACACCAGGATCCTCATCTTTAGACTTTAAGTAAGGCGCTATCAGCCTGACAACGGCTCCTAAAGATACTAGAAAGACCAATTGATCGTAGTCAGTAAATAATGAAGAAATTTCGTTACGAAAAGGACCTGAATAGGCGCGTATATTATTACTCAGTCCAGTCATTAAGGGCGCAAACTTTTCAGAAACAACAACGTCGGCTTCAGGCAGTTTTTCTGCTAATGATTTAACTTGTCCAGCACCATGTTTGGTAATGGCGATAAGAACAATTTTGGGTTCTGCTGTTGTCATTTTATTACGCGGGTAAAAGGGGAGGATTATAACCTAGTATTTAAGTCGGTAATAGCGGTGTAGTCGATGTTAATAAAAGTTAAGGAGATTTTTGTAATAGATAGCTATCGAGATATATACTCATTTAGAAAAATTTTCTCAGCGGGGCGGTCAGTATAAGCAATTTTAATCTTTATAATTTCTTTAAGGTTGGCATTAAATAAGTCGACTAAAGTAGGGTCAAAATGTTGGCCTGACTCAGAATTTATTAGCTCTACTGTTTTGTCTATAGTCCATGCTTTTTTATAAGGTCGATCCATTGTTAGTGCATCAAAGACATCAACGATAGCAACAATACGGCCATAAAGATGAATATCAGTTTCTTCTAGTCCTCTTGGGTAACCGGTACCATTCCATTTTTCATGATGATTTAAGGCGATAATACTTGCTTGATGCAGCAATTTATTGCTAGATCGATTTAAAATCTTTTCACCTATGGTGGTATGGCTTCTCATGATATCCCACTCATTGTCTTCTAAAGGACCAGGTTTAAGTAAAATTTTATCAGGAATACCAATTTTACCGACATCATGCATAGGGGCTGAATACAACAGTGATTCGGCTTCTTTATCATTCATGCCCATGGCTTTAGCTAAACATTGAGCATAATGTCCTACGCGGAGTGTGTGCATGCCTGTTTCAGAATCACGAAATTCAGCTGCATAACCTAAACATTCAATAATTTCGGTTTGTGAATCTTTTAGTTCCTGGCTACGTTGTTGAATAGCATTTATGATTGATTTGTTATAAGTATTGAGTTCTTTTAGGGAAAGATAGTCTGTTAATAAGTGATGTATACGAAATAAAAATGTATCTTCATTAATAGGGAGATTGATAAAGTCTTTTACTACTTTATCAATGGCTGGAGTAGTATCCTTATCTTCATTTATGAGAATAACGGGGGGTAAGTTATCATCAGAGCAAAAGGTTTCTAGTTTTTTGCTGAGTTCAGAGGCTGTTAAATTTTCAATAGGGCTGATAATGACTAGGTCAGGAGAAAATTTATCATACTGCTCTTTAGCCGTTATGACATTATCACAGCATTGTATATTTTGATAATTGTTCGATTTAAGTAAAGTAGTAATGCTATCTATATGTTCAGCAGCTATAAGTAGAATATGGGCATCAGTACTTTTGTCTTGAAGATCGTCGATCATTGTTGTCATATTAATAAATATGAGAGAAATTAATGAGTGATTTTAACTTTAGCTGTTTTTGTGTTGTTTGCAAGAATATCAGTTTTTAATATTTAAGTGTATTCTTAAATATTAATGATGAAGCTTTATCTCTATATGGGAATGTTTAAAAAAACAGGAGTTGTATATGAATAACTTGCGACGGTTGTTGAATACGATAGATTTTCAAGGTTATAAGTCTTATAAGAAACTTCTTGGTGATTATACCTTTCTAGGTTTTTTGTTGCGGATTGATCATGTGCAAGGGGACCCTTTTGCTCATCCCTCTCGTTGCCGTATTTTTGTTAAAGACAAGCAGGTTAAGCTTTCTAAGTCATTATTCAATACTCATATTAGAAAGATTGCACTAGAAGACTTTCTTGGACGCTGTTTTAGCAAGGCAATAGAAAAGCAGGTACAAGGTAAGCGAGGGGATGGCATGAGCGGAATAATGTCTATAGCGACTTATGGGCAAGAGGTTCTTGAGCGTAATACGGTACTTATCCATGATGGCGATATTGAATTTCGTATACAGATTGCTTTGCCTGCAGACAAGCGTAGAGTGAATGCCAGGCAGGCAAGTATTATGCTATTTGAGGAACTACCCGCTGTTGTGGCAACTGCGCTGGAGCCACTTAAAACAAATATGCACAGCGTACAGCAACATGTTGATTCAGTTGAGGATCAGCAAGCCTTGCGGCAGCAATTGTCAGAACAGCAGTTAGTGGCCTTTATTGCAGATGGCTCTCTTTTACCTCGATGCAGTGGTGTTGATGATGGTGTGCTAGAAAATGCCATCGCATTTAAATCGCCAGTATCGTTAGCCGTAACACTGAAGCAGCCTCATGGTGGAGAAGTTGTCGGGATGGGTATTCCTGAAGGCGTGATATTAATAGTTGGAGGCGGTTTTCATGGTAAATCCACTTTACTGCATGCGCTTGAACGAGGGGTATATGATCATATCGTTGGAGATGGGCGGGAAAAGGTCGTTAGTCTTCCTAGTGCAGTTAAAATAAGGGCTGAAGATCGAAGGGCTATTACTAATGTGGATATCAGTCCTTTTATTAGCCGACTTCCACAGGGTAAAGAGACTCGTCAATTTTCTACCCAGGATGCCAGTGGCAGTACCTCTCAAGCGGCTAATATTATGGAAGCATTAGCGGTAGATAGCCGCTTGTTGTTGATTGATGAAGATACCTCGGCCACTAATTTTATGATACGAGATGAGCGCATGCAGGCATTGGTATCTAAAGAGAAGGAGCCGATTACTCCCTTGCTACATCGTATCCAGGATTTAAAGCATCATAACGGTGTCTCTGTTACCTTGGTTATGGGCGGTTCGGGTGATTTTTTTGCAGTCGCAGACACCGTAATTATGATGGATAATTACCAGACCAAAGATGTGACGAATGAGGCAAAGGCCTTGGCACATGATGCCATACCTAAAGGTAGCCTGTTTCCGGAAATAAAAGCCAGTTATCAGCGTTTGCCTGTGGCACAGTGTTTAAGTCCTGAATATCTAAGATATAAAGAGAAAATTCAAGCCATAGAATGCAGAGTGTTACGTTATGGTCAGCTGGACATTGATCTGTCTCAGGTGGAACAACTGGTTGATACAGCTCAGTTAACGGCTATAGGATATTTTATGCGTTATTTTTATCTACAGCTTAGCAATGATGATCTAGACTCTATTGATATAGTTAAGGGGCTAGCTCAAGCATTGGCTGCTGCAGAGCAACAAGGTCTGGATTGCCTTACCCCTTATATTATGGGAACACTGGCAATGCCACGTCTGCATGAACTAGTCGCCACCGTTAATAGAATGAGGAATCTGCGTTTAACAAGCGCTAAATGTTAAGCAACCCGCAGTTAATTGTGGGGCGAAGGCTTTAGCCTTCATTTGCTATCAGCTGAAACATACGAGGCTAAAGAGACTGTGAAAGTATTCTCATTATAACCCGGCAATTCTCAATTTAAAGAAACTCAATGACTTATGCTTAGATATGGCTTAAACACACATTTCTGAAATTCTAAATCATATCTGATTACCCACAAGCGAATTAGGCCGCTTACGGCCACCAATCAGAGAATAACAAAATCAATGGCTTATGATTTTGTTATTCAAGAGCTTCAGACTTTTTATACAAACCTTCAATATCTGGATCAAGACATTCTTTACCGAGATGGAGTGTGAAGCTTGCATTACTGGCGCTCTAAAGTATCTGAGACTCGTAGCTAACCCTGTATCTTTTTGTTTAAAAACGTAGAATCAGTCATTTTGTAGAGACGTAGCATGCTACGTCTCTACGTATCTGGAAAACCTCAGTAGAATAATCAATTCTAGCTTATTAGTGACATATCAACCACGAAGTACAGGGAGAAGCTATTTATGTCTTACTGTTGTTTTAAGACAAAAGGAGGAGCGGGATCTTAGGAAGTGAGGCTTTAGCCTCGCCTGAAATAGACGAGGCTAAAGCCTCACTTCCTAAGTCAATAGTATTGGGGAAAGTCGTTATAAAGTGTCTTATCTTAATACCCCTGGGCTAGGGATATAGCTATCCAGCACTTCAATATAATTGGTTCTTTCAAAGGCCGCGGGGTTAATTGCATGTTGTTTGCTGATACTGCCTTTAAGCTGTTGTACAGATTCATATTCATGCTGCTCTAACCAGTCGTTGAGTTCATTGTGAATAAGTTTTAACTGTTGCGGGCCTTTTTCTAATAGTACGCTACATAAATGAGTAACATCAGCACCGACTAACAGGGCTTTAACTACATCGTCTACGGTATGAAATCCACCTGTTACGGATAAAGATAAATCTACCTGACCGTAGAGCAAGGCAATCCAGCGTATGCGTAATAAAGCTTCGGTTGGTGTGGAAAGGTGAATTTTAGGTGTGACCAGCAATGTTTCAAGATCTACTTCGGGTTGATAAAAACGGTTGAATAGGGATACGCCATTGGCCCCCGCTTGTTCTAAACATCGAATAAAGTGCAGTGGGGCACTGAATTGAGGGGATAGCTTCATGTTGATGGGCAGGGAAACATGAGCCCGCAATTGAGTTAGCAAGTTTAAATAACGCTCTTCGACTTGCTGGCTACTCATTTCTATATCAGCGGCAATAAAATACACATTCAGCTCCAGAGCATCTGCTCCGGCCTGTTGCATGGCTTTACCATATTCAATCCAGCCATCGGTACTGGTGCCATTCAGGCTGGCAATAATGGGGATGTCGAGATGGGATTTTAGTTGTTGTAATTGTTGCAGATAACGATCCTGATAACTGCTGATTTCCATTGGTGTAGGATGAAAGCTGGAGGCTTCAGCATGACCTATATCCTGTTGATGAAAAAAACGATCATGCTGTCTGGATTCAGCTTCTATGCGTTCTTCAAATAAAGAATGCATCACCAATGCCGAAGCCCCGGCATCTTCCAATTGTTTGGCGCTATCCAGGTCTTTACTAAGAGGCGATGCGGAAGGGACTAACGGGTTTTTTAGTGTTAACCCAAGATATTTGCTGCTTAAGTCTGCCATCTTTATGCCCCTTATGAAGTTTGTTTATTTGTTACTTTAACTGCCGCAACACTGGCACTGTCAGACCAGTCCAGTTCGGCAAGTTGTTGGTAATAGTGGTAGCGATGATTAACATCCTGTTGGGCTTGCGCCAAAAACTTTTCCGCATCTTCCGGGTGAGTCTGCCACAGCATATCAAAACGGGTTTCGGTGCGGATAAAGTCTTGATAGGGAATGGATGGAGCAGCAGAATCAAGATGCATCGGATTCTTGCCTAGCTTGATACGATTCGGATTAAATCGGAATAGCGGCCAATGTCCACTTTTTACTGCCAATTGCTGTTGCTGGTGATTATTAGACAAGTCTATGCCATGAGCGATACAAGGCGAGTATGCAATAATCAAGGAAGGCCCCTGATGTGCTTCGGCCTCTAAAAAAGCGCGTAATGTTTGTGTATCTTTGCCTGCATAAGCAACATGGGCGACATAGACATTTTCATAATCCATGGCAAGCAGGGCCAAGTCTTTTTTGGCTGTTGCTTTACCGCTGGCGGAGAATTTTGCCACGGCACCACGAGGTGTTGCTTTAGATGTCTGGCCCCCAGTATTAGAATAAACTTCAGTATCAAGAACCAGTATATTGACATTGCGACCGCTAGCCAATACATGATCAAGTCCACCATAACCAATATCATAGGCCCAGCCATCACCACCGATAATCCAGACGCTTTTTTTGCACAGATTTTCGGCTAGCTTAGCCAGTTGGGTTGCTGCGGGTGTCTCTATAGTGGCTAGTTGTTCAGATAATAATTCAACGCGTTGGCGTTGTTCATAAAGACCTGATTCATCGGATTGATCTGCATTAATCAGTTTATCAACCAAGGTATTATCCAGTTGTGGTTTTAACTGCAGTAATAATTCACCCGCAAATTCACTGTGTTTATCGATGGCGACTCGCATACCAAGACCGAATTCAGCATTGTCCTCAAATAATGAGTTATTCCATGCAGGCCCTCGGCCTTCAGCATTTTTGGCCCAAGGTGTAGTGGGCAGGTTGCCACCATATATCGATGAGCAACCGGTGGCATTTGCCACCACCATACGATCTCCGAATAACTGGCTGGCAAGTTTAAGATAGGGTGTTTCACCACAACCTGCACAGGCGCCAGAGAATTCAAATAAAGGCTGCATCAACATAGAGCCTTTAATGGTTGAGGCCTTGATTTGGCGCCGGTCATATTCAGCCAAAGAGAGGAAATAATCCCAGTTTTCTTGTTCCTGTTGTTTTAAAGGCTGTATTTCTGCCATGTTGAGAGCCTTGCGACTGGCATTTGATTTATCCCTGATCGGACAAATATCAACACACAGACTACAGCCAGTACAATCTTCTGGAGCTACCTGATAGCTGATTTCCAACTCTGCAGGGAAATCTTTGCCTAATACCTGGGTATGTTTGAAACTATTGGGAGCAGAAGTGAGTTCTTTGCCGGGAACGAGTTTGCTACGAATAACGCCATGAGGGCAAACCATCACACATTTACCGCACTGGGTACATAAATCTTTCTCCCAGACCGGGATTTCCAAAGCCAGATTCCTTTTTTCATAAGCGGCAGTGCCTAAGGGGAAACTGCCATCGGCAGGAAATAAACTAACAGGAAGGCTGTTGCCTTGACCTGCAATGATCTTGGCGGTAACGTTACGAACAAATTCAGGCGCTGATTCAGCGACAGTAGCTTGCAACTCAAGCTGACTGGAAATTTGCTGAGGAATCTCAATCAAGTGTAAACAGGCTAGTGTTTCATCTATCGCTTTAAAATTAAGCTCAACCATCCGTTTATTTTTTCTGCCGTAAGTCTTTTCCACCGCCTGTTTGATTGAGCTGATGGCTTGGTCTTGTGGCAAAATGCCTGAAATAGCAAAAAAGCAGGTCTGCATAATGGTATTAATACGTTTTGCCATGCCTGTTTTTTCAGCTACCGCATAGGCATCAATGCAGTAAAGTTTGATTTGCTTGTCGATCATTTGCTGTTGCATTTTTTTGCTCAGCGTTGACCAGATATCAGCTTTTTGTGCGGGGGAGTTAAGCAGAAAAACAGCACCGTCAGCAGCCAAATCCAGCATGTGATAACGGCTTAAGAATACCGCCTGATGACAGGCTACAAAGTTGGCGTCGTTATCGGCTATCAGATAGCTGGAATGGATGGCTTTAGAACCAAAACGTAAATGTGAAACAGTCACTGCCCCTGATTTTTTTGAATCATAAACAAAATAACCCTGAGCATTAAGTTCGGTACTATCGCCTATGATTTTTATGCTGTTTTTATTGGCACTCACGGTGCCATCACTGCCTAGACCATAAAAAACAGCTTGAAAATTATGTAGGTGAGCATCGGTGCGAAAATCAGGATTCCAGTCCAGGCTGTGAAATTCAACATCATCATTAATACCGATAGTAAAATGATTTTTTAGTAGGGTTTGAGTCAAGTGATCGAAAACAGCTTTGACCATTGCCGGGGTAAATTCTTTAGATGAAAGTCCATAACGGCCGCCAATGATTTTTGGCATCTCAGTAAATTTACTTTCGCTGCTATGGTGATGTTGGGCTATTGCTGTGAGAACATCTTTATATAAGGGTTCTCCATCGGCACCGGGTTCTTTGGTACGATCAAGCACAGCGATATGACTGCAACTGGCAGGTATGGCTGCAATTAATGCTTCGGCTGAAAAGGGTCGATACAACCTGACTTTAATCGCCCCGACGGTCTCGCCTTGATTAAGCAGGTAGTCGACTGTTTCTTCAACCGTTTCTGCACCTGAGCCCATTAAAATAATGATGTGCTTAGCCTGCGGGTCTCCAATATAATCAAATAGCTGGTATTGTCGTCCGGTCAGGCTGGCAAATTTATCCATCGTTGCCTGCATAATGGCGGGCATATTGGTGTAATACGGATTAACTGATTCCCTGGCTTGAAAATACACATCCGGGTTTTGTGAGCTACCGCGTAATACCGGGTGCTCGGGAGATAAGCCACGGCTACGATGTGCTTGTACCCAGTCATCGTCTATCATTGCCTGATAAACGCTGTCATCAATGGTGGAAATCTTGGCTAATTCATGTGAGGTGCGAAAACCATCAAAGAAATGTAGCACAGGGATGCGACTTTCCAAACTGGCAGAGGTGGCAATTAAGGCAAAGTCCATCACCTCCTGAGGTGAGTTTGCCGACAACATGGCAAAACCCGTCATTCTGGCTGCCATCACATCACTATGATCGCCAAAGATTGATAAAGCCTGACAGGCTATTGAACGGGATGCAATATGAAAAACAGTAGGGCTTAACTCACCTGCAATTTTGTACATATTGGGCAGCATTAACAATAAACCCTGTGAAGCAGTAAAGGTGGTGGTTAAGGCGCCCGCCTGTAATGCACCATGGATAGCGCCTGCCGCACCTGCTTCGGATTGCATTTCAATGATTTCGGGTACCGTTCCCCAAAGGTTTGTTTGCCCGCGCGATGACCACTCGTCAGCGGCTTCACCCATCGGGGAAGCCGGGGTAATGGGGTAGATGGCAATCACTTCATTAAGCTTATGGGCAACAGTGGCGGCTGCCTGGTTACCATCTATGGTTAACATTACTGGTTTTGTCATCTTTGCACCTTTATAAACTTGCTTATTAAGTCCCTGGTTTTTTCAATCAACTACCTTTGTTGTATGTTTGTATATTTGAGTGTAGCGTAAATTGCCCAAGACAGAAGTCAGCTTGGATAAAATAGATCTCAGCAGAGGAGCAATAAATTTTTTATTACAGATCTCAGTTAAAGGAGTACTATTAAATTTAGTATCCTGCTGAATTTATATGATTGCAATATTTACCTTTAAGGTATATGGCTATATACAAACCACAGGTTTAAAAAAATTGAGATAGGGTGTTATTTCAGTAGGTAGGAGGGGCCTCTAGGCCGCGACCGAGACAAGATCAAGAGCTATCGCGGCTAGAAAGCCCCTCCCACTTTAAAGTACAGTGTGTTTTAACGTTCAATTTTGGTTTTAGGTATTAATCTCCCTTCAACCTGTGGCTTGTTAATCCCCATGTTAAGTTAAGAGGTTTTTATCTTTTCTAGGGTGGTTACGCTACCGTTAAGCCATGATACATTTTTCTTAATTTAACAACATTGGGGCGCAGACTTTAGTCTGCACTTTTCCTGATAGTAGTGCAGGCTAAAGCTTGTATGCCAGTTCTAAACAGGGTTAGTTGTTCTGGTAATGAATTGGTACTGATTTCTAATAAAGGAAAAACGATGTTGTTACTTTTAGACCTTGCTTGATAATATTTATCAGGAATAAACAGCTTTTTAAGGAAAATGGATTAAAAGAATACAGTACAGTTAGTTTCGAAAATAATATTAGAGAAGTGAATGTATAAATATAAAGGAAATGAGATGTTAGTAGTTAGTTACTAAAGTTTCGGAGTTTAGAAAACAAAATAAACCGCTGATTATAAAGGATAAATGCGTCCTAAGAGAGTATAATATAGGTTGACTTGCAATCATCCTAGAACTCAAAAAGGACGCACATGAATAATGCCTCAAAACTCGCTGTATTACCAGCTTTAACAGTTGACCTTTT
>Ga0209184_1002023_pt1 | contig 11279 bp, 10 predicted proteins | sample EN8Hudsemesocosm_2_FD_184627 | JGI IMG/M metagenome (GOLD analysis project Ga0209184, IMG submission 184627) | Methane-oxidizing microbial communities from mesocosms in the Hudson Canyon - EN8C Hudson Canyon (SPAdes) (version 2) | ecosystem: Environmental > Aquatic > Marine > Cold seeps | place... | reverse complement strand
AAGTAAATAAACTCGCCCCACTCTCCATCACCCAATCCAAACATTCAAACTCGTAAGGGTATAAACCCAACGCGGGCCCATTCAACTGATCGATTTTTACTACTGTTTTCTCGTTATTTACTACGGCTTTGTCACTATGAAAAACACTCGCATCTGAACACGTCTTAGCCGGAGACAAATAAAATGGCATAGGGTGGCCAGCACTAGACAATTCCAACTCACCATTACGCAAGTTCAAGGTGCCAGCCAGCAGTGTCACAAACATGCAAGCGTCATTATGCTCAATCAATTGATTATTCAGCAGCGTAAGCAACGCTTCGGGTTTAACGGTGGTTTCTGCAATTGCTCTAATAGCCGTGACGACTCGCGCCATAAAAATAGCGGCTGTCACGCCTTTGTCTGACACATCACCAATCACAAAACGTAACCTGCCCTCGTCTTCCTGAAGATTATAGTAATATAAATCACCGCCCACGGTTCTAGCGGGTTTTAAGTAGGCTGACAACTGAACACCTAAATCCACATTATGAAGTTCGTGATCATTCGGCAGCAAACTCTGTTGAATTTGACTAGCCGCTCTTAGGTCACTCTCAATTCGTTCCCGGTGCTGAGTCTCCCGCTTTAAGTCCTCAATGTGCGCCTGCAGATTCACCTGCATCATCGAGAAGCTTTGAGTAAGCGAGCCAATTTCATCAGAACGAACGGCTAAGGGCAGCACATAATCCAACTTACCTTGAGCGAATTCCTGAGTCGCTTTATCCAGCTCTTTTAAGGGTAGAAACTGGCGCCGAGTCACACTCCAAATAACCCAGATTAACAAGGCGATGCCGATACTCATTTGCATCAAACGATGCACACTGTAAGAATTGAGCTGGGTGGTTAAGCTCGTCTGTGAATACGCGACCAGCATAGTCCATTGAGTATCACCAAGTGGCGCATAACTGATCCAACAATTCTCTTTCATTCTGGGGCAAAACGTTAGAAAGCTGCCTGTTTTTTTCTCTTTGATCTCAATAAGTAATTTACGAAACCACTCTGGACGTTTTCTATCGTTCACACCTATTTCGTAAAGTTGCTGAAGCATCATAGCTTCGTCATTCCCACTAATAATATGTCCATTAGGCGTAATCGCGTAAATCGACATATCCTGTTTGTCTTCCATGCTGGCTAATAATTTTTGAAACGTTGAAACGGCAAGATCTACGGTGATTAAGGTAAAACGGCCATCAATTTCGAAAGGCACAAGGTAAGTCGTCATTAGAATATTACCTGCGCCTTCATCGTAGTATGGTTCAGTCCAGGTAGGACGATCTAATTGTCTTGCTTGCTTATACCACTCTTTAGCTTGAAGCGCGTAGGATGCGGTATTTAAATCAACAAATTTTAATTGACGACCTTTAGCCCCTTTTTCTCTATGAAAGTAAGACCCATAAGATTCATTTTTAAATTCATGTTCAACCACAACGGCCATACCATAAGCATATTCATTCTGTTGCAGAGCCGTTTTTAGCATCAACTCTAGCCTTGTCTGTGAAGGTGAAACCTCTCGAATTAAAGCAGCAGTTAAGTTGGTTTGATGCTCAAGACTATCCAGTATATCTGAAGCCCTTGTTTCACTCGCCGACACTTCAAATTCCGCAAGTTGACGTAATTGCTCATCAAGCAATTCTTTTGTCAGTAGGTAATCATAACTATTCACAACCGTAAAAATACTGATGACACCCAAGGTGACCCAAAGTACCACTCGCGCTGCTAAGCTATTCTTTACCATTTAAGTCAGCCTTGCCAAATTTTTAAGGGTTGTTGCATTTTTTAAGTATTGTTGAATGTCGCGTCGATTTCAATTAACGCCTATATTCTTTCTAGAGACCAAAATAAACTCAAGCCAATTGTGCATTGTTCTTAATGACATTAAGTTCTATTCTTTACCGCTATATAGTAAGACTAATCCTTGTTCAAGCCGCAGCTTTTCAAATAACAATTATTCAAACAAGGTCTGTTCAAAGCACATTCAGGAGCATAAGAATGCATCATAAATGCCTAACCATATTAAAGAGCAGTTTTTGCTTTTCCTTAATAGTACTTCTAAGTGCTTGCCAAAGTACGGGGCATATTGACAATTATTCCGAGATGCAAAACCCTGAAAAGGAAATACAAACCGACAAACAGCATGTTTCTGGTTTTCTTAGCGACTACTCCAAACTAAGCAAAAACGAAGGTATGGATGGCGAACAGGTATTACGCTGGGTTAGCCCTGTTTTAGAAAAAGGTCAGTTCAACAAAGTCATGCTTGACCCTGTTTACCTCTTTCCAGTCGAAGATCAGTCGGTCGAGATCACTCAAGCAAGCCAGCAAGAAATCAGGCAGTATTTTGATATTCAACTCAGAAAAGCATTCAGTTCAAAATTCGAAGTGACAGATCAGGCAGGTGCCGATGTCGCACGAATAAAATTGGCGATTACAGCCATCGAATTAAGTACTGAAGGTATGAAAGTCACAGAGGTATTACCTTACGGCGCGGTAATAGGATTAGTTAGAGCGGCAACTGGCACACGCAACCAGGAAGTCAGCGTCGCGCTTGAAATGGAAGTATTAAATAGTGCTAGCCAAGCACCCGTTATTGCCGTGGTGAGAGTTGGCCAGGGCGAAAGTGTCAGAATGCTCTGGGACGCAAATTTCTCACTGAAAAACGTTCAAGACTTGTTAGATGAATGGGTCGAAATAGCCGCCAATGGTTTTTCTAAACTCATTAATTCGCCTTCGAATTGAATGACCGCAGAACGTTAGTAACGGCAGAATTTTAAAAAAACAGCCCCTTAATAACGACTATACCTTAATAACGACTACGATACGCCAACGGTGCTTCACCGAATTGCTGTTTAAATGCACGCGCAAAGGTACTTGGCGAGCTATAACCCAGCTGATAAGCGACGTCTGTAATCGGCATCGAACTCGTTGATAAAAACTCTTTCGCCAAATCAAAACGAATCGATGCAAGCAGTGTTGAGTAAGACTGCCCTTCAGCTTTTAACTTCCGCTGAAGGGTACGTTTACTCATATGTAAACGGTAGGCTATTTCTTCTTCTGTCGGGCAACCTGAGGTTAATAAAGCACTCACCACTTCACTCACACGTTCACTGATAGCGCCCAACTTTAAGCTGGCCAAATATTTACTCACGGCGGTTTTATTTAAAGCGAGTAAATCTGAGTCATGCGTCGGAAGCAACTCCTGTAAAAGTTTAGTCGAGAAAGAAATACCATTAAAGTCACTCTCACCATATACCGGGCATTGAAAGTAGGCCTCATAAACATCAAGTTTCTCGACAATAGGAAAGGTAAAATATGCGCCCGTCGCCGGTATACTTTTGCCTGCCGCGAGACGAAACATTTTCAGAAAAAAACTCACCCCAAGTTGTATGGCACAAGGCTGAACATTGAATAACTGACCAGACGGAGTATCACGTTTATATTTGATAAAGAGCTTCAAACCTTCAACTAAGTTTTCACTCACCATCCAGGCTAAACCTAAACCTTTTAGATACGCCGGTTGAAATAACGATGCAGCGACCAAACCCAATTCTTCATTGCCTGTCACCTCGCTCGCCAATTGCCAAAGCTCTGACATCTGAGCCATCGGTACACGCACATCAGTGGTTTGCAAGAGATTAAGATCCAAACCAACCCGTTGAAACAAAGATGCGGCATCAATCTCATAGATCGGTAACACCTGTGAAATCAACCTGGGAATCGTTGATAAGGTGGTATTGTCAGCCGACGCTGATTTGTTTGTCGAAACACTAGGCCCTGTCATTCAATTATTCCAATACTGATAATCTGCCAATAAAGATTAAAGCAAAGTGTCACACATTGCACAATGTATGGCACCAAATGCGGCGAGCTTATAAATCATTGAAGGTAGCATATGAACAAATAAACAACCGGGTACAAGAGGAGAAATACAGTGGTAAAAATTTATCGGGCGAAAGATCACTACGGCCATACCATTCATATTTTTGCTTTTTCTGAACAGCATGCAAAACAACAAGCCGATAACTTGTTCGGCAGAGGTAACATAGCAAGCTTAAATGAAATATGAGTCTCAAGTTTAGGCATCAGCGTGACTTAATTATCCACTTTATTAGACTGAGAAAAACATGTTAAAAAGAATTCTTGTTTATATTTCGGTCATCTTTTTATTAGAATCCCCGGCCCTGCAAGCAAAAACTATTTCAGGGGTAAATATGCCCGAATTATTAATATTTGGGCAGACAACACTTCGGCTGAATGGCGTTGGTGTACGCCGTAAATTTTTCATGGATGTTTATGTCGGCGGCCTTTATTTGTTAGAAATAAACGATGATCCGACAAAAATCATCAACACAGTTCACCCAATGGCTATAAGCTTATACATTACCTCAGGTTTAATCACCAGCCAAAAAATGGTAGATGCGACACGGGAAGGTTTTGGTAAATCTACGCAGAATAACGTCGCGTCTATTTCCTCAAAAATTGAAGAATTTATTGCGGTATTCAAAGAACCTATCAATGAGAATGATACCTTTAATTTGATATACACGCCGTCTACAGGCCTAAAGGTATTTAAAAACAGCGAGTTCAAAGTACTTATCAAAGGTCTAGATTTCAAACAAGCTTTGTTCAGAGTATGGCTGGGTGATGAGCCCGCGGATGAAGATCTCAAAGCAGGCATGCTGGGAAGTTAATAGCGAAACTAAAGGCTCGCGAAGGGGCGTCATCTATCTACGGTAAACTCGAAACGACCCCTTGATTACTGTTTACCGCCAAAGTGGGGCAAATTTATTCACCCTTGGCAAGCAATTGGGAAAGCTGCATCAGCTGCGAATGTTGCTGACTGTTTAACGAGGCGGTGACAACATAAAGTGTAAGGGCTAAAACGTGCTTCATTTGTTTCATTCCCCGCTTACAGGCATCACACGAACCCTTTTATTTGTCGCCTGATTTGATAACGTCGTTTCGATAAAGCTCTTGAGTAGCTGGTTAAAATAATCCGGCTGTTCCTCTGAGCTCATATGCCCGGCACCAGATATAATTTCCAATTTAGAGCCTGGAAATAAAGAGCCATAATCTTCTGTTTGCTCTTGAGAGATAAATCGATCTTCACTTCCCATAACAAATAGAGCAGGCACACCATTTACCGTTTTTTCTGTTCTATTTCTGAAGGTCATCGCCCTGAAAGCGTTAATCAGGCTATCAACAGAGTTGGCCTTAAATTGCTCTTCCCAGGCTTCAATAAATGATTCATTGTTCGTAATAAATTCAGTGGAATAGAAAAAAAACCGGTTAAATGGTATTTGCAGTGAGTGAGCGTTGTAATCGGATAGAAAGCTTGAGAGTGCATAACTAGCTGACATGGCCCAATACATCAATCTACCCGTTATTAGGCTATCCCGACCCGGCGCATCCACAGAAATAATTGCTGCGGGAACATCAGGATACTTGGAGGCGAAATGCATGGCCTGAAGCCCACCCAATGAGTGGCCAACCAATATAGGTTTTTGCATCAAATTCAAGCTATCAATAAAGAGTCTAAGATCTTCAATCAGCTCAGAAAATTCGTAGCGCTCTTCTCCCCCTTTGGAAGCTCCCATGCCCCGCCAATCATAAGCAATTACTCGATTTATACCTGAGAATGCCTCAATTTGTGCTTTCCAATAGCCTTTATGCGAACTCCAGCCATGTATAAATATGATAGGGGCGCCTCCTCCGACATCCACATAGTTGATCGTATTCGAACCAAAGGTGAGCTTTTTAGGCGCTAAGCTTTCATACAAAGAAGCAGATGCCGTCGCACTTACAAAGTAAGTACTTACAAGGACTAAACAAAGCAATAGATTTTTACCTGTCTGTACGATAGTTCTCATATTGATTTGTACTCTTTAGACGGTAAATTCTCGAGAAAAAAGCGGACAATATTTCTTCCCATCACATCCCTGACTTCTTTTTCCGAAAACCCTTGATCAAGCAAGGCTTGGGTTAAATCCGGGAGCCCGGTTGGTGAAATGACTAAAGGCGCGACATCCCAGCCTGACCCTAGGCCAACGTATTCAGAGCCAACCAAGTCCCGAACGTGTTTGATCGCGCCAACAATATCTTTCAAGGCATTTCCGCAAATCGCCCCTGCAAAAAACCCAATACCAATAAGCCCCTCTCCTTGGGCAATTTTTTTGATAATTGGGTCTGGCAAATTTCTCGCTTTAGCGCAGGTGGCGGATACGCCAGTATGAGAGGAGTAAACCGGTCTTTCGCTGATATTCAGAACATCTTCAATGCCCCGATTAGATAAATGAGCCACATCAACGATCATTCCGATGGCGTTCATCTTTTTGATAAGTGCTTTGCCTGTATCCGTAAGGCCGTGTTTTTGCATGCCTGAAGATGAACCTGCAAACTCGGTATCTGAATAATGCGCCAGCCCCATGCTCCTGAAGCCGGCATCAAAAAGTTCTTCAACATTTGCGACTTTAAACTCCGTCGCATGGGCACCTTCCAGACCAAGAATGGCCAATAAAGGGCTATCTTTCGCTCGCCAATTTCGCTTTCCGGTAACTAAGTCCTCCTGACTCAAGAGCACTTTCAGTTTTCCATTTGAAGAGTCAGCGGCTCTAAATAACTTGGATGCATGGTATAGGGCACGCTCTTTGTAACTCCCCAGAGTCTGATAGGGCCATTTATCCAGCAAGGCTACGCTTGTGATTTGGTCACCCTCTTGCTTGATTGAATCAGCATTGACATCGTCAGGTGCTTCAACAACCGACATAAAAACCTGCAATCCAACGTTAACGTCCATCAGTCGATGCAGGTCCGCATGCCCACGATCTGAACGTTCAGCGAGGCTACGCCGCCACAAAAGCGTATCCGCATGCATATCAGCAACAAACAAATTTCCTAATGCATAAGGTGCGGCTACGGTGTTTTCTGAATCATCACTGGATGCCGTGGGGCCAAAATATTTCTCTACATCCAATGGCGGTGAAAACAAATATATAGCGCCCAAAAATATCGGAATGGCGATCAGTACCAGTATAATTTTTTTCATTTCAATAAACCTGATTTTAGTGGGTGAAGTTTTGCGCTATTTTTTCCATCGCGCGCCCGACAAAGTACTGAGATATAAATTTCATAGGCTCATCTTCATAATGAGATTGAAGGTTTTTCATGGCTGACTTTAAGTCGTCGATATCGTAAAGCTGGCCACGTAGAACCACCGCCTGCAAAGAGCTAAGCGCGTCTAAAGACAAGGTAGGGTCTTCCGAGAAAATCAGAAATGTAGCCTCACCTCCTGTTTCAAGCAGACCGTTCGATTCTCGTGCTAGTTGACGTTGTGCTTTCCATGTCGCGTGTGCCCATACTTCTTCTGCCGTTAATCCGGCCTCTTCAAATAAACGCATCTCTTGCCACATGGCGAATCCAGGTACGACAAAAGGCTGCTGCGTATCCGTTCCCAGGTTTAAAGTCGCTCCTTGCTGATGCAGTTGTTTTAACAAAGTCTGCTTTTTTTCAAGTGCGTCTTTGGCTCGAGTAATCACATCTCTACCCAAGTTTCGATAAACCGGTAGGCCCTCGATCGGATTCCAAACCGTTTCTGGGTAAAATTGAGGTATGTAGTGGTAGTTTTCGTTCGCCAGTGCTGAGCTGTAATCGTTGTATTCTTGAATTTGTTTGAGCGTGACCAGGGTTGGCGTATTAATCATGCCCTGACAAATAATATGATCGACAACGTCCTGAATGCGCTGCGCATTTACAGCTTCCCAATCACCATTTCGGTCAATCACACTATTGTGTAGCGTATTCGCAACCCCAAAAAAGTGTTGGGTATCTGGCAATCCTGCCTGCTCTATCGTCAACCCACCCGGTACATGGCCAATGACGTGCATACCTTGCTCTCTAGCCGCTTGTTTAATTGCTGTAATCAAATCAGTGCTTAGATTTTCATACGATTTGATGCAGTCGTATCCCCGATTTTTCAGTGATTTAACCAGAGCAACAGCATCTTTTGCTTGTTCAAGGATATTTGAGTTTGGCCAGCGTGTTGCCCCCCTGGTGATCAGTGCACACGCCACCACTTGAGGAGTGGGCCATTTACCCTTGGCAATCTGCTTGCGCAAAGCTGGCACACCGGTTCCATCAGCGTCAATTGCGTCTCTCCAAGTTGTCACACCGTGCATAACGGCAGCCAAGCCAAACATAGGTCCAAGATTTAACAGATTTTTGCTCGGAGCATGGGAATGCATATTGATCAAACCCGGCAAAATGAATGCACCAGCGTACTTATCCTCTAATTCCTCAGAGTTTGTTATGGCGCTACTGAATGACATATTTCCATTACTTACCCTCAACGAAGCAATCTCGGTTTTACTCACTAAAGGGTTGATAATAAAAATGTCACGCAGCACAAAATCACTAGAGACCACTCTCGGTGGAGCCGGAAGCTTAAACACATTAAACAGCAGTAAAACCAAAAGGGTGAAACAGACAGACACGCCAATTAGTAATCCTTTAAGCACTTTCATAATTGCAAAACCCCTAAAAGTACATTCTCTCTCTCATGAGCATGAACTAGCTTTGTCGAGTTATCTTTATCGGCAAACTGAATTGCGACCTTGCAAACATTGACACCGAACTCTGCCTGAGACCTGAGAACGACAAATTTACCGCCGAAGTGATTCATGTATGCACGGTCGTACGCCATCATTCTGTGGCATGCTTTTAAATCCCCCGACCCTTTCAAAGGGCAAGGCGTTCGAATTTCTGCGTAAACCGTGTCTTCATTAATATCGACTAAGGGAACTTGCTTTGGTGACGGAAAGGCATTCTGCCAACATGTGCCCAGTTCTTTGATAGTTCTAGGACGTGAATCCTGTATTTTCTGTGCAGAAAATATGGCAACCGCACCAAGCAATTTATTGCTAAGGTCTTCAAATCTCTGCTGTTTAGCTAAACATGCGGTGACGTTCAACGCAGCTTGCATGCCGTATTTTGTTAGCTGTTTTTTGAATTTCATCATCCACCATCAGAAAATATTATAATTAAAATTTATTCACCTATAATTTGTAGCTGATATTTTTTCATGATATATATCAACACTCAAACGACTTATTTTTGACTTTAGGATGAATTATATTCACGCATGAAGAAGATCTACTCACTTAATTCTTTAACAACGTTCGAAGTATGCGCACGGGTCGAATCCGTACAGGAGACAGCAAGTTTGCTGTGTGTGACCCCCTCGGCAGTTAGTCACCAATTGAAAAAACTAGAAGAGGAAATAGGCGTCGCCTTATTTCATCGCAGCCATAGAAAAATTACTGTCACCGCTAAAGGAGAGATGCTCCAGAGAACCCTTGCACGCGCATTTTCACTTATCTCTGACACTGTTGAAGAAATTCAAGAGGAAGACCAAGCCGAACTTGTGATTAATGTGCTTCCCGTTTTTTCTATTAGATGGTTAAACCCAAGACTGTTAGGTTTCTTTAATCATTATCCGGACATTGACCTTACGATAAAAAACAGCTACCGAATCGAGAATTTATCGATGCAAAAATGCGATTTGGCAATTCGCTGGGGCACAGGGAATTGGCCAGATATCTACTGTGAAAAACTATTTGATGAGTATGTGATACCTGTTCTCAGCCCTGATCTTTTGAAGACGGTCGATATATCCGATGAAAAAAACTTACTAACACTGCCACTGATTCAGTTGTTTGAAGGCGCTGATCATTGGGAATTTTGGGCAAAACAGAATAGCTATCACTTACCCAACAAGGCCAAATATATAAAGTATAATGATCCAGCTGCAGCGTTGCAGGCAGCGACAGATGGGCTAGGTGTAGTGCTGGGGCCGATATCACTAGTACACAGCGAACTCAAAAACGGTAAATTGCTTGCGCCAATTGCTAAGCCGATTAATACCAATAAAAGTTACTATCTAGTTACTACTGAAGAGAAAACGCTTGAGAGCCCCAGAGTTGCAAATTTTACAAACTGGCTTCGTTCAGAAGCGAGGGCTTTCGAAGCAAATTTACTCAATGACAACCCTCTCTTCGTAAGCTAATTAGATTCACGAAGGCTGATAGAAGCACCACTGAAGTGTCAGGGGTAAGTGGTATCAACCGAGAGCAAAGCTTAGTAAGCCATCCAGCTTGCACTGTTTTTGCGCAAGAGTGCAATAAACTCTTGATGAACGTAAGCGAGTGCGTGTTTTCTTTTATATAACATTTCTAGTTCTACAAAAATGTTCTGATAATTAAGTGAACCAAACAATGGAATCAATTCACCTATATCCAGCTCAGCTTGAATCGACTCGAGATGTAAGAAGCTAAACCCTAAACCTTGAAGCACTAATTGTTTCAATACCACATTATTAGAGGTGGTTATTGCGCGGACTTTTTTACGCGCCAGAGGAAGTAATTCGCGCGCATTTTTCTTAATCCATTGATTATAAGCCGAGTACTCGTCCGAGTAATCTAATAGTGGCATATCAAGCGTATCGCTCAATTTCTGGGGCTGTTGACGGACTTTGAGAAAATTGCGAGAGATGACCGGAATAAGTGGCTGGCGATAGACTGTTTCACCTTTGAGTAGTTTTTTGTCCTGACAAAAAACCTGAAGCCCGAAATCAATGTGGTTTAACGTTAACATTCGCTCAATCTCTATATCTTCAGCGATGAGCAAATCGAATTCAACAAGTGGATATTGTTGTTTGAAAATTCGTATCATTTCGGGCAAATAATTCACCGCCTGCTCCATCCAAACGCCAATGCGTATCATACCCTTGGCCTGTTGCTTACTCGACTTCAAATCCAGAACGGCATTTTCAATGGCCATTAACTGTGGTTTGAACAGCTGATAGAGCCGCTCACCATCTTCCGTAAGGGTTATTTTTGGCCCTTGCCGATGAAATAAATTCAGTTCCAGCTCAGTTTCAAGTTGTTGCAGTTGGAGTGAAATTGCCTGTTGGGTGCGTAACAGGCGATTTGCCGCCAGTGTAATTCCGCCACTATCAACGACTTCGATGAAAGTGCGTGCTTTATTAAAATCCAAAAAACGCCTCCTTTAATGCTTATTAATACTTCTAATCCGTATTAATACTGAGCCAACTTTATCACAAGTTTTTCTTAAGTATAAAATAGATTAACTCGTTATATATTGTGATTAGAAAATTGAATAATAGCACCACCTAATATAAACCAGTCTACAAGAAGGAAATGAATATGACAGATACCAATAAAGCGATTGTTATT
>Ga0209184_1002018_pt1 | contig 11289 bp, 10 predicted proteins | sample EN8Hudsemesocosm_2_FD_184627 | JGI IMG/M metagenome (GOLD analysis project Ga0209184, IMG submission 184627) | Methane-oxidizing microbial communities from mesocosms in the Hudson Canyon - EN8C Hudson Canyon (SPAdes) (version 2) | ecosystem: Environmental > Aquatic > Marine > Cold seeps | place... | reverse complement strand
CACAAATATCGTTACCAGCGGCACTATAACATGCCATCAAACAGGCTTAAATTGTTGTAAAGTATCAATTATTATGTGAATCCCGGTCATTCCGCTATCCCCTGTAGTTGCACATAATAAGCACATAAGACCATAGTGCCTAAGGTACCCATATGGCGCTTCCAGCACGAGTAGAGAGCGGCTAGTGGGGCATTTGAATAAGACACAGCGTCGCGGGCAAACCAGCGGCTAATTAATTCCAGGAGAAAATCATGAAAACACGTTTAACTGAATTATTAGGCATTAAATACCCCATTGTATGTGGTGGCATGATGCGTGTTGGCACCGCCGAGCTAGCGGCAGCCGTATCCAACGCCGGTGGTCTGGGCATTATGACGGCTCTAACCTTGCCCACTCCTGAATTGCTAAAAGCCGAGATTGAAAAGTGCCAGTCACTTACCGATAAACCTTTTGCGGTTAACCTAACCGTAGGCGTAGTGGCAACGGCCATTAACTACGATGATTACGTAGATGTAATTTGTAACAGCGGCGTGAAAGTGGTTGAGACTGCCGGGCGTAGCCCAGAGCCCTTTATGGAAAAGTTTAACGCCCACGACATTAAAGTGATCCACAAGTGTGTGACGGTGCGTCATGCGTTGAAGGCTGAAAAACTCGGTGTGGCTGCGGTGAGTATCGATGGTTTTGAATGCGCGGGTCACCCGGGTGAAGAGGATATTCCAGGGCTAATATTAATTCCTGCGGCGGCGGATAAGTTAAGTGTTCCTATTCTGGCATCTGGCGGCATTGCCGATGGTCGTGGCCTGGCAGCGGCGCTGGCATTGGGCGCCGATGGCATTAACATGGGCACACGTTTTGTAGCGACACAAGAAGCACCGGTACACGAAAATGTTAAACAAGCCATTGTTAACATGAAAGAAACCGACTCTACCTTGATCTTCCGTAAGTTTAAAAATACGGCTCGCGTATTTAAAAACGATATTGCGATAAAGGTACAGGAAATTGAAAAAGAAGGTGGCGAGTTCGCCGATATCCATCACTATGTGTCGGGTAAAAATCAGGATATTGCCTGGACCACGGGTGATGTTAATGCCGGCATGGTGACATTCGGCATGAGCGGCGGCCTAGTAAATAGCGTGCCTACCTGCGAAGAGTTGGTAAAAGAAATTGCTGACGAAGCCAAGGCGGTAATCTCTGAAAGACTGGCGGCTGTATTGGCGTAACGTCTTTTAGTTAAAGAATTGTAATAGCGGGCAATTATCTGTCTGCTATTGCAATAGGCGCCTTGTGGTTGTGCTAGCCCTTTAATGAAGGACTAAACCATTACGGGGCCCAGTAAACATCCAGTTCGGTATTTGTTTGATTTAAAAATGCCCGAATCGACATCATCTCAGCTTCTTTTGAATCCTCTAGTCCTCTAGAGTCGTTTTTTGATACACCTTCCATTTTCTATCCCCGGTTAACATCAAAATAATCTGTTGGCTAATTAACAACGCGGGTAGGGTATAACTCATTCGTGTGTGAGGCGCTGTTTTCGGGATAACCGCCAGGCAGCGTAATTTTCTATTTAATTCCAAGCTCAAATTCAGCTCTTCGCTGCAGGGAAATAATGAGGCAGTGTGGCCATCGTAGCCCATGCCCAAAAGTACCATGTGGAAAGATTTTGAAATTTAGGAAACCATTTTGGGAGGCACCCGTGCGGATATCTCGAATGTGCCAGCTACAAGCGTTACGTTATATCCCAGCCACTTATTGGTGTGCACAGCAATACCAATCGCCTTACTATTTACCTGATTGATCGCATACGCTAAAGGTTTGGAATTTGAGGTTTTAGGGTATGTAACAGGGCGCTAGAGGGGTGATTAGCGGGTTAATTATGGATAAAAACAGCAGATATCCACCTTGCCGCAGTACCAGTCCGTTTAACCGCATAGGGCATAGATATACCCATTCCGGTCTGTAAAGATGATCCCAATTGCTTCGCTGAGAGCTTAAGCACTCTGGTTGTCAATACCATTACCTTTCAGCTGCATATCTTTATTTCTTGAATTCAACTCGCTAGTGCAACATGAAGCTCTGAATGAGGAGTAAGTTGAGGGAATGCTAATCAGCCTGCCGCCTATCGTGGATGCTGCGCCCTAGGGGTAATAAAACAGCCGAGCTAATTGTCTAACCTAGTGTGAAGCTGTATAGGCCTATGGTACTCGTCAGGTTGTAATGAACATAAGGCGAACGTTATATCGTTGTTACCCTCGGGTTTGCTTATTGAATAGTGAGTGTGAAAGTTAGCTGATTACAAGAAATGTAACTTAGTTACATTATATCTTGATTTGTAGGGTTTAGCTGGTACTATAGGTAACTTAGTTAATTGACGGGTAGTTTGTACGCTACTCTAACTAATTAGTAATAGCATTACGGTTATCTAGGCGTGCTCCAGCGCCTTCTATTGTCCGGTTTGGATAGCCTCCCTAAGTACTTAGGGAGGTGTTTTTTCAAGGGCAATATGGGTATAGCTAATTCCATTGTGTATTTAGCTTGGTCCCTTAATCACGCGGGTTTTAAACCCTGCTACATAAATTGAAATATTGGCTGCTTTCCTAAGCTAGATAAACAAATCACAGGAAATCAAATTAAAAGGCTACGTTGAATGATCAATACAAAAATTGCTGCAGTGACAGAACGTATTATTGAGCGCAGCCGTGCCAGTCGGAGCGACTACCTAGATAAAGTATCACAAGCAGGCCAGAAGGGGGTTTCGCGCGCTGCTCTTTCCTGTGGCAATATTGCTCACGCGTGTGCGGCCTCTGATAAAGAAGACAAATCGGTACTGGCTGTCGACCGCTCAGCAAACTTGGCTATCATTACGTCTTATAATGATATGTTATCTGCTCACCAGCCTTTCCAAGAGTACCCAGAGATAATCAAACAAGCCGCTCGCGATGCGGGTGCGGTTGCACAGGTTGCTGGCGGTGTCCCCGCCATGTGTGATGGCGTGACTCAGGGCCGTGATGGCATGGAGTTGTCGCTGTTTAGTCGAGACCTTATTGCCATGGGCACAGGTGTGGCGTTGTCCCATGATATGTTTGATGGTGTCGTGTGCTTGGGTGTGTGTGACAAGATTGTGCCTGGATTATTAATTGGCGCACTGGCTTTTGGTCATCTGCCCACCGTGTTTGTTCCAGCGGGCCCCATGCTGACCGGTTTGTCTAACTCCGACAAAGTCAAAGTTAGACAGCTTTACGCCGAAGGTAAGGTGGGAAGGGAAGAGTTACTCGACGCCGAAAGCAAATCCTATCACAGTGCCGGTACTTGCACCTTTTATGGTACCGCCAATAGCAATCAGATGCTGATGGAAATAATGGGCTTGCATTTGCCTGGTAGTTCTTTTGTTAACCCGGGTACACCGCTGCGTGAGCAATTAACACGTGCCGCCGTTAAGCAGTTATCCGAGATAACCAGTTTGTCGCCTACCTATACGCCACTGGCCGAAATAGTAAACGAGCGTACCTTGGTAAACGGCATAGTTGGGTTGTTAGCAACAGGTGGCTCCACTAACCATGCCATTCATATTATTGCCATTGCTCGTGCAGCGGGTGTGATTATTAACTGGCAAGACATGGCAGATTTATCAGACGCAGTGCCTTTATTATGCCGTATTTATCCAAATGGTCTGGCCGACGTCAATCACTTTCAAGCTGCCGGCGGCATGTCTTTATTAATTAGAGAATTACTGTCCGCAGGTTTGCTACATAACGATGTGAAAACTATTTTAGGTGACGGTGGTTTGCAGCGTTACTGTGATGAACCATTTATAAACCCTGAGATCAGCGGTGATAATATTGAATGGCGTACAGGACCGGTTGAGAGTTTGGACAAAGAAGTCATTGGTACTTGTGAAAAGCCCTTCAGTAACCATGGTGGCTTGCAACTTCTAAAAGGTAACTTAGGGCGCTCGGTGATTAAAGTGTCAGCGGTTAAGCCTGAGCACAGAATTATTAAAGCCCCAGCAATTATTTTTGAACATCAAAATGATATACAAGTAAAATTTGATGCCGGTGAGTTGGAAAAAGATTTTATTGCAGTGGTCCGCTTCCAGGGACCAAAAGCCAATGGTATGCCAGAGTTACACAAACTAACGCCGATTTTGGGGATATTACAAGATCGTGGATTTAAAGTGGCATTGGTAACGGATGGAAGAATGTCCGGTGCATCTGGAAAAGTGCCCGCCGCGATTCATCTTTCGCCAGAGGCGCTCGACCATGGACCCATTTCTAAATTACAAGACGGAGACCTCATAGAGCTAGATGCCAATACAGGCGTATTAAGGGTGATAGGGGATGACTTTTTGTCACGGGAATCAGCCGTACTCAGTCATGATTCTAGCCAAGGCATGGGGCGGGAAATGTTTGCTGGTTTTCGCTCCTTGGTGGGAAGTGCAGAGGACGGTGCATCGATATTTTAAAATCAGTGAGTTGTTTTTAGTTAGTCATAATTTAAATAGTTGTACTCATATTTAGCTTGATAAATATTTTGAAAGAGAATACCCATGGCAGAGTCATTTGATATTGTAATTTTTGGTGGTACCGGTGACCTCACTATGAGGAAACTAATCCCCGCACTTTTTCGTGCCTATCGTGAAGATCAGTTGTCTCCTGATACTCGAATTATTGCTAGTTGTCGTAGTCAGGAAAGTGTTGATAATTACCTAGAGACCGCGGGTTTAGCGTTACAGCAGCACTTAGCGGATGGCGAATTTGATGCGCAAGCCTGGCAGCAGTTTAAGGCTTACCTGTATCCGGTAATGTTGGATATTTCACAAGCCGATGAACATTGGCAAGCGTTACGAACCCTGATGGATTCAGACCCTGAAAAGGTGCGTGTATTTTACATGGCAATACCTCCCGCAATTTTTGGTCAAACTTGTCAAAATCTATCAGAGGTGGGGTTAATTACCGATAATAGCCGAATCGTGGTTGAGAAGCCTTTAGGCTATGACGCGGTGTCTGCGGATGCCATTAATACCGAGATTGCTGACTACTTTGATGAAGATAATATTTATCGTATTGATCATTACTTAGGTAAAGAGACGGTTCAGAATTTAATGGCGTTACGCTTTACTAATTTGATTTTTGAACAATTGTGGAATGCAAAATCTATTGACCATGTACAGATAAGCATTTCAGAAACAGTGGGCTTAGAAGGCCGTGCCGGATTTTACAATGATGCCGGCGCAATGCGCGATATGGTGCAAAATCACCTATTACAGTTATTGTGTTTAGTGGCCATGGAGTCACCGAATAAAGTAGACGCAAAGAGCATTCAGGCAGAAAAAATTAAAGTACTGGGAGCATTACGCCCAATAGTGGGTGACGATGTTGCTAAACATACAGTGCGTGGCCAGTATGTAGCGGGTAATCATGCAGGTGATTTGGTACCTGGATATTTGGAGGAGTTAAAATCTCCAGATAGTCATACTGAAACGTTTGTGGCGTTGCGCGCGTATATTGATAACTGGCGCTGGGCACAGGTGCCTTTTTACTTGCGTACCGGTAAGCGAATGAAAACTCGTTGTGCCGAGATAGTCATTCAATTTAAAGATGTCCCGCACCATGTTTATGATAAATCCGCGGGGCCTTTAGAGCCTAATCGATTAGTGATTCGCTTGCAGCCGGAAGAAAGTATCCAGCTGACGGTTATGTCTAAAAATCTTGAAAATATGAATATGCAGTTAAAACCGGCAACCTTAAACCTTAACTTTTCTGATACCTATACCCAATTCACCAGCGATGCCTACAAACGTTTAATTCTTGATGCCGCCGATGCTAACACCAGTTTGTTTATTCACCGAGACGAAGTGGCCGCCGCTTGGGGGTGGATTGATCCCATCATAGAAGCATGGAAGGAAGATAATATTCCGCCTAACTTGTATCGTGCAGGAACATGGGGACCAGATGAATCTGATGAATTATTAGCACAAGACGGTCGTGACTGGTTTAATTCTGGTAAAGGCAAGCAGGCATAATGGTTACTGAATGTTTTTTCCCTGATAGGGAGAGCCTGTTTGCTGCATTATTAACGGAATGTGTTGATAAGTTGAATACGGCCATCTCTGAAAAACAAACCGCCACCTTATTGGTCTCTGGGGGCGGCACGCCTAAACCCTTGTATGAACAGCTTTCAATGCAAGTATTAGATTGGCCCAAGGTTAACGTAGCCTTGGTAGATGAGCGTTGGGTGGATGCGGGGCAATCAGGCAGCAACGAAACCTTTGTTATGAATAACTTGCTGATTAACAACGCAGCGGCTGCAAACTACATTGCCATGAAAGGGCCTGAAACGTCGGCAGTATTAGGTCAAGAAAATTGTGAACAGCGTTATCAGCAATTGTCTGCACCTTTCGATCTCACTATCTTAGGCATGGGGCCAGATGGCCACACAGCGTCTTTGTTTCCAAAGGCAAAGGGGTTAGTTCAAGCACTCGATGACCAATCCAATCAGCTTTGCGCGGCAATTAATGCGCATCCTAGTGATGTCACCGGTTCACTTACTGAACGCATGTCTTTGAGTTTATTTGGCTTGTTACAATCGCAGGAATTGCATTTATTAATAACGGGTGAAGAAAAACTGGCGGTGTATAAAAAAGCACTGACCAGTGAAGATGTGTCGCTGACACCCATTAGTGCCTTATTACAACAGACAAAGGTGCCAGTAAAAGTCTTTTGGGCGCCTTGATCTATTTTTAAATTAAAGTTGGAAATTGTTATATGAATAATGCAGCAGCTAACATTGAAGCAATAATGTTAACCAGTCCGGTTATCCCGGTAATTGTGATTGATGATATTGATGATGCGGTGCCCATGGCACAGGCAATGCAGCAGCTAACATTGAAGCAATAATGTTAACCAGTCCGGTTATCCCGGTAATTGTGATTGATGATATTGATGACGCGGTGCCAATGGCGCAGGCGTTGGTAAACGGTGGTTTAAAGGTACTGGAAGTCACTTTGCGTACCGATTTCGGTTTAGAGGCTATCAGCAGGATTAAACAGCAAGTAAGCGGTGCGATTGTGGGTGCGGGTACCGTAATCACCGCTGAAGATTTGGAAAAAGCGGTAGCGGCAGGATCTGAGTTTTTGGTAAGCCCTGGTTGCACCGACGGCTTAATTAACGCGGCACTAAAAGGCTCTGTTCCTTTGCTGCCCGGTGTTGCAACGCCCAGTGAGGCCATGTCATTGTTGAGCAAGGGTATTTCTCACATGAAATTCTTTCCAGCTCAGGCGGCAGGCGGAATACCCATGCTAAAATCCATCGCAGGGCCGTTACCACAACTGAAGTTTTGTCCCACCGGTGGTATCACAGAGGCGAATGCCCCTGACTTCTTGGCACTGCCAAATGTACTGTGTGTCGGCGGGACCTGGATGCTGGATAAGAAATTGGTTGCCAATAAAGATTGGGCCGCCATTGAAAAAATTGCGAAGGCTGCCTCTCAACTAAAATAAAGTAGCTAAAATAAAGTAACTAAGCTAAAGCATTTTAGTTTTAGTTAAGAGGTGAGATCAGCTTCCCGCTTATTTCACCTTGGTATTATCTAAGCTGTGTTTAATTTTTTGTAACTGTCCTTCAATTTCATCGCCTTTCTTTAACGCAAGGCCGGTGGCTATAATATCTATAATGGTAAGAATAATGATTCTGGTCGTCATGGGTACATAAATCGTTGTATCTTCCAGTTCATCGCCTGAGGTGATGGTAATATCAGCCAGCTTTGCTAGCGGCGATTTTGGACTGGTGATGGCGATTAATGTGGCATTGCTGGCTTTGGCAATTTTCGCAACATCGATCATGGATTGTGTTCTGCCTGTAAACGAAAACACCAAAATAGTGGTGCCTTGATCGGAAGCAGCAGCCGCCATTCTTTGCATTAAATGATCTTCATAAGCAACGGTAGGAATACCCAGCCTAAACAACTTGTGTTGCGCGTCTTTGGCGATCGCTGCCGCCCCCCCCATACCAAAGATATTAATAAGTTTTGAATCACTTAATACAGTGACTGCCTTTTCAATCACGCCAGGCTCGAGTTTTCCGCGAATGTATTCTAATGCCGCTTGGTTAGCAGAAATTCTTTTCTCTATATAGCTTGTTGCATTATCACCCGGTGAAACGGCTTCACTAATAAAAGAAACATTATTCACCAGGCTTTTTGCAAGCTGAACCTTAAAGTCGGGGAAACTGTTGCACCCCAGGGTACGACAAAACCTCGAGATCATGGGGTCGCTTACTTCGGCTTGTCGTGCCAGATCGGCGGTGGTGATATTTACCATGGCTTCGGGGGCCGCCAATATCGCTTGGGCAATTCGGGATTCGGCCTTGCTGAGTGAGGGCAAAGTTTGTTTAAGCTGGCTTAATATGGTCATAGTTATAAATTATCAGTGTAAATTTTGCATTTAGTTAACTCGGTTACATTTTTGTGCACCTACTGATTATGCCGCATTGAGCGCGTCAGGCCTACCTTTGGACGTCGTTACGTTTAATTTCCATGTAATTCAATTACTTTTAAGCTTGTAATTTACAGTTATTGGAGGATGACAGGTAACTTAATAAAATGCGGTGTAACTGAAGTTTAGGAGAAGAAAATGACAACTCGAGTCGCAATTAATGGTTACGGTCGTATCGGGCGCAATATTTTAAGGGCCTTGTATGAGTCGGACTCTCACAAATCTATTCAATTGGTCGCCATCAATGACTTGGGCGATACCGCCTTTAATGCTCACCTAACTCAGTATGATTCAGTGCATGGTCGCTTTCCTGGTTCAGTGGCAGTAAATGGCAACAAAATAATTATCAATGGCGATGAAATTGTTACCGTTTCTGAGCGTGACCCCAGTAAATTGCCTTGGGACGAATTAGACATTGATGTTGTGTATGAGTGCACCGGTTTCTTTACCAGTCGCGATAAAGCCATGGCGCATATTGATGCAGGTGCTAAAAAGGTGATTATTTCTGCACCGGGTGCTGGCGTTGATGCAACGGTGGTTTACGGTGTTAACCACAAGGTGCTAACCGCTGCCGACACTATTATTTCAAACGCTTCTTGCACCACTAACTGTTTGGCGCCCGTTGCCAAAGTATTAAATGACGGTTTAGGTATTGAGCAGGGGTCCATGACCACCATTCACGCATTCACCAATGATCAAAACCTTCATGATGTTTATCACAGTGATGTTTATCGTGCTCGCGCGGCTGGCGCATCTATGATCCCCACTAAAACCGGTGCGGCCCAAGCGGTAGGTCTAGTGCTACCAGAGTTGGCTGGCAAGCTTGACGGTATGGCGGTAAGGGTGCCCACGGCCAATGTATCGCTGATAGACCTTAACTTCATCGCCAGTCGCGAAACTTCCGTTGAAGAAGTGAATCAGCTACTGAAAAAAGCGTCACTGACACAAATGCCTGGTGTGCTGGAATATAACGAAGAACCGCTGGTATCCATTGACTTTAATCACCAGCCGGCTTCATCAACCTTTGATGCTACGCAAACCCGAGTGAATGGCCGCATGGTTAAGGTGATGGCTTGGTACGACAATGAGTGGGGTTTTTCCAACCGTATGCTCGATAATACCCTGGCATTGATGGCAGTCGCTGATAGTGACGTTAAGTCGCCGTTGGTTAAATCAATAAAAGAGACTGATGCAGCATGATTAGAAGAACTAAGATAGTCGCCACACTAGGCCCCGCCACTGATGATCCGGTTGTGCTCGAACGCTTGATTATGGCTGGGGTGAATGTAGTCAGGCTGAACTTCTCTCATGGCAAAGCTGAAGATCATATTCTGCGTGCTGAATTAGTGCGCGAGTTCGCTAAAAAGAATGGCCGTACAGTTGCCATCTTAGGTGATTTACAAGGCCCTAAAATTCGTATTGCCCAGTTTAAAGAGGGGCCCATTACTCTGGCCATTGGCGACCTTTTCAATCTAGATGCGAGCCTGGACAAAAGTGCTGGCAATCAGCATCAAGTGGGCCTCGATTACCAGACACTACCAGCTGAAGTTGAGTTGGGAGATAAATTACTGTTGGATGATGGCCGCGTTGTTCTGGAAGTAAAGAATGTAAACGGTACGTGCATAGAAACTGCCGTTGTCGTGGCGGGCAAGCTGTCTAATAACAAGGGTATTAACCGTGAAGGCGGTGGCTTATCAGCCGGTGCTTTAACCGAAAAAGATTATCGTGACATTAAATTGGCCGCTGAAATTGACGTTGATTTTTTAGCGGTCTCTTTTGTACGTAGCCCAGACGACTTGAATGAAGCGCGTGAGGCTTTTGCGCAAGCGCGCCTAAGTATCGGTGAGAAAAGCAGTGTAACTGTGAGCACTAATGTAGGCATAGTTTCAAAAATTGAGCGTGCCGAAGCCGTAAACGATAATGATCTGTTAGATGATATTATCAGGGCGTCTGATGTGGTGATGGTGGCGCGCGGAGATTTAGGAGTAGAGATTGGTGATGCCGCTTTAATCGCCGTACAAAAACATTTGATCAGCCGTTCTCGTCAACTTCAAAAGGTAGTGATTACGGCTACCCAAATGATGGAGTCGATGATCGAGAGTCCCTTGCCCACTCGAGCCGAAGTATTTGACGTGGCCAATGCGGTTTTAGATGGTACAGATGCCGTCATGTTGTCTGGCGAAACGGCCGCCGGTGGATTCCCGGTTGAAGCCGTTGAAGCCATGGACCGTATTATTATGGGGGCTGAATGTCATCCTTCATCTCATGTTTCAAAACACCGTTTACACGAACATTTTGGCGCGGCGGATGAGTCGGTGGCCATGGCGGCCATGTATACGGCTAATCACTTGTCTGGCGTTACTGCCATTATCAGTTTAACCGAAAGCGGTAATACACCGCGTCTCATGTCACGTATCAGCTCTGCTATTCCAATATTTGCTTTTACCCGAAATCATAAAACGGAAAACCGCGTCGCGATTTATCGCGGTGTGGTGCCAGTCACTTATGATATTGCCAGTTTATCCCCTGAGCAGGTTAATCAAACGGCAGTAAAAGAATTACTTGTACGTGGCGTAGTGGCTGAGGGTGATTGGGTGATTATTTCTAAGGGAGATTTTAATAACACCCATGGCGGCACTAATACCATGAAGGTAGTTCAAGTGGGCGCATCCTTTCAATAATGCTTTTGGGCATGTTGTTATGGCGGTATTTAGTGAATAATATCGCCATGAACAAAGTATAAGTAATAATTCAGTGGCATAGTAAATTTTGCCACTAGATTTTTAGGTGTTTATTTTTGT
>Ga0209184_1002012_pt1 | contig 11319 bp, 8 predicted proteins | sample EN8Hudsemesocosm_2_FD_184627 | JGI IMG/M metagenome (GOLD analysis project Ga0209184, IMG submission 184627) | Methane-oxidizing microbial communities from mesocosms in the Hudson Canyon - EN8C Hudson Canyon (SPAdes) (version 2) | ecosystem: Environmental > Aquatic > Marine > Cold seeps | place... | reverse complement strand
TAATTGGTTCTCGCAACGTTTATTACCTACTTCAAGAATACGACGAAGACTTCAATGAGCTATTTAGAACCCTAGTCGATTTTGATAGTGAAATTCCACGCACCAGTGAACATATCCATGCTTTTTCACGATTATTAAAAAGCCGCATTGTCGAACAGCAATACGCTGATATTAATGATACCGGCATTGCACGCTTGGTTGAGCACAGCTCACGCCTTGCAGATGATCAGCAATACCTAACCGCACGTATTGGCGACCTATTTGAACTCCTTGCAGAAGCCGAGTTTTTACGCAAGATGGACGATAGTTCGCTGATCGAAGAGACCCACATTAACCAAGCTCTCAGCGCCAAAGAAGAACGTACGGGGCGTATTTACGACCGCATTCACCAACAGATGCTCGATAACGTTATTTTAATTGAAACCGAGGGCGAGGCCATCGGCAAAGTTAACGGCCTCACAGTGATGACGGTCGGTGATACCAGCTTTGGCACCCCTGCTCGAATCAGTGCAACGGTTTATCCCGGCTCTCGCGGCATTGTCGACATCGAACGCGAAGCGAACTTAGGCCAAGCCATCCATTCAAAAGGCGTACTTATTTTATCCGGTTATCTAGGGCATAAGTACGCCCAGGATTTCCCACTGGCTATTTCAGCCAACCTCGCCATGGAGCAATCTTATGGTTATATCGATGGTGATAGCGCATCTCTTGGTGAGCTTTGCTGCCTAGTTTCCGCCCTTATTCACCAACCATTGAAGCAAACATTTGCCATTACCGGCTCGATTAATCAATACGGTGAAGTACAAGCCATCGGCGGGGTTAATGAAAAAATCGAAGGCTTCTTCCGCCTTTGCAAAGCTCGCGGATTAACAGGAGAGCATGGAGTCATTATCCCTTTTGCAAACATTCGCAACTTGGCATTAAAACAGGAAGTCGTGGACGCCGTTGAAGCTGGAGAGTTCTATATCTACGGCATTAAAAGCGTCGATGAAGCGTTTATTTTATTAATGGATCGTGAAGTAGGTGAACCTTGCAAGGAACATTATTTCAGCGAAGGAAGCATCAACTTTGAAGTGATCAATCGCTTGAAGCAGATAGCCGATGTTGCTAGCAATAATAAATCAGAAGAAAAAAGTCAGCAGAAAAAGTAAAACTATTCACTCAGGGCTTTTTGCAATGCAGTTTTTAATGACTGCATTGTAACAGGCTTGGTTAGCACGGCATTCATACCAATGTTCGCGCATTCAACCCGCTCTTCGGTACTAACCCCTGCTGTTAAGGCATAGATAGGCACCGTCATTCCACGCTGACGCAATGCTTTTGTCGCCTCAAAACCATCCATCACTGGCATATGACAATCCATCAAGATGAGATCCGGCGCAATATCATCAACACAATCCAACAACTGCTGACCATCGTCAACAATTGAAGCTTCGATCCCCAACTTCACTAACAACATTTGAATAACTTTGCGATTGGTCGGGTTATCTTCCGCAACCAATACCTTCATACCAACAATCGATACTAATTCAGTTTCTTGTTCAGGCAATGTAGATGACTTCGCGTCGCCATTACCCACCACAATACGAGCCGAAAAGGTTGACCCCTGCCCTAACTCACTATGAACCTCAATATCCCCTTTCATTAACTGGGATATTTGTCGACATAAAGATAAACCCAGTCCAGTTCCTCCGTATATACGTGAGATATGACTTTCAGCTTGCTGATAGGCATCAAATATTTTCGCCAATCGAGATTTATCGATACCGATGCCACTATCTTTGACTGTCAGCACCAATTGAAGCTCTTCAGGCTTTAACCCTGAGATATCTTCTTCAACATCAATATTTAAACTAATCTTGCCATCTTTAGGGGTGAATTTAAGCGCATTACTCAATAAGTTCATCAGCAATTGCTGTATTCGAATATTATCGGCAAACATATGCTCAGGAACAGCGGCTGAAATGCTTTGCTGATAGTCGATCGACTTATTCATCATCGGAGCGTGAAACATTGAGTTCACTTCACCAATAACATCCATCAATTTAAACTCTCTGGAATCAAGTTCAAGTTTACCCGCTTCAATTTTGGACAAGTCCAAAACATCATTAATAATCCCTAATAATGCACGGCCAGAGTTATGAATATCCGTGAGATAGCCCTGCTGGTCGGATGATAAAGGCGTATCGGCCAAAATATCAGCCATACCGATAATGCCATTTAACGGCGTACGTATTTCATGACTCATATGAGCAAGAAACGCTGACTTTGCTTGCGAAGCTTGCAGTGCCTGCTGCTGCTCAAGCTCAGCACTAACGACTCGGTGGGTCAGATATTCTGCACGTAATATATCGCGATATGACCTAAGGGCATTAGTCATAGATAAATTCAGACCTTGCGAAGCTTGCAGTGCCTGCTGCTGCTCAAGCTCAGCACTAACGACTCGGTGGGTCAGATATTCTGCACGTAATATATCGCGATATGACCTAAGGGCATTGGTCATAGATAAATTCAAACGGTCAGTAGTCGCTTCTGTTTTAGCAATGTAATCATTAATATCATAATCATTAATCACCTGACGCTCAGGGGCTAACCCAGGCTGACCTGTGCGTAATAAAATTCGGGTAATATAATTGTGTAATTTATTACGAATAAAGCTGACAACTTCAAAGCCACTATCATCAGACTCCATAACCACATCGAGTAAAACAATGGCGATATCGGAACGTTGTGAAAGAATTTGAATGGCTTCAGCACCAGAACTGGCACAAATAAGATCTAAGGCATGATTATCAAAGCGAAAGCGCGATAGGACCAATCGCGTCACTTGTAAAACGGTCTCATCATCATCCACAACCAGCACCGGAATGCGATCAGGTAATAGATTGACGATTTCATCCATGCAACAACTCCATGCAACTTTCTAAGTAGAACTTCGGGCTTATCTATAGTGTGGATTAAATAAAGCCATTGTCCAATTTATAACTTCATCATACACTATGGCAACCTACTAAGAACAAGTTAAAGTCGTCTTAGTAGAAAAATGTCTTGTCGGGGTGCCTTAATTAAGAGGCTGAGATCACGAATGTGGATCCCGTTGAACCTGATCTGGTTAATACCAGCGTAGGAAACAAGATGGAAGAGTTTGATTAAACAGCCATAAGACCACCAATATGCCTCCATATTGCCGATATTTTATGGAAAACCATGATCAGCCCTTTCATAGCCGTCGATTATTAATGATTGATTATTAATAATCACTCCCATGACGTGCCCTACCTTCAGAATTCAAGTTAGACAGATCAATTTATTATTCTCAAAAAGAGATAGGAAACAATTGTGTCTGAGCAAACTTATACTATTCAGCAAAAGCTGAGTGAAACCGCCAAAGTTGATGAACTCTCTACCCAGCCTTTCCCAGGTTCAAAAAAACTCTATGTCGAAGGCAGCAAAGCAGATATAAAAGTGGCCCTCCGCGAAATTCAATTAACGCCGACCACCTTGGCCGACGATAAAACGGAGTACAACGCTCCAGTACGGGTATACGATACCTCGGGGCCTTATAGCGACCCCGATAAAACCATAGATGTGCGTAGAGGCTTAGAAAGCATTCGCAAAAGTTGGATTGAAGCGCGCCAAGATACTGAAGAACTCAGTGGTAATAGCTCTGAATACGCACAGATCCGCGAAATGAATATCGCTTTAGAATCCCTTCGTTTTGACCTTCAGCGTAAGCCTATTCGAGCGAGAGCCGGTAAGAATGTTACACAGCTGCACTATGCTCGCCAAAACATAATTACCCCCGAGATGGAATACATCGCCATCCGAGAAAATCTCGCTATTGCCGAAGACGAAATGGCTGAGCACAATAAAAAACAACACCCAGGGCAAAACTTTGGCGCAGCGACCCCAAGCTATATTACGCCAGAGTTTGTGCGCAGCGAAGTCGCTCGCGGTCGTGCCGTCATCCCTAATAATATCAATCACCCAGAAAGCGAGCCGATGATCATTGGCCGTAATTTCTTGACTAAGGTTAACGCCAATATCGGCAACTCAGCCTTAACCTCTTCGATTGAAGAAGAAGTAGAAAAGCTGGTTTGGTCGACACGCTGGGGCGCCGATACCGTGATGGATTTATCGACAGGTAAGAACATTCACGAAACCCGTGAATGGATCGTGCGAAATAGCCCAGTACCTATCGGCACTGTTCCAATTTATCAAGCGTTAGAAAAAGTAAATGGCATCGCCGAAGATCTAACCTGGGAAGTTTTCCGCGATACCCTAATCGAGCAAGCGGAACAAGGCATCGATTATTTCACCATTCACGCTGGCGTCTTGTTACGCTACGTGCCGATGACCGCCGAGCGCATGACAGGAATAGTCTCCCGTGGTGGCTCCATCATGGCTAAGTGGTGCTTGTATCACCATAAGGAAAACTTCCTTTATACCCACTTTGATGAAATCTGCGAAATCATGACTGGCGTCTTGTTACGCTACGTGCCGATGACCGCCGAGCGCATGACAGGAATCGTCTCCCGTGGTGGCTCCATCATGGCTAAGTGGTGCTTGTATCACCATAAGGAAAACTTCCTTTATACCCACTTTGATGAAATCTGCGAAATCATGAAAGCCTATGATGTCACCTTCTCCTTGGGTGATGGCTTACGTCCGGGTTCAGTGGCCGATGCCAACGATGAAGCGCAATTCAGCGAGTTACGCACCCTAGGGGAATTAGCGAAAAAAGCCTGGGCTCACGACGTTCAAGTCTTTATCGAAGGCCCAGGCCACGTGCCGATGCACATGATCAAAGAAAACATGGATGAGCAGATCAAGCATTGTGATGAAGCGCCATTCTATACATTAGGGCCACTGGTTACCGACATATCTCCAGGTTATGACCACTTCAGCTCAGGCATAGGTGCGGCCATGATCGGCTGGTTTGGCTGTGCCATGCTGTGCTATGTCACCCCAAAAGAACACCTAGGCCTACCCAATAAAGACGATGTTAAGCAAGGGTTAATCACCTATAAGATTGCGGCTCACGCGGCAGATTTAGCCAAGGGGCACCCTGGGGCTCAAATTCGAGATAATGCGATGTCAAAGGCGCGCTTTGAATTCCGTTGGCAAGACCAGTTTAATCTTGCAATCGATCCAGATACCGCCCGCGCTTACCATGATGAAACCTTGCCTAAAGAAGGTCATAAAGTGGCTCATTTTTGCTCTATGTGCGGACCTAAGTTTTGTTCCATGAAGATCAGCCAAGAAGTGCGTGACCTTGACGCATCACAAGTTGCGGCTATTAACGCAGCGGATCAACAAGCAAAACAAGGTATGGATGAAATGTCTGAGCAATTCAAACAGCAAGGCAGCGAGCTGTACAGTGAAGTCTAACCTTAAGGTTATTGGTGCTGGACAAAAAATAGCCATACTAGGAGGCGGCCTCACGGGCCGCTTACTTGCATGGAGATTGTCCAATCAGAATATTGATAACGGTATAATGAATAACCACCAAATCAGTGTTTTTGAAAAAGGCAGCCTAAACCCATGCCCGCAAGGGCCCAATAATCAGTCTAAAGCCGCTGCCTATACTGCAGCTGCGATGCTTTCTCCGATGAGTGAACTCGTGGCCAGCGAGCCAGAAATATTCACCTTGGGTCAACAATCACTATTACTATGGCCAAGCTGGCTCAATGAACTTGGCTGCGAAGAATACTTCCACCAGCAGGGCAGCTTAGTACTGGCTCACCCCAACGACATAGCAGAGCTACAGCAATTTCAACGCGACCTAAGCTATAAGCTTGATCAGCTTGAAAGTGATCATAACAATACCGCTAGCAAGCGCATAAAAGCACTCAGTAACCGCCAGCAACTTGAGCAAGCTGAAACTCACATTGCTTCTCACTTCCACCAAGGGCTGCTACTACCCGATGAAGCGCACCTTGACCACCATGAAATTTTGGCAGAACTATTAACCGTCGCAAAACAGCACGGGGTATCTTTCATTGAGAGCCAGCCAGTGGAACTCGATGACCCCAGATTAGACGAGTTTGATCTGATATTTGATTGTCGTGGTATCGGCAGCAAGGGTTCAGATAAAAACTTACGTGGGGTTCGCGGTGAAGTTGCATGGTTAGAGAGCCAAGAAATCACTCTTAAGCGCCCTATCCGTTTAATGCATCCAAGATATAAACTCTATGTCGTGCCCAAGCCTAACCATCGATTTATTATCGGCGCAACAGAAATAGAAAGTGAAGATACCTCAGCAATCAGTCTGCGCTCTTCAATGGAGCTTATGTCGGCCCTGTATGCGATCAACCCAGCATTCTCAGAAGCACGAATCATTGCCCAAGAGAGCAATCTACGCCCAGCGTTTATCGATAATTTGCCTCAAATAAAACAAACTCTTTCGAAATTTGGCAAACCTATCATTAGCATTAACGGCCTCTACCGACACGGTTTCTTAATTGGACCCGCTATGGTGGAGCAAGCGATTAACAAGGCCTTTTCATGATTACTATTCGTATCAACGACCGCCCAATTAACTTGACCAAAAATAGTACGTTAAGCCAAGTGTTAGAGCAGCATGTTCACGGACAAAAAACTGAACCAGAACTGAATCAACAGGGCTTTGTTATTGCCCTTAATCAAAATTTCGTGCCGCGCAGTCAATACCCCACAACCTTACTCAATGATAACGATCACATTGAACTCTTATCCCCTATGGCGGGAGGCTAATCATGGAAACTAAACAAGACCTTTTAAAGCTTTACGATTGTGAACTTAGCTCCCGTTTATTAGTTGGTACGGCTCTGTATCCGTCCCCTGAGATTATGAATAAAGCCATCAGCGCGTCTGCAAGCGAGATGGTCACTTTATCATTACGACGTCAGGATCCAGGCAACCAGCAAGGCCAATCCATTTGGCAACATATCCAGCAGAGTAATTGCGCCTTACTACCCAATACCGCAGGTTGCCACAGCGCTCAAGAAGCCATTACCTTGGCGCAAATGAGCCGAGAGATGTTTAATACTGATTTCATAAAGCTAGAAGTGATCGGTGATGACTATAACCTACAACCCGACCCCTTCGAGACATTAAAGGCAGCTGAAATTCTGATAAAAATGGGCTTTAAAGTATTGCCCTATTGCACTGACGACCTAGTATTATGTCAGCGTTTATTAGAGGTTGGCTGTGAGGTATTAATGCCTTGGGGGTCGCCAATAGGCACAGGTAAAGGTTTAATGAATCCTTATAACTTGCAAGCAATTAGAACCCGCTTCCCATCCACCAGCCTGATTATAGACGCCGGCATTGGCAAGCCCTCCCAAGCAATGGCTGCCATGGAGATGGGCTTCGACGGCATATTATTAAATACCGCCATTGCCAAAGCTCATGATCCAATAATCATGGCTCAAGCCTTTTCCCACGCGGTTCAAGGTGGACGCCAAGCATATTTAGCGGGCCTAATGGAAAGCCGTCAAACGGCGAGTCCATCTACCCCTGTATTAGGAACTCCGTTTTGGCAACAAATTTAACGAACAAAGAATTTCCAATCAGTAGCAGACCTATCGTATGGTCTATTGCCGCCTCTGACTCAGGAGGTGGCGCTGGAATTCAGGCCGACCTCAATACCCTACACAGTCTTCAATGTCATGGCTGCACAATCATCACCGCCATTACTGCGCAAAACAGTATTTCTGTTGAAAAGATTCATCCGTTATCGGCTGTCGATCTAGCTGCACAATGGCAAGCCTTAGAGAAAGACTTAGCACCCAAAGCCATCAAAATCGGTTTATTACCCGAGCCTAGCACGCTACGTTGGCTTGCTCGTCATTTGGCTGAATTAAGAACAAAGCAAGACGTATTTTGCGTATGGGATCCCGTGCTTAAAGCCAGTACTGGGGCGAGATTTTTAGATGCTTTTGATCATGGCGAAATAGACCCATTATTACAATGCATTGATTTAATTACGCCTAATCTCAATGAAGCTGAATTGCTGACTAAAATTAAAATTCAATCTTTTGTCGACATTGAACGAGCAGCTCAACAGCTGCTAGACCGTGGCGCAAAAGCTGTACTCATTAAAGGGGGTCATAGCTTCAGTGAAGCTGGGCAGGAAAATAACGATAAAAGTAATGATAGCAATCACGACTCAACTTGCCGTGATTATTTTAGCTCTCGTAAACAGAGCTTTTGGCTAAGCCATAAACGTCAAAACCAACCTAATAATCACGGAACGGGCTGCACCCTGGCTTCAGCAATCGCTAGCTTCAGCGCTCATAATCATAGTTTGAGTGATAGCATCGTCTTGGCTAATCGCTTTATTCAGCAAAGTTTACGCTTGGCGTTAAGCCAAGGTCAGGGCGCAGGCCCGGTTTGGCAAGCCCCATTAGAAAACTACTCGAACGATCTCGCGATATTAAATAAATCACTAAGCGACTTCGTTGATGCAACTGACAGAGATAAAGCTTTCCCGCCCAGTGATGATCTAGGTTTATACGCAATTGTCGACAACCTTGATGATCTTCAGCGCTTAATAAAACAAGGAATCGATACTTTACAATGGCGCGATAAAAATAAAAGCGGCAATTATCAAACCACCCTTTTAAACGCTATTGAGCTCTGTAAAGAAAGTAATGTTCCTCTATATATTAACGACGACTGGCAGCTGGCACGGGAATTTAATGCTTATGGTATTCACTTAGGCCAAGAAGACCTTGAACGGATAACCCAAGAAGACCTTAACCGTCTGCAAAAGCATGGTTTACGCTTAGGCATTAGCTGTCATAACGAAACAGAACTGGCCTACGCTCATAGCTTACAACCCAGCTATCTTGCCTTTGGTCCAGTCTTCAGCCCAAATTCAAAAATTGTGAATCATGAAACCTTAGGATTGAATAAACTTAAACTCTGGCAAGCTCGTTATGGTGAACTCTATCCGACAACCTGTATTGGTGGTATCGACCTTAAGAGCCTGCCTGATGTTCTCGCGACGGGAATACAATCCGTTGCTGTTATCTCTGCTTTAAGCGATGCAAGACATAGCCAAGCATTCATCAACTTCTTTCATCAACAAAGCCGCAATAACCCTTAGAGAATCCAATCAAAGCTGACAAATACATAACCTAAGCTCGCCTTTTTTTGATAAAGGCGAGAATTAATCTGGCAAGTCGAAGAGGTGTATGAAAGTATTAGTCGCAAATTAAAAACCATCTTCAGAAGAATCTTTTCATGTCAGAAGCTCGCGTATTACTCGAAGTTAAAAACAAAATCGCCTATGTCAGTTTAAATCGCCCAGAAAAACACAACGGTTTAGACATGGACATGTTTAAAGAAATGATTGCCACAGCGAAGAAAATCCGTAAAGACCGCACTATTCGCGCCGTCATCATGCATGGTAATGGCCCATCTTTTTGCGCTGGCCTCGATTTTGGAGCCCTGAGTAAAGACCCAATGATGATCCCCAAGGTTTTTCTAAAAATGCCTTGGAGCAAGCTCAATATCGCCCAAGAGATTGCTCATATTTGGCGCGATCTACCAATTCCGGTTATCTCTGCCATTCACGGTAATTGCTTCGGTGGTGGCATGCAGATCATCTTGGCAACGGATTACCGTATTGCTACTCCAGATAGTAAAATGTCGATATTAGAAATGAAATGGGGACTTATCCCTGACATGAGCGGCATGGTGACGCTATCCCGCTTAACCCGCGTTGATATCGCTCAAGAGTTGACCATGACAGGACGCTTTTTCTCAGGTACTGAAGGGGCTGAATACGGATTGGTTAGCAAAATAAGTGATGACCCATTAGCAGCCGCAGAAGAACTTGCTCATGAGATCGCTAGCAAGTCTCCCGACGCCATTGCCGCAACCAAGTATTTATTCAAGAAAACGTGGAAAAAAGATACTTGGGGTGCGTTATTGTGGGAACGCTGGGTTCAAGCACGCTTACTCGGTCGTAAGAATCAGCGTATTGCGATGGCCAACGGCATGACTAAAGATGGCAAGGTTAAACCTTTCTTAGACCGTACTTCATTTAAGTAGCCAATTTAATTTAAACAGGAAAGTTCGTTTAAGAAGAAAGTTGAAAGCCAATGATTAAGCCTGACTGCAGAGCATTGGCAAGCAAATCATTTATCGACGCTTCATACTCAAGCACCGCTATTTCAGCAAAGGTATTATTGTCTGAAATAGCGAATAAAAACTGATATTCATCCACACTGATTAAATCAATCACCATGCCATAATCTGAGCGGCGGCGAATAGATAAATTCATCCGCCCTTCATCTAAATGAATACTTTCCGCATGACCCTCAGAACTCGCATCATCTTGGTTTAACTGCCAAATTTTATGGATAGGATACAAAGACGTCATCACTGCCACAGAAGGATCAAGTACAAACCGAATATCCCCCTGATCATCTTCAAGTACATTAGCGAGCTCTGCTAACGGAAAAATATTTTTTACAGTTTCTGATGCATTAAATGCTTTGTGCCAAAGCCACTCTAAACGAGCCACATCGGGCAAATAGATCAGTTCATTAGCAGAACGGTTGCTGGCGATGAAGTCGGTTAAATAATCTGCCAAAAACTCACCATAACCACCAACATCAGGAGAAGACGAAGGATGCTGGCGTAAATATCCTGATACCATCTGAGTAAAATAAACCTCCCCGACTAACTTCACACATACCGGATAAATCCCCATCAACGCTGTCGTAATACCGCCTAAGATGCTGTTGCGATAGATTTCTAGGCGGGCTTTCGCGGACAGTGTTTCTGAAGCGACTACATCAGTACAAGCCTGCTGAACATGATCTTCACTCGGATCAAATATTCCCCGATAAAATTTTTGCTGCCAAGCCCTGAGCGCATCTAGATCTGAATTAGAATTCATAAGCCGGTCAACTCCAGGGACGAACCTGTTATCCCTCGCATTTTGTCTTGCGCTTTTACCGCTTCAGCTCTTAAGGTCGAGAAATCAGGCACATCGGTATCCCATTCAATTAACGTTGGCACTGCGCCAAAATACCTTAGCGCTTCACAATATAAATCCCATACGGGTGGTTTCACTTGATAACCATGAGTATCAAACAGATAACCCGGCATTTCTTCATAACCCGCCAAATGAATTTCTTTGACTTTATCCGCAGGAATATTGGCTAAATACGCAGAAGGATCAAAACCATGATTCTCTGCACTGACGTAAATATTATTTATATCCAATAGAAGATCACAACCTGAAGCTTGGCTTACGCCTTTAATAAACTCGTCTTCACTCATATCCGTTGACTGAAAGGTTAAATAAGAGGATGGATT
>Ga0209184_1002009_pt1 | contig 11321 bp, 10 predicted proteins | sample EN8Hudsemesocosm_2_FD_184627 | JGI IMG/M metagenome (GOLD analysis project Ga0209184, IMG submission 184627) | Methane-oxidizing microbial communities from mesocosms in the Hudson Canyon - EN8C Hudson Canyon (SPAdes) (version 2) | ecosystem: Environmental > Aquatic > Marine > Cold seeps | place... | reverse complement strand
GATAACACCGCTAATGTCACCATTAACTCAATAAGGGTAAAACCACGGGTAATAGTTTTTAAAGTTTCGTTTGATTTTTTCATAATTCAATTAGAGTCGTGAAAGCGGAAGGATTCAACTTAAGCTAGATGAACGGTCAAATACTAAGGATAGACGGTAATTTCGATCTTGCATTTGAGAACTGACTCTATTTTTTTTTATGCCGAAAACTCAGAAACAGACCAATGAGTGAGCATAGGCATCATCCACATGGCCATTTTGGTTAGTATCTCTGAGGCTCTCATGCGTAGTCTCGAGTTCAATGCCAGTTTCTTGAGAAGAGTAGATGTAAAAGAAGGTAACGCAGCAGAAACAGCGAGACAGATCACTGCAAGGGTAAGGAATAATTCTACGAAGATTAACACTTTTATGACACTTAATTATGGCGTGCAACGCAGTATGGGAATATCACTCATTTCAAAATATAATCTTTAACATCCACCCCATAAGTACCGTTAGTAATTCCCTCTTTAATCACATACACCGAGCCAGACTTATCAGGAATACCGTCTAATAAATTAATAATGTACGGTGGACGAATTTTCTTATCGGCAGTCAAAACAAGCTCAACTTTTGGCCTTAAACGAGAATTTGCATTGGCCGACACGATAATACCGACTTCACCATTGGTCATTTCAACCAAAGTACCAGGTGGGTAGATACCCACCATACGAATAAATGCTTCAACCAATTCATCGTCAAAATGTTTGCCACGTTCTGAGAATAGTATTTTTAGGGCATCAAATGCAGGAGAACCCACTTTATATGGGCGCGCACTGGTAATGGCATCATAAACATCCACAATAGAAATCATGCGTACATATTTATGCAGGAAAGAGGCATTAAGCTGTTCAGGGTAACCCTTTCCATCAATACGCTCATGATGATAATGCGCAGTATCAATTATAAGTTGATCAACGCCTACTTGATCAAGCAAAATATCTTTGCCCAAGGGCGCATGTTCTTTCATGATATCGAATTCGATACGAGTCAGTCGTGCAGGCTTGTTGAGTATTTCGTCAGGTATTTTCACTTTCCCGACATCATGTAACATCCCACACAAACCGAGTAACTCTAGCTCAGGCTCATCAAAATCAAGGAAACGACCAAATGCGATGGCAAGTATGCCAACACGTAAAGAGTGCTCAGCTGTGTAACGATCTTGATCCTTAACTTGAGTTAGCCAAAGCAGTGCATTTGCATTGCGCATGATACTCGAAACACAATATTGAATAGCCTTTCTTGATGAATCCATATCAAAAGACTCACCATTACTAATACTTTCAAGCACTTCATCTACTTGGTCGCGCGCTTTATCGAATGTAAACTTTGCTTTAGGAAGTTCTTCATGGATATCTTTGTTTTCACGAAAACCAGGATAAGCTTTTTCTTCTTTTTGCTCAATAGAGCCCTTAGAAAGTTCAAGCCAAAATTCTTTCTCTATCTCGATATACACATACACACAATGATCTCTCAACATGTCGATATCATCAGGCGTTTCTATTGTTAAACCTTGCATTAATACTGGAACTTCCGTCCAGGGCCGGTCTAGGCGGGTAACATGCATACCTATTTCTAAAGAGTCTGAGGGGAGCTTAACTTCAACCAATTTCGAGTTAGCATCTTTCGCTGAGGAGGACTTATTTTCCATATTAAGATTAATTACCCGAAAAAGAATGATGACATGTTTTTCAGTCTAGACAACAATTGAATATCTAACCAATAATCTGTGGGTATTTTTTGTAATTAAATATTTTAATTCGCAAGTGCCGTATACTTCTTGTTCAGGCACTAGTGCAGATTATAATAGATCTGAAATTAAGCACTTTCTTAAAAATGTGCTAACTCGTTAGCTTTGAATAGTTTTAACAGGAATTCTAAGGGCTTTAGGCATACTGAATACAATATTTTCTGGCCGACCATCAATCTCACTCACATCGCCTGCACCAAGCTCTTTAAGGCGTTTAACAACATCTTGAACTAATATTTCAGGTGCCGAAGCTCCGGCTGTGACCGAGACTGAGCGAACATTATCAAGCCAGTTTTCTTGAATTTCTGATTGATCATCAATGAGATAAGCACGCGTTCCCATTCGTTCAGAAAGCTCTCGTAAGCGATTAGAGTTTGAGCTATTTGGCGACCCGACAACTAGCATAATGTCCGACATGCCAGATAATGCTTTCACGGCATCCTGTCGATTCTGAGTGGCATAACATATGTCGTCTTTTCTTGGCCCTTGAATACTGGGAAACCGAGATTTCAAGGCATCAATTACTTTTGCGGCATCATCGACTGACAAGGTTGTTTGCGTAACATAGGCAAGCTTTTGTTCATTTTCTACTTGTAAGTCGGCCACTTGCTGCTCATTTTCTACCAGGTAAATATTGCCGCCATTTTCATAATTATACTGCCCCATCGTGCCTTCAACTTCAGGATGGCCCTCATGACCAATTAAAACGCATTCCATCCCATCTAGGCTGTATTTACTCACTTCCAAGTGTACTTTCGTTACTAAAGGACAGGTTGCATCAAATACATTCAACTCACGCTTTTTGGCTTCTTCCTGAACCGCTTTCGAGACACCATGCGCGCTGAAAATTACCAAAGAGTTATCAGGAACTTCTTCCAACTCATCAACAAATACTGCACCTTTTTCTTTTAGGTTATCCACCACAAAACGGTTATGTACAACTTCATGACGAACATAAACTGGCGCGCCAAACACTTCTAACGCACGATTTACAATTTCAATCGCGCGGTCTACACCGGCACAAAAACCTCTAGGGTTCGCTAGTTTTACATCCATCATTTTTAACTCTATTTGATTAATTCACTATTTATTAAAGGTTTGTACATCAATAATTTCAACTTTGAAGCTTAAGACTTCGCCTGCTAAAGGATGGTTAAAATCAATCGTCACTTTGTCTTCATCGAACGCTTTCACAACACCCGGTAATTCAGATTTATTCGCATCTGCAAAAGACACAACCAACCCTTTTGCCAATTCAATATCTGCCGCAAAATCGGCGCGTTTCATTACTTGAAGATTATTGGGGTTAGGCATACCAAAAGACTTTTCAGGTGGTACTTGCCATTCATTCTTCTCGCCAGCACTCATGCCGACTAAATAGGCTTGAAAACCATCTGGGAGCTGACCATCACCAAAGTCAAACTTTGCTGGCTGTTTATCAAATGTAGAATCAATGAGATCTCCATTGCTCAGACTTAATGAAAAATGTAATGTAACGAGCGTGTTTTCACCCACTTTTGTTGTAGACATAATAACTAATACCGCAAAGAATAATGTGTATTCATGAGTCTAAATTTGACTCATGAATATGCTTAGCCCTCTTTTATAAAGAGGGTAATCGAGTGGAAGTTCAGCCTTCTTCTTTTTTACTTTTAAAGACATCAATAATCATTAAACCCGCCCCTACCGAAATGGCTGAGTCAGCAATATTAAATGCTGGAAAATGATTATTATTCCAATAAAAATGTAAAAAGTCGACCACATAACCAAGCGTAATTCGGTCATATAAATTACCGAGCGCACCACCCAAAATTAATGCAATTGCAACGCCTAACCATGGATCATCACGTAATGTCGCCAACCAGCGTATTAACGCTATGCTCACAACACTCGCAAGGGCTGCAAAAAACCAACGCTGCCAACCCGATTCAGTCGCTAAAAAACTAAATGCAGCCCCAGTGTTATGCAGTAACGTTAAGTTAAAACATGGCATAACAGCAACAGGGGTCGCATATTCTAAAAGCGAACTGGCATAATATTTTGAAACTAAATCAGCTACAACGACAACGACACTTAACCATATCCATGAGATCATGGATTTTCCTTGCGGATCACTCATGCAAACTTTCTCACTTCGCCTTCACCATCAACGTTTTCAATGCATCGACCACACAGTAATGGATGCGTTTCATCTTTACCCACGTCTTCACTATGATGCCAACATCGGTCACACTTTTCATGTTCAGCCGGTGTTATCGTTAATGATAAGCCCTTCAGCTCACTTTCTTTTGCCGCTGAAACAACGGCATCGGACAATGAATGCACAGTTGCACCTGAAGCAATCAGCACGAAACGCAGCTCCTCTCCTAAAGACACAAGTGCGTCATGCAAGCTACCATCACAGTACAAACTAATTTTTGTACCTAATGAGCCTTTTACATTACCCGCCTTACGCTCTTCTTCAATTCGTTTATTTACCGCATTCTTAACAGCAAGAACTTGCTCCCAAAAATCACGCCCTTGCTCACTTTCTTCATCTATAGAAATAAGGTCTTCATACCATGAAGTTAGAAAGACACTACTCTCTCGTTCACCTTTTGCAGGCGCAGGTAGTGTTTTCCAGATTTCATCTGCGGTGAAGCTGAGGATTGGGGCGATCCAACGCGTCATTGCTTCTAATACATGATACATAGCTGTTTGACATGAACGACGCGCTAAGCTGTTAGGTTGTGTGGTGTACTGACGATCTTTAATAATATCTAAGTAAAAACCACCTAAATCGACACCACAAAATTGAACAACTTTTTGAAAAACCGTTAAGAAGCTATAGTCGTTATAAGCACCTTTCAGTTCATTTTGAAGTAGTAAGGCTCTATCAACGACCCAACGATCAAGCGCTAACATTTCATTTTCTGGTAGTAAGTCAGTTGCAGGATTAAAACCATTAATATTTGATAACAAGAACTTGGCTGTATTTCGGATACGACGATATGAATCTGCTGAACGCTTCAAAATTTCATCAGAAACGGTCATTTCACCGCTATAATCCGTGGCAGCAACCCAAAGACGTAAAATATCAGCCCCTAGCTTGTTGATCACTTCTAATGGTGCAATAACATTACCCACAGATTTTGACATTTTCTTACCATCGCCATCTACTACAAAACCATGAGTCAGTACTTGTTTATAAGGCGCTTGCCCATTGATCGCGATACCGGTTTTAAGCGATGACTGAAACCAACCACGATGTTGATCTGAGCCTTCCAAATATAAATCAGCAGGATACTGGCCAAGTTCATCACGCTGCTTTAATACCGCGGCATGTGTTACACCTGAATCAAACCATACATCAAGCGTATCAGTGACTTTACTATAATCAGCCGCTTCATCACCCAATAATTCAGCCGTATCTAGTTCAAACCAAGCATCGATGCCCTTGCCTTCGACACGTTTTGCAACTTGTTCAATCAACGCACTGGTATCTGGGTGTAATTCTTGAGTATCTTTATGAACAAACAAGGTAATTGGAACTCCCCAAGTTCGCTGACGAGAAATACACCAGTCAGGACTCTGCTCTAGCATGCCTTCAATACGGCTCTGACCCCACTCAGGAATCCATTGCACACCTTTTACGGCATCTAACGCCGACTGCCTTAGACCATTTTTAGTCATGCTAATGAACCACTGAGGCGTAGCACGATAGATTAGTGGTGTTTTCGTTCTCCAGCAATGAGGATAGCTATGCGTAAAGACTTTCTTTTTAAGCAGTTTTCCATGCTTTTCAAGTTCAGCAAGTACACTTTCTTCAACTTTATAAACATGCTGTCCGGCAAAAATTTCTACGCTATCTCGGAAAACCCCACCGTCATCAACATAATTTAAGGTACTAATGCCATATTTTTTGCCAACATAGAAATCATCAACACCATGGTCTGGTGCGGTATGTACCGCACCGGTACCGGCATCGACCGTAACGTGATCACCCAATATAACGGGTACATTCATCTCACGATAAAAAGGATGTACTAGTGCTTGGTTTTCTAGAGCGCTCCCTTGACATCGACCTAACACTTCATGGGTGTCTAAACCGTAGCGTTCGACATTTTCATCCACTAAAGCTTCGGCCATAACCAGTAATTCAGGCCCTTGGCCTAAATCACATTTCACTAGCGAATAATATAAATCAGCATTTAAAGAAACAGCTTGGTTTGAAGGCAGTGTCCATGCCGTTGTAGTCCAAATCACGATGGACAGCGGGTCACTTGTTTTATCAGCCCCAAAGGCACTTAAAACGGCAGAGGTATCAACGACATCAAACCGTACATCAATCGCAGTAGACTGCTTATCTTGGTACTCCACTTCTGCTTCAGCCAGAGCCGAGCCACCGACTACACTCCAATAAACGGGCTTAAAGCCTTTTTGTAGATGACCATTCTCAATGATTTTTCCCAAAGAGCGAATAATGTCGGCTTCGAAGTTAAAGTCCATCGTGAGATAAGGTTTGTCCCAATCTCCCTGAACGCCCAAACGAATAAAATCAGTTTTCTGTCCCGCAACCTGCTTGGCGGCATATTCACGACACGCCTTCCTAAATTCTGGATAACCAATTTTTACGCCTGCTTTGCCTTTTTTCTTCTCTACATTATGCTCTATCGGTAAACCATGACAGTCCCAACCTGGCACATAAGGCGCATCATAACCACTTAGCGTTTTAGACTTAATAATAATATCTTTGAGGATTTTGTTAACTGCATGGCCCAAGTGAATACCACCATTAGCGTAGGGAGGGCCATCATGTAGAATAAACTTCTCAGCACCCGCTCTAGCTTCTCGAATTTGCTCGTACAAGCCCATGTCCTGCCACTGTTTTAACATGCCAGGTTCGCGCTGAGCCAGGTTGCCTTTCATCGGAAAATCAGTTGCCGGCAGGTTAAGGGTATGCTTGTAATCACTCATATTATTATCACTTTGTCTCAACACATAATTCGTTAAATAGGTGCTTTATGATTATTTAGAAAAATAACACCTGGCATCGTTTATATCTTTATTAATCTGTTCTTTTAGCGCTTCAATATTTTCAAAGCGCTGCTCATCTCTTAGTTTTACACAAAACGTCACACTTAAATGTTCACCGTAAATATTGGCATTGAAGTCTAATAAATAAACCTCCAGTGAAGGTAAAAAATCACCTACTGTCGGTTTAACACCGATATTCGCTACACCTAAGGTTTGTTCACCATTTTGTAAACAAACCTTCACCGCATAAACACCTGTAAAAGCTACATTTATACGAAGTAAGGCAATGTTCGCTGTTGGGAAGCCTAATTGCCGCCCAAGCTTCTGACCATGAATCACCCTACCCGCTATACTATATGCACGCCCTAAAACATCTTGAGCCGCAGTAAAGTTTGACTGAGCCAACAAAGCCCTAACAAAGGTACTACTAATTCGCTCACTATTTGCTCCGGACTCAACTAGCGTAGGCGTATTCTCAACACTAAACCCTTTAAGCTGACCTAATGCTTTTAATAAAGTAAAATCACCCTTCCGATCACCACCAAAATGAAAATCATCACCAATAACAAGATGACAAATCTTTAGATGTGATACCAAAACTGTTTCAACAAATGATTCTGCTGAGAGTTGACTCAGTTTTGAGTCAAACTTTAGACAAAACACATAATCTAAACCAAAAGAAGATAATGCCTGAAACTTTTCCCTAAATCGCATTAACCTTGCCGGCGCTTTCGCCCCTTGAAAAAACTCTAAAGGTTGAGGCTCAAATATAATCACGACCGAAGGCACACCCAGCTTTTCAGCTTTGGCGACGACTTGCTGAATGATAGATTGATGCCCTAGATGAACACCATCAAAGTTACCAATCGTGGCGACACATTTCGCCTCTTTTAAGCTGGGGTTATGAAGCCCTCTTAATAACCGCATTGCTACCACTTGATAAGTTCACAAAATTAAGACATTCAAAAAATAGTTGCCGATTATACTTGTTCAAGGGCTTACAATTCAATCAACAAGCAAATTTTCAGAAAATTTTCCATAAAAAAACCCCTATATCAAAATTGATAAAGGGGTTTTAGCTTTATTTCTATATTTTCAGGCATATAACGCTTTATCAAAAAACGTTATTCCCACCAGCCTATTACATTCATATAAATAATCGCAGCGGGAGCAAGTACAAAAGTCATGATACCAATGGTTTCATCTGTTGACTCTTCGTCGTTTTCATTCACTCGAAAACCATTCTTTTTTCCTGATGTGTAATAGTTACGACCACTATTACGCGTGATATATTTTCCCGTTTCATCTTCCATTGAGTTATATTCATCCGAGCTATAATTGCCTTCATTCTGATAGGCAGGTACAAACTCGTCATCCTCTGCAAAAACGGAAGTAGCCACCATCGAGCAAAAAAGTACAAATAGAAAATTTGAGAATAGGTGTTTCATCATTATAAGCTCCAGAATTTTTTCGGCCAATTCCCTTAAGCCGCTATGCTTTTAAACAACTTCTTTATCAGAAATCGATTTCCCTAAACCAAACATTTTAAACGAACAAAAAACAATCAACTTTCAATACAGCCTATTTAAAACGTTCCATTACAAAAAATAAAGCCATTTTACATTCAATTACGATTGGATCGTTCAGTACGGGACGCGGTTATCAATTTTTTGCACCTCGTTCAGAGCTATTAGTGTTTTATAGCCCCACCTAGCATACTCTTTAAATTCATCCCGCTTAATACTAATACTATAAAATAAGTCGCGACCCCAAAAACAACCAATTGGGTTAACGCGCTCACTCGTGACCAAACATCCATTAAAAACCAACTTTCCGTTGGTACTTGCAACCAATAAATCAGCGAAACCATCACTACATTTGCCAATAATATTCGTAGAATAAACGCCCCCCAACCCTTACTTCGACGGTACACTTTTTGATTCACCAAGCCTTTCAATAACCAGAGGGCATTCATCCAAGATGATATGGCGGTCGCCAACGCCAAACCTGTATGTTGCAATGGCCAAATTAATATAAGGTTGAGTACCATATTGGCACACATTGCCCAAATCCCTATTTTGACTGGTGTTTTCATGTCTTGTCGGGAAAAATAACCTGGAGCAAGCACTTTAATTAACATAAAGGCTAACAAACCCAAAGCATAAGCCCGCAAACTTTGCGCAGACATAAATACATCCTGCTGCGTCAATTCACCATAATAGAACAAACTTGTCACGAGTGGCTCAGCCAATACAATTAACGCTATTGCTGCGGGCAAGCCCATTAATATAATAATTCTTAGCGCCCAATCCAGTGTATCTGAAAATTCTTGATCAGACTTTGAGGCATGTTTTCGAGAGAGTGTTGGTAAAATAACTGTCGCAATCGCTATCCCAAAAATACCTAATGGCAATTCCGCTAAACGATCAGAATAATACAACCAAGACACGCTTCCCGTTTGTAGAAATGAAGCCAGAATCGTATCTAACAACAAATTTATTTGGCTCACTGACACACCAAATAAAGCAGGTAGCATTAAACGGAAAATACGTTTCACCCCTTCATGACGGTAATCAAGACGAGGCCGCGGTAACAAACCCATTTTCAACAAAAATGGCAATTGAAAAAATAATTGCACCATTCCCGCGATTAAAACCCCCCATGCCAAACCAACCACGGGCTCAGAAAACAAAGGCGTCAACCATATCGCTGCCGATATAAGTACAAGATTTAAAAGCACGGGCGTAAAAGCAGGAATTGCAAAATAGCCATAGCTATTTAGTATCGAACCCGCAAAAGCGGTGAGTGATATCAAGAGTAGATAAGGAAAGGTGATACGCAACATTTCGGTCGCCAAAGCGTACTTATGAGTATCTTCCAAAAAGCCCGGTGCAAATACAGCCGTTAGCCATGGAGCTCCCAACATAGCGAGCAAGGTTACTACCAGTAAAATAGCACCTAAAACACCTGCGACGGAATTTGCCAGCAATCGAACATCACGCTCCGTTTTTGTTCTCCTGTACTCAGATAAAATAGGTATAAATGCTTGTGAAAAAGCACCTTCTGCAAACAAACGACGGAAAAAATTTGGTATTTTAAACGCAATAAAAAAAGCGTCAGCCCCTGCTGAAGCGCCAAATAAATTTGCGACCACAACATCCCGAACCAAACCAAAAACACGAGAAAGCAAGGTCATAATGCCCACTAACCCCGTAGAGTGAAATAAGCCTCTTACTTTTTTAGATTTTATTTGTGGGTCTTTGTTCTCGGGTAAAGCCATTTTGATTTCAATTACATCCGTTACACGACTGTTAAGTCTCTATAAATTAGAGAAGCATACTGGTGTCACCGAAAAAAGCAAAGTTGCATTGATTGAATTCGCACTTTTATCATTTTTCACTATGCTTAAAGGATTACTCGTCATTTTTCATAAGAGATTGGCCAAACAGAATAAAAGGATCGCCCTAGTGGATGATAAAGATATAAACCGTTTATTATTACAATTTGATCGAATTCTCAGGCAGGCGAATCGAGAACATATCAACCCTGAAATAGAAGAATTAACCGTTGACGATCTCAAACCACTCGCAAATCTCGTTGCAAAAAGCCGAGCCATCTATTTAAAAGAACTCTACACATTAAGTAAAAAATGCGACGAAAACGATACCTTCCCCAGTGCAGAAGAACTCAAAAGACTAAAAGTACTCCGTACACGATTTTTAGAGCTTGTAGAAGGATCAAAATCGTTTGAAGTTTCTATTCAAAGAGGTTATTTAGACTTAAAACTATAAAATAGGTCTATTCAAACTTTATCTTAAATCCACCAACTAAAAGCGTTGTTTGATACAAAGTTATAGCCCTGACATCTGCGTACATCTAAACAGTGCCTACATAAAAAATTTAGCAATCATCACCGTTACAAATAATAAGGCAACGGCCAGGCACGTACCGAGCACCACACGCTTTACAACCGCTTTCGAGATATGAGTCGTTTGTTTTGGAGGGGGCTCTGTACTACTATTTATCAATTCAAGCTCTTTTCGTCGCTGAAAACGGTAGTCTGTTAATGAGATATCACCGTTATGGAACGCCTCATTCAACTCAGATATTTTCCGATTTAGAGAAATTTTCATTATCGAGCCTTCACAACAATAAAAGAGACATTATCCTTCGCTTCTTTACTCAAACATTCACTCATTAACTTATCAGGTATTTTGTTTAGCTTTTCATTCACAAGTACTTGCTGAAGCTCATTTTCTGACAACTCGTTATACAAGCCGTCCGAGCAGAGTAAAAATAAGTCATCGCTTTTAATCGGAAAAGCATTTACATCAACCTCTAGCTCATCAAAAGCACCAATAGCGCGTGATAACATATTTTTTATTGAACTATGCTCGGCTTGTTCTTCCGTTATTTCTCCACGGTCTATTTGGGCTTGAACCTCGCTATGATCTTTCGTTAACTGCTCAAGTTGACCAGCTCTCAACCGGTACAACCTAGAATCACCTACCCACAA
>Ga0209184_1002003_pt1 | contig 11350 bp, 9 predicted proteins | sample EN8Hudsemesocosm_2_FD_184627 | JGI IMG/M metagenome (GOLD analysis project Ga0209184, IMG submission 184627) | Methane-oxidizing microbial communities from mesocosms in the Hudson Canyon - EN8C Hudson Canyon (SPAdes) (version 2) | ecosystem: Environmental > Aquatic > Marine > Cold seeps | place... | reverse complement strand
TGCCAATCTCTTCAGCTCATTACTGAAGTCACTGTGTCGCCGGAGTGATGGAATTGGTAGACATGACGGATTCAAAATCCGTTGCTTTCGAGCGTGACGGTTCAAGTCCGTCCTCCGGTACCATTTTAAAAACCTAAAATTATATGTAGGTTTATCAAAAAGTTAGTGAGATTTGTTTTCTCTCTCGTCGTTATGGTTGTCATCCATGTCAAAGAAATTTGGCGTAATTTGGCGAAACGAGGAAAACATCATGGCTAATGTTCAAAAACGTCGCGGCAAGCGCGGCACTACTTATCGTGTTGAATTTATGCACGAAGGTAAACGCATATCTAAAAGCTTTAAAACCCGTAAAGAAGCAGATAAATTCAATAGTAATTTAATTTTGAATGATGATTTCGCTGATGGTTTTACAAATGCAATTCTATCTCAAATGACTCTTTCTGAAGCGATCATAGAGTTTCTTTCTAAATACTCCAAAAAAGACCAAAGCATTATTAGCAGGCTGAATTTTTGGTCAGAAAATATTGGTGACTTGACATTAAATAAAGTCACAAGAAAGAAAGTTAAAGCTTTACTCAATAAACTTGAAACAGATGGCAAAGCGCCTGCGACTCTTAATCGTTTTAAATCAAATCTAAGTTCTCTATTTAGTTACATCAATGATGAATATGATTTAAAACACAATCCATGTACTGAAATTAAACAAAGAACTGAAAACAATGAATCAACAAGGTTTTTATCAGATGAGGAGCTGAAATTATTATTGAAGGCATCAAAAAACTCTGATTGGGATAAGATGTATATGCTAGTTCTAATTGCTGTCACAACAGGTGCAAGAAGGGGGGAGCTCATACAACTTCGATGGTCTAATATTGATTTCACTAAATGTTCTGCTTCTGTAAAAGATAATAAAAATGGTGAGCCTAGGGTTTTACCATTAACTAAAACTGCAATTGAAGAGCTTTTGAAATTTAGGCAAGTAGGCACGGGCTATATTTTTCATCATCCAACATTCATAAAAAAGCACTTTAGAAACTTTGATTATTATTGGATAAAAGTACTAAGAGAAGCAGGCATTAAAAACTTTAGATTTCATGATTTACGACATAGCTGCGCTTCTTTTTTAGCAAAAAATGGTGCAACATTACTAGAAATAGCAGATGTTCTAGGTCATAAGAGCATCGTCATGACTAAAAGATATAGTCACTTATGTACAAAACACAAAGAAGAATTAATAAGTAGAGTGATGAAAAATGTCTATTAATTACCTGTCCATTAAAAAATTCCTTGATGATAGACAGCCAAAAGATATTCGTATTCTATATGACGAAGTACAAAGTATTTTCTGCCGCTGCGAAGATAAATCGGTGGCTTGGCGAGAATTTTTATTAGCTTCATATATAAATAGATGGTTTATTGACGAGTTTATGGAGGGGCGAGATCCTTTTACTCCACCTAAGAAACGAGGAATGAGAAAACTTCCAATTAGTCAAACTTGCATGATTTGGGCTGTTGCAAAATTGTATGGAAAAGCTAACGCTGAAAGGTGTTTAAATCTTAGTGGCGCTGGGGAGCCTGATACTAAGAAAGTTTCAACTCACTATAAACGCGTTGAAGAAGTAATATATGTGAGCCAATTACAAAGTGATAAGCGATGTTCAGTTTATAAAGATATAGAGTTAAAAAATACTGCATTAGCTATACGTGAACACATAAGAGTTCAATCCAAAATATTTGAAAAAAATGGCAAGAAGCTAATACCTTCTCCTGATTGGATTAATATAGAACTAGTATATGATGAATTTGATGGGGCTATTACAGAAAAAATTTTTGGAATACCTAATTTAAATGCTAGGAAAGCTTTTTCCCAATTCGGTGTAGAATTAACTAACCCTAATGCAGAATTTTGCAATAAGGTATTTGTTGCAAGTTCACTAGGCTCAGCTATTTTTTCTATGATGCTTTATGAATTTACTAGCTATGAAATGAAACCACCGCCACATTACAAAGTTTCTGGTGATTCAATCTTCAAGGGGAATAATTAAGTTTTATATTCCCCGTTATCTTTAATTAGAAATGGATCAATATACTTCTCGACAATCAAAACGACTAGAGAGTAAGTATGTCTCATTCAACTACATCAACGATCACCGCAATAGATCTAACTAAATGGCTACGAATTTCTGAATTAGTAGCTAAATACCCTCAATTTACAGAATCAATGATCAGACGTTTAGTCTGGAAGCGCCATGAAAATAACTTTATTCACTGCTGCAGAGTAGTAAATAAGCGTTCTTTTATTCACGAAGTGTTATTTGCCGAATGGTTAATTCGAGATGCAGATAAGCCATCAATAGCGGCTTAAATATACCGAATTATTAGCAAGATGGATTATTAATCCGTCTGCTCACCTTGTTAAATAAAGTTCCATGGATATTAAGGCGTAATTTATGGCGGAAATACATCATTTTCAGAAAAAAACTATTAAATTAATTCTTGGGAATGATAAAAAAATATTACCAATTAAATTAAATGAATCTTTTAAAGTTAGAACAAAGGTAGATAAAGAATTTATTGCTAAAAATTTGGCACAAGTTCCATATAACTTAAGGATTTCAGTGCGGAATGAATTTAATAGAATTTTGGGTTCAAAGTCATGTGGTTTGCAACTAGCTAAACATTTTTTGAAAGGTTGCGCTGATTTTTGTAGAAAATTACCAGTAAATGTAACTATCTCAATAAATCAAATTTATAAATACACAAATGATATTGTTCGGATCTGTATTTATTATAAGAAAAATAACTCAGATAAAAGCTTACTAAAAAAGCTAGAAAGAATAGTTAAAGATTTAGGTCTGGTACCTCGACAAGGAAAAAGCATTATTGGTGATATTAATCGTTACTGTAACAATAAGTGGTGGATCAGAAAGCTGAAATCTTTATATATGCAATCTTATGAAAGGGTTGCGCAATATCTAAGATTAGTTAATGACAAAATTGATATTTATTTAACAACTCATAATTTTAAAATACTTCGAGAAAATAGAAAACGCAATGAATGTTTTTTAAGTTCATTAGTTGCAATTAATGATACTGGTGAAGTTATCAACTTTAATAAGGTGGTTGATAGCAGTTTAGCTAATCCAAAAAATAGAAAAGCAGAAATAATCACACGATTAAAAGGATTTGAGCAGTATGCTGAAAAATATAATTTTACTGCTGATTTTATTACTATCACTTCTCCTTCACGATTTCACTCAGTTTATAAATCAGGATATAAAAATATCAATTATGATTATTCATCTACTTTAGATGCTCGAGATTACTTTAATAAATTATGGGCAAAATCTAGGTCAAAGCTGAATAGGTTAGGGATTGAACGATTTGGTTTTTGGGTTATTGAGCCTCATCACGACGGGACACCCCATTGGCACTTTATTATATTTACAAAAAAGGGACAGAGAGGCTTATTAATTGAATGTTTAAAAGACTACTCATTGGAAGAAAGCCCTGATGAAGCAGGTGCAAAGACTCACCGATTCAATGTTAAGCCTATAAATAAAAAATTAGGCTCAGCTTCAGGCTATCTAGTAAAACATATCTGTAAAAAAGTTAATTTGAGTGGAAAAAGCACAAAATTATCAATTGAAGAGTGTACTTCTCGAATATATGAGTGGGGAGTGCTTTGGAATTTTCACCAATTTGAGCAATTTGGTGGGCCACCTGTAGGTGTGTGGCGAGAAGCAAGAAGGATAGCTTTGAGCGCAGATATTAATACTTCTTCAATATGGAAATCGATTAAAGACGGAGATTGGTTAGCATTTTTTGAATTTTTAGGGGGAACTAATATATGTAGAAAAGATTTTAAAGTGGTTATTCACAAGGAACATGATTGTTCACTCAATGATTTTGGAGAAGAGAAAGGTCTCGTTGTAAAAGGAGTGGTAATAGAAGATGAAATATTTATAAGTCGGAATCATCAATGGTCTATTAAACCTGCAATTAATTTACAGGTTTGAATAACTTTCTTGGAAGTTTATCAATAACTGTACGTATTAATTTAGAACAGCAAAATATTAATAAATAGAAGCAGGTTCTGCTTATTAATACTTGATGCAGATGGTTGAAATGTTTATGTAATACTTTTCATTATAATAAGGAGGATACCTATCATATTTATGTAGTGAAATAGGTTTATGCAACTCAATAAATTGGTAGTGAAAAATTTTCTAATGTATACTAAAACCGTTAGTTACATTAATTTTTGAGTACTACTTTCATGGCTAGTTCAACCCAAATAAAAGCACTTATGCAGTCACACATTGATAAAGATGATGATAGGTTTTTATCTATTGCGCTTCAAGTTGCGGCACATGAAGCAAGAAGTGGTCATGGTAAACTTGCCCAAGAATTGAAGCAACTTGTAGATAAAGCAAAAAAAAATATCGTTAATAATCTGCCTGTATCAATAGCAAACAGTGTTAAAGATTCTACTGGCTTATTAACAACAAGCCACCCTAAACTACGTTTTAATGACCTTATAGTATCTATAAATGTAAAAGACAGGTTAAAGCGTTTAGTGAAAGAGCAAAAACATTTATCTACACTAAAAAACCATGGTTTATCACCTAGGCGAAAGTTACTTTTAGCAGGGAAACCAGGGACAGGTAAAACATATACCGCATCTGTACTTGCTGGGGAGTTAAACTTTCCTTTATTCGAAGTTCGTCTAGATGCCGTTATTACTAGATATTTAGGTGAATCATCCGCAAAATTACGCCAAATCTTTGATGCAATTCGAGATGTCAGAGGTGTGTATTTTTTTGATGAATTTGATGCGTTAGGCTCTCACCGAGGGGCAAATAATGACGTAGGTGAAGCAAGACGAATCCTAAATAGCTTCTTACAAATGATTGAGCAAGACGATTCGAATAGTGTAATTGTTTGCGCCACTAACCATATTGAAGCACTTGACCATGCTTTATTTAGAAGGTTTGATGATGTGATCCGCTATGAATTACCATCAGATAATGAAATTATTTCATTATTCAAATCTCGTCTACATCCTTATGTTGCAAAAAATTTCTCATGGAAAAAGCTAGCATTGAAATCAGATGGACTAAGTAATGCGGAAGTTACTCAAGCTGCTAATGACGCAATCAAAGAGATGTTAATTCATGAGCATCAGTCGATCACACTCTCAATGATTCAGCAAGCAATTGAAGATAGAAAGAGTATTAGCCAGCATTTTGCAATTTAATATGGAAGTTTAATGGAAATAAATAATTTTAAAGGGACGAGCAGTGACAAATCACGATTTTAATAAACCACACTTTATCCTAAATTCAATTGCAACACCTCAGAATTTTACTACTCCTAATAGACGCATTCCTCAAATAATTATCCCTGCGAAAAATCGTCAAATGCATAGTGGAAAATTACGAGGTGACCTTGCTACTATTTCAACTCGATTAAATACGCTTAGAGAGGACGCCTCAGATATTCCATTACAAATGGAAATAGGCATACAGGTCGAGTTTGAAAGCTTCCCTGATATTAAGATGGCAGTTGAAAGTCTCGCTAATGCAACTCAAAAAATAGAACTTCATAACGTAAAAACTGTTACACAAAACAATCAAACAAAAACTATTGCTACTGTTTTTATTCCTGATGGAAAACTCCATATTTTTGAACGAAAAATCACCGACTATTTAAATCAAAATAAAGACATAAATGGGAAGCCTAGAGACAACCAAAAACTAGTTGATACTATACAGTCTATTCGCACTGCAGCTTTTGCTGCTATATGGTCTGATCATAATGCTTTGTTACCTGATGATAAAGACGAATCAATTTGGTGGGAAGTATGGGTCTCCACTCCGAAAAGAAGTCGAGAGTCAACAAATCACTATAAAGCAATTATTGCTGATTTTACATTAATCGCTAGTGAGCTTGAAATTGAGGTTTCTCAACATAAGCTACGATTTCCTGAACATACTATTATTCAAGTTAAAGCTACTCAGAATCAATTAGCGAATAATACTTTACTACTAAGCCGAGTTGCTGAAATTCGTGCACCAAAAATCACCGCTGAATTTTTTGATTCTGCCTCTCATGAAGAACAAGAGCATTGGACACAAGATTTATTAGCGCGTCTATCCATGCCTTATAGCGGTAGTGAACCTTATGTTTGTGTGTTAGATACAGGCGTAAATTTAGAGCATCCTTTGCTATCCCCCTTTGCAGACCTTTGTGATCAATTAACTGTTACAGATAATAGGGATTCTACGGATAATAATGGTCATGGTACAGAGATGGCTGGGCTCGCTATGTGGGGGGATTTAACCGACATACTTGGATCCAATGAAATAGCAACTATTAATCACAAACTTGAATCGGTTAAGGTCTTGGATCGTAGTGGCGATAATGAAGACAAGCCTTTAGGATTAGTTACGGCTAATGCGATTGCGACTGTAGAATTAGCTAATAATGGGCGGACTCGTACATTTTCAATGTCACTTTCTGCTAACACGGGAACGGATGGAGGCAGACCATCATCTTGGTCAAGTACGCTCGATTCATTGGCTGTGGATTATTTAGGGGAAGGTGAAAATCCTCGTTTATTTACTATCTGTGCAGGTAATGTACCGTTTGATGCCAATATGGAATATCCCATTGACAACCAATTACAGGATGTTCATGACCCAGCCCAATCTTGGAATGCTATCACTGTTGGTGCGTATACCAATAAAGTGACTATTTTAGAGTCCTGTGATTATCAACCATTAGCAAAAATGGGAAGCTTATCACCATATAGTACAACCTCACTTGTATGGGATAGAAGGAACGCTCCCATAAAACCCGAAGTTGTTTTTGAAGGGGGAAATATTGGTAAAGATCAATATGGGTGTGCAGGAATGCAAGATTTACACCTACTCAGTACTTATAATAACTTCTCTCAACGGCATTTCCAAACCAGTAATGCTACCAGTGCCGCTACAGCACTTGCAGCTCGATTTACTGCACAAATAAAGGCTGAACATCCTGATTTGTGGCCTGAATCCATTCGTGCTTTAACCGTCCATTCCGCAGATTGGACAGATGAAATGTATCAATTAATCGGTGAAAAACGCTCCGAGAAAGCTATTAAAAAAGGTGATATGAGTAACTTAACTCGTATGGTTGGCTTTGGTGTACCAAACTTAGAAAAGGCAATTAAAAGTGCCAATAACTCCCTTTCGTTAGTTATACAGGATGAATTACAACCGTTTTATAAAGATGGTTCGGTTAAAACAAAGGATATGCATTTGCATGATTTACCATGGCCTAGAGATGCATTACAAGCAATTGCAGAAGAAAATGTTGAGCTTACAGTGACACTTTCCTATTTTGTAGAGCCGAATCCGTCTAGCCGAAATATTTTAAATAAGTATAGTTATGCTAGTCATCAACTACGCTTTGATGTAAAGAGACATGAAGAATCTTCTATTGAATTTAAAAGGCGTATTAATGCGGCAGCAGAAGGAGATAAACCAGATGACTCCCCAAGTGACTCCAATTGGACTTTAGGAGCTGACAATCGACATCGTGGCTCAATTCATAAAGATATTTGGAAAGGTAGTGCAGCAGAGCTTGCAGACCGAGGGCAAATTGCTATATATCCAGCTAGTGGATGGTGGAAAACTCGTACATCACACGAGCGCTGGGATTCAAAAGCAAGATATGCGTTAATCGTGTCACTTTCAGTTCCTGAAGTCGATATTGATATTTATTCTGAAGTGAAAACCAAAGTTGCCGTAATGATCTCTGAAAAAATATCAATTAGTATTGACGCTTAAAGTTAGTGCTAAACAGTTTTTATTCCCCCCCCCCACGCTGTGTAAGGTTCATAAACTCACCTTTACACAGCGTGGACTTTGGCTTTTAATGCTAACACGCAGAAAAATAAAAACAGATTGCACCAATGATTTGAATTGTTGTATTATTTATTTGTAGCTTAAATAAGTACATGGTTTAGGGCGCCTCGCCTGTTTAATCATTTGTTTATTTCTACTTTCCGTGAGCCGTCTTGGCGAGCGAGCATCCGCCTCGGATGTGTTGACCCACCCGTGAGGGTAACATGCCGAAAGGCAACCAATTTATTGGTCACCACGCAAATTTAATATTTGCAACCAGAGAGAGTTTATTCTCTATCTAAAAGATAAACTTTACTGTTTATCAATCTGCTAATAGCGGCGGTTTACTGCCGCTATTAATTCATTGCAACTTAATGTTGCTACGCATTAGCTATTCCAAAATTTGATTTAAACGTGCCTTGCTATGTTTTCTTTCCTTTCCGTTTGGTTAATATTTTGTGATTTCTTATGTTCGGTGGTTAACGCCACTGGTTCTGGTGCGAACAGTCCTACCATTTCTGCGAAGAAAAAAAGTGGGCGAATAGGCATTTAGTTGTCGCTGAACTCATTAGAGTCAGTTGTTCTTACAAAGTGTTCAATGAATTAAAGGTAATGAAATGAATATAGAGGATGAGGTTGTACTGTTGAAAAAACAAACAAAATCAATTCGTAAAAAACGATATGGTAAATCAAGGTTAGACCCATATGAAAATACGCTGCGGGCGCTTAATGACAACTGCGCTAGCGTAGCTGAACTTCAACGTTGGTTAGAAACTAAGAAAATAAAAGTTGTGTGGACGACAGTGTATAGATGGTTAGAAAAGCATGGCTAAATTTTCTTCTCCTGCGAAACAAGCAATATCAGTTATTAAAACACTACAAGGCACTGTTATAAAAAGTATTGGCACTGCAAGAAACTACCAAGCGTGTTTAACTCGTGTTGCAGAATACATGAAGGTTGAACAGTCTGGAAGTTTACGAAGTTTAACGGTTGATCAAGCGCAAGTTTATTTGGATAAACGAAGTGAAATCGTGAGCCAGTCGCAATTAAATATGGAAAGACAAGCCATTCAAAAAATGATGAAGCATGTCACTGATAAGTTATCGGGTGAAGGTAAGTTACAGGTTATCAAATCACAAATAGAGCTGGCGAAAAAGTCACGTTTTTATACTAGATCACAAGTAGAAATTATTATGAATGGGCAAAAAGAACAAAATGCACTAACAACCGCTATTGCTTATGCATGTGGGCTAAGAGCGCATGAACCATATACACTTCGAAAAGTTGAAGAAAGGGCTGCTCATATTCGTCCTTCATTGCAATCTAAATTTTTAGGGAGGGAAGGTGTTAAGTATACGGTTGCAGGAAAAGGTGGCTTGATAAGAGAAATATTATTGCCAAGCACGTTGTCTGAAAAATTAGAAAAGCTAAGGTTGGCCACTCCTACTAGAATAAAAGATAGAGGAGTTACTTATATCCAACATTACAACATTAATGCTGGTAATCGTTGGTCTAGCAGTTTTTCTGCCGCCTCAAATCGGATATTAAAGCGTTCCTCTGGTGGCCATGGTTTACGCCACTCCTACGCTCAAGAGCGGATGAAAGAACTTAAGTATAAAGGATTATCAAGAGCGAAAGCTTTGCAAACAGTGTCTCAAGAAATGGGGCACTTCAGGCCTGAAATTACACTAGTTTATTTAAGATAGTTAGTTTTTAAAGTGTTATTTCTATTTCTTAGTTATAATAAAAAGTGTAATTCTTTTAAGGGTAGTTTTTGTTGCAACTTTAACTATTCATTTTGTTTGATTAACACATCAAAATAGTTGTAGAATAGCTTTAGTTTAATTATTTACTAACGGATCTGTTATGTTTATTGATACTTCGCCAGCAGCTTAAAGAACAACTTTTATTTATTTGAGATAGCTTTGTCTATTTCTTCGACTAATTCAGTAAAATCTGGGTCACCTCTAAGTATATCTAAGTATTCTTCATCATCCATCACTTCTAAATAGCTTTTTAATGCTTGTTCAAAGTATAAATTAGACTCTCTATTTGATTGTATATAAAGTTGCGCACTTGTACATGCCAAGTTGTAGTCACGATCTTTTAAATTTTTAACATTTGTTTCTTTTGATAATAAAAAAGCATTGTAAGCATCATGAAGCATGAATCTTTTGAAATAAATGACGCCTAATAACGATGCTATATTGGAAATGTTTGCACTATTATTAAAACTGTTAGAATTTTCAAACCCTTGAATAAATTTAATAATATCAATCGCGGTTTTCGTTAGTTCTTCTAATATTGACTTCCCTTTAGTTTCTTCATGTATATACCTCCTATAATTCTCTCTAAAATCGATTACTTGATGTAAAGAGATAGTTTCTTGATGCAAAGCATTCATTTCTTTATGTAGCTGCTTCACCTCCTTAACATTTTTTTCTATTTTCTGAGCTGATCCATTCTTTAATTCTACAATCGAGTGAGTGTATTCAAGTGCCTTTTTTGAAGATTCTTCTGAACTTTTTGAAGACTCTTCTGCTTCTTTCAATTTGTCGTCGATAGTTACAATTTTTTTCCCTGATTGGATATCTCTCCAAGTTATTAAAACACCTGCTGCGCTTATAATAAAAGTAAAGAAATACAATAACCAAGTAACGAAATTTTCAGCTCCGCCTAATGCTTTATCATTGGCATACTTCATTGTAGAGATCATTTTATTTTGAGTGTCCAATGACATCTTTAATTTTGTAACCAAATTTTTACGCAATTCCTCTATTTTTTTCTCATACTCAACTTTTATTGTGTTTTGTTTTATATGTGAAGTAGAGTTTGATAAAGAGTTTATAAATTGAAATTCAAGGTTTGCTAATCTTGTGTCGAACCTTGTTAATTGTTCTGTTAAGTTTTCTTGGAGGGTAATTGATCTTGCCACGTCTTTTTTTAATTCTAAATCATAGCTAAAAAGGTTAGCGCCAGATTTTTTTTCTAGAGCTTTTAGTCTTAGATCGATTTCTGTGCTTTCAGTAGCAGATAATAATGGCGTAATAAATACAACTACAAAAAATATAATAAAACGTTTGATGATATACATCCTTTTAACCCAACAAATATATAGTAAAATAATGGACTAAATATGTTTTATATTCAATGAGTTTTGATGAACCCCATATTGTCTTCATTCACATGCGCTAATTAATTTTAAATAGGCGTAAATTTAGCGTAAACACTGTGTAATTGTAGTAAAGCAAACTAATTCATAAATCATTAACCCCCTTGAAATTAAGGCCATTACATTATAAGTTAGTTATAACAACTAGACGAGTGGGATTCAAAATCCGTTGCTTTCGAGCGTGACGGTTCAAGTCCGTCCTCCGGTACCATTTTCTTGTATTATCTATTGGGTATAACAGGGAAATAAATAAACCAGCTTAGTGCTGGCTTTTTTGTGTCT
>Ga0209184_1002000_pt1 | contig 11381 bp, 9 predicted proteins | sample EN8Hudsemesocosm_2_FD_184627 | JGI IMG/M metagenome (GOLD analysis project Ga0209184, IMG submission 184627) | Methane-oxidizing microbial communities from mesocosms in the Hudson Canyon - EN8C Hudson Canyon (SPAdes) (version 2) | ecosystem: Environmental > Aquatic > Marine > Cold seeps | place... | reverse complement strand
GCAAAATTGTCTTCATTATTTGTACGCTTATTGCCCACATGTGTGTCGCCAATTACTTTTAACATTTGCATGATAATCCCAAGTTTATACGATACTAAAACGATGCTGCTTAATAGTAATTTCGGCACCTTGCTGTAATGGCACCTTGCCGTTTACTTCAATGTTATTAATGCTTAATACAGCAGATTCACCTGAGTGAATTGATCGAATACCAATACCGCTGCCCTTTTCTTTTGTGAAATAAAACAATGGCGTCTCGCTCGCAATGCAGCCAATATCAAGTTGTCCACTCATTTCGCCAACAGGCACCTCGTCATTCAGGCAAAGCCACTTTTTTTGTAGGTCTTCTTCAAGCGTTAACCAAGCTTTTCCTAATTGTGTTTGATCTAACAAGGCTAAGCTTTGTTGGTCAAAACGAACTAATATGGATGAGGAGTCATTAATCGATTGCATCACAAGACGACATGCCCCTTGTGATGATTTGGACTTATCTCCCCCTATTGCTAACACAGTGCGCCCTCTTAATGGGTATGGCTCATTAGGGTTCATAAATTCACCTTCAATAGCAGTACCATGCGTACTACCCAAGTCAATGGCAACTAAACTACGTCCCTGCCGCTGAAGTTTTGTTTGCTTACCTGGGCGCGAAATACGCTTAAAGTTTATTTCAATCTCTGCAACAGCTGAACTACTTGGCCGCCCGATAAGAATTTCATCTTTAGCAATGAGTGACACGCTCAATAAAGCGCCGTCAAGTTTTGCCACATCTAAAATGGGTTGAAATAAGCCTAATGCTTTTGTTCGCATAGACCGTAATCGAATCGCTTCTTCGTTGAAGTCATCTAAACCCTCAATAAAAAACACCGCCGCATCAATATGGCTTAACGCTAAATAACCATTATTAGCCTCTATTGCTTTTTCAGCGGAGGTAAAACGTGATGCCAATTCACCTTGTCTTAGGTTGTGTTCAGACCTATGAATTAAGTCTGTTACTTGTTCAGCTATTAACGGATTTAATGCCTGGGCTTTGGTTAACTGTTTGGCGGCATCAGACGGATCGACTGACACGTTCGCTTTACCTTCGATAAAGGCTTCGTAACCTTCTTTATAAGCAGGTAAAACTCTCGCGAGTTCAATGGCTTCAGTTAAGTCTGTATTACTGGTCGCTGCACGTTCGGCTAATTCCGAAGCCTTTTGGTAGTCGTGATTTACCATACTTTGTTTCGCTTCTTTTAAATCAGACTGAGATTGCTGTTCAGCTTTTAACCACTTTTCACGCCAGTCTTTCCATTTTTTAGTTTCGGGTAATATCGCTAAACGGCGTGCTTTAAGATGTGCTAAACCAGTGCTCACTTTCTTCTCTTGTCCGTACCTCGCCAATACGTGATAGTGTTTTCTGTAATTTAGGCTAATAACCAAAATAATTAGCGCTAACAAAAGTGATATCGCAGCTAAAATATATAGATGTAAAAATGCCACCCCCACATGTTTAACTTGAAAGTGTCTAATGCCCGAAGTATTGCCACCATAAGAAAGCGTGATTGACAGCCCTTCGTCATCAAAAAAGCGCCCCATAACATTTTTAAGTTTACCGCCGCCCATGGGCGATTTTAGGTAATAAGTATTGGTTGCCAAACTATGGAGCAACTGTCTCTTCTTTTCTTGAGTATCCTTAAGCGTCATACGTGCATTCTGGTTTGAGCGATGCATCGCTAGATGCTTTTCAAACCTCATTAGAGCGGAAGGTGCAAAATCTACCATTTTAAGTTGGTACTCAATTTTTCGCTCATAAGCATTTAAGCGTTCGCCAATGTAAGCCGCAGAGTCACGGGCGTGGCGATTTGCAATGGTTACCGTCCAGTTAGTTAAGTCGTCTGATTGTTTAATAAATTCAGCTTGTTGTTGATCACCATCGTCATAAACCACGGTTTTGCCTGTTTCAATATCAATGGCTAAGTTAGATATCCGAATGAGCTTTTTCTTACCGACACTGGAGTTTAAGTCTTTTGACAGAATGTGATAAAAAACCACTAAATCAATGGGCGCACGTTCGGTTATTTCGTTTGCTTCACGTAGGGCATTAATGATGTCTGTGCGCGAATTTTCATCACATTGTTTTTGACAAAACAGGTTAATATTACGGGTTTGGCCTGAATAAACATCCATATCAAATTCAGTGGCTAGTTTATCTCGTATTTTTGCTCCAGCGGTGCGGTAAGCTCTATGCGATGCATTGAGTGAATCACTGTCGTACTCGGGTACAACCAACACACTCCAACTTTCTTGAGCGATAGCGCGTGATGAAATGGTAAAACATAACGCTATAATGCAGAAGGTTAAAACCTGTTTGAAGTGTCTAATGATCATGTGTGCTCGTTCTATAATTGGGTCAGTCAAAAAGTATGTATGTTTTTTATTATCGTTCGCTAAACACTATACGAAAGTCACAAAGGCTATGGAAGGGTTTGGTAATATTTTAACGTTAAGAGAGCCGTTTTCTTTATTAATACACCCTATTCTTTTAAATCTCGTCGCCACTGTGCTATTGCCTATTCTTATCCGCTCTCACTGCATATTCCAATCTGCCTCATAAAGGTAAATGATAGGACTTACCAGTTATTGTCAAGGTGTCGTAATAAACAAAAAAAACTTTAATAAAGGTACGTTATAAAAAAACCTAAACTTGTTATAATAATTTAATTAGATTAACTCTAAGCCCTTATCCATAAGTTCATGCCTATCAATATTAAGCCGTAAGTGAGTTAAATGAATAGCATCGGAAAATACAAAATAATAAAAGAGCTTGGTTCAGGTGGCTTTGGCGCGGTTTATTTAGCAGAAGACCCACATCTAGGTGATAAGGTTGCCATCAAAGTCTTTCAGATTAAAGATCCAGCACTGGCGCAAGAAGTCACTTCAGCGACGGGCGATGCCGGCAAAATTCTAAAGCAGCGCTTTTTAGATGAAGCCAAAATACTACGTCGCCTTTCGGCTAGCCCGCATGTAGTAAGCGTTCATGAGTTCGAAACGCTACCCGATGGTTGTCCCTATTATGTGATGCCGTATTTACCAAACTCCCTGGTTGACTTAATTGGACGCGACGCCTTTACGCAAGGCAAACTTGAAGAAATCGACCCAAAAGATCACCCGCGTTCTTTGCCTATCACCCAAACATTAGCCATTCTTAAACAAACGCTTGAAGGGCTCAAAGCAGTACACGAGGCTGGCTTAGTACATCGTGATATTAAACCGGCTAATTTGCTACTCGAAACCAAAGGCCAGTTGCATAATATTGTGCTTTGTGATTTTGGTATCGCCAAAATGCCCGAAGGCGAACACAGTAAAACCGGTGTCGGGATGGGCAGCCCGAACTACGTTAGCCCCGAACAGCGTGAAAGCGCTAAACATGTCGACGCACGCAGTGATGTATTTAGTGTGGGGGTATTAGCTTATCGTATGCTCACAGGCTCAGTTCCTATGGTGACAGGGCAACAGCCGATTAAACAGTTCATGCCCGCGATAAGTGATGAATTGAATGATCTCGTAATGAACGCCATGAATTTTGATACCGCGAAACGTCCCGCCAATGCCGGAGATTTTTTAGCTAAACTAAAGAAGGCAGAAGCAGGGTTTATCGACGGTGTAGACGGTGTAAAGGACGGCATTGAAAATACAAGCACTTGGGTAAGTGGTGGCGACAGTGGTTTACGAGATGAGCTAAAACCGCTACGAGAAGAGATTGCAAAGCTACTGATTAAGCAAGGCGAAATTACTGAATCAGATCAGCCTCAGTTAGACGTAATGGCACACATGGCGGACCTGGATAATACAGGCCTTCTTACACTGATTAAAGAAACTGCGCAAGAGCATGCAGACCAGGTTAAGCCTAAGCAAAAGCTTATCGAACTGATAGAGTCAAAAGTCGAAAAGGGGCATAAAATTTCCGAACCTGAATATCAGGCTTTGTTATCGCAGGCGAAACATGTGGGTTGGGACAAAACTCAGTTAAATAAATTAATTGATACCCGAGCAACAAAAGTCAAACGGAGTAAGGGAAAAGCTGCTAAGAATAGTTTTGAAAAAAAAGAAGCTGATAGCAATAAACGCAGTCCTGTAGCGAGTATATTGGCATTGTTACTTTTGGTGGGTGGTGCAAGTGGCGGTTATTGGGCTTATGACAAACAGATGCAGAAAGACATACTTCTTAAGGCTCAGCAGCACAAGGAAGATCTTGATCAGAAAGCTTGGACTTTAGCAGAGTCCGAGAATACGCATTTGGCTTATGAAAGATATCTAAGAAAAAGCCCCCAGGGTCTATTTCGTGAGCAGGCGGAGAGTGAAATTGAGGTTTTGATAGAAGAGGCGTCTCGTAAGCAAGACGCCTTGAACAAGCGAACTGCAGCCCAAGAAGAAGCTCAGGCACGACTTAAAAATGAAAAACAAAAATTGGCCGAAGTGGAAATAAAGAAACAAGCTGAACGAAATGCTGCGAAAAAAGCTACTGCAGATGCGAAAAGCAATACCAAGCAACTTGCTGCACTAGAGAAGAACCTTCAACGCCAGGTGCAAATCGCAAATGAGGAAACAGAGAAAAGAAAACGTTTAGCGGCTGAGCTGGCCTCTAGCAAGAAGCAAGAAACTCAAGCGAAAAAGGTAAAATCGTCAGTACCCGTGATTGCTGCGAAACCACCTGTAAAAGTTGGTAAGGTTCAGCGAACTTTTACAGATTGGAACTTCTTTACTGTTAAAATCAGGACTGGTTTGAACCTTAAAGAAAAAGAGTTTATCAAAATTTCTACAGAAGCAGGTTTTAAGAGTTATCTGATTTCGAAAGTGAAGGATAATACACTGTCAGTAGTCGTAGAGGATGGTAACTACCCAAGCTTGGGTGTAGATGTATACTACTAAACCTTAATATATTTTATGGCAGTGATTGTTTGACTTTTCTATTCTGTCATTATCTTGAGAGGTAAAAAGAATATTAAAAGTACATATTCAGTGAATATGTACTTTTAACTAATACAGAAATATCAGAAGTGTTCCCACACCGTTTCGTTGTGTCCGCCCAAAGATATCAACGCAGTCGCTAGTTTATCTAATTTGGGCCTATCATTTGAAGCAATAACACAACCAGTATTGGTTATGATTTTATATTGATAACCAACAATCAAAGTCAGTACGTTTAAGGAGCGATCATAAAACGTAAAGGAGACATCTTCATAAGGTGTGCCATTTAGTTTCTTTTCTCTGAACTTACACGCATGTAGTTGTGTCTTCTTTTTGGTTTTTAGTTTGCCTACTTTGTTAAAGTCTAGTAAAAAATCTCGAGCCATTGATTCGGGTAGCGCGTTAACCTCATTAATGTCTGTGATGATCTCAACTTGAAGTGCATTACAACCACTGACTAATATAGCAATAAAAAATACTTGGATTAACTTGCTTACCCGCATCATTTGGTTCTCTTATTGAAATTCGATTGCTTTGCCAGAAACAGTGATTCTCTTTTTCTCCATTATAAAAGGAATACTGTGCTCTTCGTAGCTAAAACGTGGTGCTAGTAGCGCATCAGCATTTGGAATTGCATCAACGGCACGAGTCATAGCCTTTTGCTCCACAGGAACTGGTTTACCATCAGATCCACCAGTCAATACTGAAAAGAGTCCGTGTGAACAGTTAGATTCACCTACTTCAAACCACAAAAACGTTTGACATTCAGCTGTACCAGTTACACGTTCAAGTATTTTATACTCTGCGGCGTTGTTGGCGAATGACGGGTTAATTGTATGCATATTGCTATATTTTTGTGAACAACCAGTTGCTAATAAAGCAATTGCTGCTGTAGCCAAGCCTAATTTTATCTTATTTTTCATTATTCTCTCCTGAGAAATATTGCATTAATATTACAGCATATACAATATTTACATTTGGTCAATGTAAACTGCCCACAAAGTCGCAAAAAGATACGCTTTCACTAACAACATGTATTTCGGACATTCTAGCGTACCTATTTAATTATTATTTATTTAGGAAGGCGCTTTTTTTACCATAATAAAGGCGATGGAGGGAATAAAAAAGCGATCAACTCTCTATTGACTAACAGTTAGATTTTAGCGGTCGCCCACTTTTCATGTGTCTGACTTTATTACCTATTTTGCTTTCAATTTGTTCAGGGGTTATATGATTTCGGCTACCCATGCCCAGTTGCGATACGGTACTTTTTTGTCAGTTAGGGGCTTTGGCAATACCAAATCCACCCTTCGAATTTCACCTTTTTTGTTTAGCATAATGTTCGCAGGTTTAATATCCCGAGGCACTAAACTGTGTGGATGTGCTGATGACACGGCATGCAGTAATTGGTGAATATAACCAATAGCTTTGCTTAGGGGTAATAATGGCGACATCGCGATGAAGTACATCATCCTGTCCGAGAAAGACTTCACCAAAGCCTCCGCCTCAGATGCGGGTGATTATTTATAGCGTCGACCTGTTCCATAGTGTTCTTCTAAATTGTTAACGATGAATACTGACGGCTAGATATTGCGCTCTCCATATTTGAACAAACTACCAGTCGTATTGATCACCGTTTAGCTTAAGTTCGGTATTATTTGGTGCAATATTAATCGTCTTTTGAATATCAAATCGATTGCCAGAAAACTGGATTCTTGCACGTAGGCTTTCATGTTCTAAGATTTTGTGTAAATGCCTTTTCAGTTTAAAAGATGGCAAGGTGGTTTTGTATGATAGTTCTTTTTTACGAGAACCTTGATAGCTTAAACGATGCGAATCATAGCCACTCAAGTCTTCTAGCTGTGCTTCAATTACGTTAGCTTGCTCAACTGTAAAACCTTCAAGGTTAATTTCGAAGCGTTGTACATAACCCGATGTTGGCGCCGTCTCTTTGTCGCATGAACCGTACTCGTCTTGAAGTTGTTCAGTTAACACTGCGCCTAAATCTGCTGCTGCTATGCGTGCTTTATCGCCTAGTTTATTTTTCATGCACGAATGTGAACAATCACGATCAGCACTACCGATAGTACTACTGCTATCAAAACTAGCGATGCGCTTACCAGAATGTACCGCGATTAAATCACCTTCAACACGCACTTTGAATTTTTTAGCATGAGGTTTTTCACGCACATCAGCATAAACCGATACAATTGCTGCCACATCCATGTCAGGGTTAGCCGAAGCAGCCATATCTAATAACTCTGCGCGTCCTAAGCGTAACCCACGGCGGTCAAAGTTGCCCATTCCGGCGGAGGTTTCATCATAAACCGTATAGCCTGCATCACTTAATTGACGCTGCACCTCATTCACCGCGCGGCTACTTACCGACGATTGGCTAGAAACTGTATCTCGGCTCGCATCATCGATCATTACCATGACATTGGCGTCGTTTGATTTAATACAATTTGAGCTGCAAGCGGCTAAAAACATTGCCATGAATGAAATTAAAATAAAACGCATATTTGTTCTCCAATTTAATGCTTGAAATCTATGCTTGCAGCTATGAAATGTTTAGGGTGCTTTTATAGAGCTTAAACTTTTTTATTACCATACAATTTTCTTTTGCTTATTCGAGTCTGAGCTTTTACTTTCAACCAATACCCCCCCGACTCGTTTAGTGGTGCTTATGGTCTTGTTTTTAGGCGCGGGTGTAGGCTTTGTAACGGGCACAGACTCAATAACTGTCGCAGACGGACGGGCATTGCTTTCGATCAATACGCCTTCTACTCGCGCACCTGGGGCTGGTTTATTCTGATGACCATCCTCCGAGCTCGCTTCTTCATGCATTCGATAACTAGTGTGAATAAACTGAGACAATCTGTAAGCCAAGCTTTTACCCAAGTCTTTTACTAAAGGTGCCGCCAATTCTGGAATTTGTTTCTGAACACACATACCACGGCAGTTTTTAGGTAATTTGGTATAGGGCCCTGGAACTTCTATCATTGCGATTAATTTTTGGGAATTCACATCAAGTACTTTTGCTTTTAAGCTAACACTCAGCCGATCATTATCACGGTCCAACACATACGATACACGTAACGGTACTAAAGCATCCATTCTCGGTTTTGGGCGATCGGCAAAATACGCCATTAAGTCTTCTTGTGTAAAGCGGTCACGCTCACCCGAGAAGCTATTCCCTGTCACGTCAGATACATCGAACAAGGTGTAAGTCCGTTGTAAAATTTCTTTTGCCACGTTTTTTTCTATATGGCGAAAAGTAGTGCTACTTATATCTAGGTCATCCATGCCTGAATCTTGAGCTATAAGTACAACATTAACATCCTGGGGCTTACTGTAGCTCACCTCTTTAATTTGGTTACCGCTACAGGCAACAAGTGATAAAGCGATGATCGATAACGCAATTTTCTTAATCATAAAGTGCTCCTAATATAATTTCGTTATGTCGTTAAAAAAGCCTGCAAATTAGCAGGCTTTTTAGTCGATTCAATTACCACTCATCACCGGAGACTACTTTTTTCTTGGTTCTTGCAACCGTTTGCTCTACCGTAAATGTATTACCCGAGTATGTAATTCGCGCTCTAAGCTTCAAACGCTCCAACATTTTATTTAGGTTGCGCTGTAACTTGGCAGACTTAATACCTGACTGATACCAAATTTCTGAACGACGTGCACTTGAATAAGTCGGGCGATGTGTTTTATAGCCTGAAAAGATAACCAGGTATTCCTCAATATCCATCATGTCATCAGCAGAAAAGTTATCAAAAATTAGATTATAGTCAGTCACCATTGAACCATTACCTGATCCATCAACTTCGCCAATCGACCCATCGACTAAAAACGCTAGCTTTTCACCCAATACTGCGCCTAAATCATTGGCCAGTATTTTTGAGTAATCACCGACTACTTCGAGCACACATTCACGATTACAGTCTGCCGGAGCCGTCCAAACTTTAGGTGATTTTACTTCGAAGTTGCCAAGAAATTTACCTGAGTTCACTTGCACCATCTGGCCTTCAATACGGGCTTGTACTTTATTTGTATACCCTTTATCAATCATGCTCGCAAAAATTGAAAACGACACAACAACATCAATAGGCGGTTGACGTATGCTACGACCAATATCAATCAACTCTTGACGATCACGACGAATACGACCTTGAACAAAGTGATCCATCGTAACCGCTGTTTCGTCATAAACGTCAAAACCGATATCATGCATTTGATTGGTAACCGCATTGATAACACGCTTAAATACACGGCTATCACGTGGCACCGTATCATCATCAGCATCTTCGCCCATAATTAAAAGATTAGGACGGTCACCCGCATAAGCTGATGACATAGCGACCATAACAAGGCCGATTGTCAGGGTGAAAAATAAAAATGCATTTTTGATCGTTAATTTCATTGAAATAACTCCATTCAGTTGTTTGTTAAAATCTTGTTTTATATTGATACATTGTATTATTAGTTGCTGTATCCGTTAATTACTTTTCATAAACTCTTATGTCGGGCTTAGGGTATTTTTTTAGTCATTCTTGTTATTACCATTTTATTTTTTTATTTTTTGATGATTTTTTATGCATATGTATGCCATCAATTCGATGGTCGCTTTCGTTTGAGCCATTAGTCTCAGGCGGCGCGACTTGATTTGTTTTAGCCAACCATTGCGCTGCTTGATTCACATTGAGCATAGGAAAAAATAGTCGATTTCGCGGGTCTTGATAAGACTTGCCACTACGCTTAAGTGCAGACTCTATTTGTAAGGTACTTGCATCAGGATAAAGACTTGCCAACAGAGCCCAGGCTCCGGCAACATGAGGTGCCGCCATAGAAGTGCCCGACATTGCTTTATAACTGTCACCCGGTACAGACGATAGAATATCACCGCCTGGTGCAAGAATGTCTAACTGCCGGTAAGCATTAGAAAAATCGGAAATACTAAAGTCTTTATTGATAGAGCCAACACTAATCGCCGAGCTAATGCACGCAGGCAAAGCTATCGCATCAACTAAATACTCATTCCCAGAGGCCACAATAACCGCTACATTTTGTTCTTTAAGCAGGTCAATCATCATTTTAAATGGCGACATATGGTCGCAATGTTCTGGGAAAGCACCGCCCCCCAAACTCATATTCACCGCTTTGATGTTATAACGCTTATGGTTAAAGAATACCCACTCCAGGCCCGACAAAATATCAGAGTCCATGCTACCCACTTTCCCCATTTGAATAGAAAAAACCTGAACCGAAACAATATTCGCTGACTTAGCAACACCTTGCATCTCACGTGAAATTCCAGCAACGATACCCGCTACATGCGTACCGTGCGAACAGTCCCCCCTACAAGGTTGGCCCGCGCCACGGCCTTCCATTTTTGTTTGCCCATTCGGGCAGCTTTTTAGTTGAGAAAAGCAGGCCTCAGCGACAACTTTATCGTTTAAGAACGGGTGCGAGGCATCGACCCCTGTATCCAGAATAGCGACCGCCACACCTGAACCAACTGACGATTTAGACGACAATTTATCTGCTTCGATTTGTGTGATACTGGTTTTGAGGTTTAGTTGACGGAATTCATCTTTGAATACTTGTTTTACAGACTGGCTGCTCAACAAGTTTTTTAATTGTGTTTTGGTCACGCTTTTAGCGAGCGTGGCCTGAGTTTTATAACGAATCACGTCGTTGAAGTTTTGCCAGCCAAACTGACTAATGGCTTTTGATTGAACCGAATCAATATAATCTTCGAGTTTCTGCCAACCACCCGCTTTTTTAGTCGCGCCACTTGTTTTTATTTTCTTCTTGGTTTTAAGCTCAACCAACACCGCCATGGTTTTTTCATTCGTATATTCATCAGCTTTATGCTGATCAGAACTAAACTGACTTAAGGACGAAATGGTTTGCGCACACACAGGTGTGAAGGCGCATAACAATGCGAGAATAAAAAAAACCTTGCTAAGCATTTGTTGCTTTTCCTTTTAATTATTATTTTTATCCAACCGGCTTTTTTTAACTTACATACAAAACAAAAACTTTAAGCCATAAGCGCATTACTTTCAAGTTTTTAGCACATAAGCTTTAAGTAAACTGAATCTAGAAAGCCGCCTGGTTTCACTAAAGATGCAATATAAGCATGTTCCTGTTTCATGATGCATTCCTCTCAACATAGTTTTTGATGAGAAATGCTATGAGCGGCTTAGGCGGGTTTTTGATTACCACACAATTTTTGTTTCTTTATTTACGTGATTTACGCGATCTTTCTTACTCGCAGAAGAGTCGGCCGATTGCATTTTAATACCACCAAGATTTCCAGATTTCGATTTCATGAGTTTGTTTTGTTGCTCTTGGTTTTTATATTCGGCAGCTTTAGTCGTGTACGTTTCAAAGTAATCTTGAAGTTTTATCGCGATCACCTC
>Ga0209184_1001998_pt1 | contig 11396 bp, 12 predicted proteins | sample EN8Hudsemesocosm_2_FD_184627 | JGI IMG/M metagenome (GOLD analysis project Ga0209184, IMG submission 184627) | Methane-oxidizing microbial communities from mesocosms in the Hudson Canyon - EN8C Hudson Canyon (SPAdes) (version 2) | ecosystem: Environmental > Aquatic > Marine > Cold seeps | place... | reverse complement strand
AGGTTTGTAACACCTAAGATCTATGATTTGTCTGATAGAACCACTGATGACCATATCATCGGCCCCGAGGACCCAAAACAATGGGGCATCTCAAATACCCAACAATACTGGGTAGACGAATAATTTTTCACATCGCAATGCTTCAACCAGCTGTAGCAATAGCAACTTATGTTACTGGTATAATGAGGCTTTATTTTTATACAGTACCACTATGAATATTGATCTCCACTGTCATACAAACGTATCGGATGGCGTCTTAACACCTAATCAGTTGATTGATCTTGCAATTGACAGGGGCGTAGATGTGTTATCAATAACTGATCATGACACATTGGGTGCATACTCTATTATTGATGCAGTGCCACCTCATCTACAATTAATTCCTGGCATAGAATTCTCGAGCCAATGGAGAAAGCAGGGCGTTCATATTGTTGGATTAAATATTGATCTTGCTAACGAATCAATTATTGAAGCTGTAACCCAGCAATCAGAAGGTCGGAAACGCCGAGCACAGATAATCGCTGAAAAGCTAAAGGGGCTGGGCTTTGACAATTGCCTAGAGGGAGCTCAAAGCTTCGCTGGGAGCCATATAGGGCGACCTCACTTTGCCCAATATCTTGTCCAAATAGGAGCTGTTAAAAATATCAATCAAGCTTTCAAAAAATATCTTGGCGCCGGTAAAGTCGGTGATATTAAAGATGAATGGGCAGACCTAAAAACAGTAGTAGGATGGATTCATCAGGCTGGAGGAGTGGCCGTTCTGGCTCACCCGAAAAAATATAGTCTTACTCGCACGAAGCTGGTGGATCTCATCAGTGATTTTTGTGAGGCAGGAGGAGGGGCCATAGAGGTTATTTCAGGGTTACAAATCCCCTCAGTTACCAGAGATTTAGCTGGTTTGTGCAACAAGTTCAATCTCTTGGCTTCCTGTGGTTCAGATTTCCATGCCCCAGATAAAAAATGGGCGGCGCTAGGAATGGTAAGCCAGTTGCCCGATGATTGTATTCCCGTTTGGGAGCATTGGAGCTAAGATTATTGTGAGTAATTCCTAAGATCGTCTTTCATGTGTATACTTCTGGCCGCGTAACACCTGCGTGTCTCGAAAAATTGACTAATGAGTACCTATATTTTGGATATTTTCGTTTTTGTGAGTGAACAATGGCTATTAATCAGTGCCTTCCTAATACTGCTTTTTATCTTTCTATCCAAGGAACGATCTAACTCTGGCAAGCCTTTGGCTACATCAGAGCTAGTAGCATTGATGAATGCAGATCAAGCTATCCTGGTTGACGTAAGAGCATCCGCTGAATTTCAGGCAGGGCATATACATGGTGCCTTTAATATCCCTCACACTAAGATTAATGGACGCGTCAGTGAGCTTGAAAAACATCGCCAGAAATTAATTGTTCTTGTCGACCAAATGGGTCAGCATGCTGGTTCAGCAGGAAAGTTGCTAACCAAAGATGGATTTAATGTTCGTCGCTTGAAAGGTGGCATGAGCGAATGGCAACACCAGAGCATGCCTGTCGTTCAAGGACAAAAGAACTAGCTTAAATATCCTCTAAATAAGTAAAGGAGTTGTTATGCCTCAAGTGTCACTATATGGGACTCGTCTTTGTTCGTTCTGTGCAGCGGCGAGGCAATTACTTAACCGAAAAGGTGTAAGTTATGACGATATTTCGGTTGATCAAGATCTAGACTTACGTAACGAAATTATGCAGAGAAGTGGGCAACGCACTGTTCCACAGATCTGGGTTGGGGATAGACATATTGGTGGATATTCAGAGCTTCAGGGCTTAGAAACAACAGGAGAATTGGATGCCCTTTTAAGTCCTAGGGTTGAAATGGATGAAAATAGCGCCATATAGTGTGTAGACGTTTAAAAATATACCAATGAATTATTAAAGGCTACAGAAATGACTGACGAAACAACTCCAGCTAGTGCAGCAGCAGAAACTGAAGACAATGGACCAGCATTTGCAGTACAGCGGATTTATCTAAAAGATCTTTCCTTTGAAACTCCTATGGGCGCAGCGGCATTCCAAAAACAGTGGCAACCCAAAGTTAACCAAGATCTGAGTACCAAAAGTGGTCAGATTGCAGAAGGCATCTATGAAGTTTCTTTGCGCCTGACTATTACTGTGACGGACGGAGAAGACACTATTTACCTGATAGAAGTAGAGCAGGCAGGATTGTTCGCGATCAGAGGCCTAGAGCCTCAGCAGATCACTCATGTTCTTAATACAACATGCCCTAACATGTTGTTTCCCTACGCTCGAGAAGTTATTGACAATGCGGTGACGAAAGGCTCATTCCCAGCCTTACTGTTACCACCGATTAATTTTGATGCTTTGTTCGCCTCAGCTGTTCAACAGGCTGAGTCCGAGGCCACTGAAGAAGCTAAGCCAGAAGACACTACTCATTAAACAGATCGTAACCGTCAAAGCCTAAAACCCCGCCAATATTGGCGGGGTTTTTTATATCAAGACTTAAACGCTAATACTCTAATCCGTACTCCTGTAACTTGCGTGTCAGAGTGTTCCTTCCCCAACCCAACAACAGTGCTGCGTCTTTTTTTCGGCCTCCAGTGTATGCCAATGCTGTTTCAATCATAGCGCGCTCAAAATCAGGAATAGCTTTTTCCAATATGTTTTTTCGACCACTTTTTAATTCATTTTCTCCCCAAAGTCTGAGCATATGTTGCCAATCACCCTGCCCACGATAGGCTCCCTCTGTAGCTTCTGACTTCAGCTCAGGAGGTAAATCTGAAATTAGTACCTCTCTTCCCGCCGCCATTACCGTTAACCAGCGACACATATTTTCTAACTGCCTAACGTTGCCAGGCCAAGGTAAATTGAAAAAGAATTCTTCCGCATCTTTAGACAAGACCTTTGGCTCCATCTCAAGCTCTTTAGCTGAGATGTTAAAGAAGTGCTCCATCAGTTGGGGTATATCTTCTCGACGATCCGCTAATTTGGGTAGATGCACTCTAATAACATTCAATCGATGGAATAAGTCTTCTCTAAAGCGATTCTGCGTGACTAGTTCCTCTAGATTTTGGTGTGTAGCAGCAATAATACGCACATCGACTTTTATTGCAGTGTGTCCACCAACCCTGTAGAACTCTCCATCAGCTAGAACTCGGAGCAGTCTTGTCTGAGCCTCTGCAGGCATATCTCCGATTTCATCAAGAAAAAGCGTGCCTCCATCAGCTTGCTCAAAGCGGCCTTCCCGACGCTGTGAGGCACCAGTAAAGGAACCTTTCTCATGACCAAACAACTCTGATTCAATTAAGTCGTGCGGAATGGCGGCCATATTAAGAGCGATGAACTTGGCAGTTTTACGCGGGCTATGCCTGTGCAAAGCCTGTGCTACAAGCTCTTTACCGGTCCCTGACTCACCGTTAATCAAGACTGTGATATTTGATTTAGATAAACGCCCAATCGCCCGAAATACCTCTTGCATAGCCGGGGCTTCGCCGATAATTTCTTGAGCCACGACAGAAGCTGTTGGGATTTGAATATCTACCTTCTGCTCAAGAGCTAGAGCCACGCCTCGACGAACCACATCGACTAATTCATCTAAATCAAAAGGCTTTGGTAAGTATTCAAAGGCTCCTCCCTGATAAGCTGCTACCGCGCTATCTAAGTCAGAGTGCGCGGTCGTTATAATTACAGGAATGTCAGGATGGGTTCTGTGGATCTGTTTAAGTAATTCAAGGCCATCAATACCAGGCATGCGAATATCCGAGACGATGATCTCAGGCTGTGACACTCTTAATGCTACCAATAAATCGTCACCGCTCTCAAAACATCGTACGTCCATTCCATCTCGACTAATTGCCTTTTCCATCACCCAGCGAAGGGATCGATCATCTTCTGCAATCCATATCTTTACATTATTTTTCATACTAATCTCTGATCGGTAAATAAATTGAGAACCTGGTTTCTCCGGGTTCAGAATCACACTCAATAATCCCCTGATGACCATTAATTGCAGTCTGAGCGATTGTTAGGCCTAAACCCGAACCATCACTTCGGCCACTAATCATAGGGAAAAAAATACGCTCTACGATATCCGCCAGAATCCCTGGTCCATTGTCAATAATATCAATTCGACAAACTACTCTATGACGCTCTCCAGCAATAGTGAAACTACGCTGAATACGTGACTTAATGGTTATTAACGGCCTCTGTATTGAGGTTTCCAAGACCGCTTGCATAGCATTCCGCGCTACATTGAGCACTGCCTGAATAAGTTGTGCGCGGTCTCCTCTGACTTCTGGAATACTAGGATCATAGTCTCTAACCAGAGTTAACTGTCCCTGAACCTCGGCCTCTAAGAGGCTTGCTACATGCTCCGTCACTTCATGGATATTAATTTGTTCATAGTGAGGAAGTTGATTAGAGCCTAATAATCTATCTACCAGATTTCTAAGCCGATCAGTCTCTGTCGTTATGATCTGACAAAACTCTCTAGTTTCACCCCCTAACCCGCGTTCAATAATCTCCTGGTCAAGTAATTGAGCCGCTCCGCGTATGCCGCCCAAAGGGTTTTTAATTTCATGGGCAAGACCACGAATAAGATTTTTTGAGGTGTCATGAACAGAAAGCAAAGCCTCTTCTCTATTAATTTTGAGGAACCTATCAACGGGTTGCATCTCCATTAGTAACATCCGCTGAGAGCTAGCCTCAATTGGAGTAGCGGTGTAGTCGACCTGAGATACATCTGTGGATGCGGGAACACGCAAATATTCGTGCCGACGAGTATGAGGGTTGCCGGATGATAGTGAATCCTCGAGAGTCTGCCTGCAAACCTCAGTGTCGCTAAAAAACTCATAAATCGGATGTCCCAACAATCTGGAGTTACCGATTTGTAAGAGAGATTCTACTGCCGAATTGACATAGGTGATCGACAGGTCCTCATCTAGAAGAAGAACTGCGGCATTTAAATTATCTAACAATAATCCGTGGAGTTTTTCTGAATTCATAAAATTTAAACATCTACATGTCTTTTTAGGATGCAAAAGCATCGGATACACTATCGTTCTTTGACACCTGCAATAAACAAGCCAATTATTAATTACCCTAAAACCCACTAAACTGAGGTTCAAGATCAAAAATAGTTCGGGCTGTAATCAGCTGTGCACCATTATAGTGCGTAATTGTGATGTGCGCACTAATGACGCTCTATGCCTAATGAATAACATCTGGGTGTTAATTCAAAAAAAGAGATGACAGTGGCTGTAGATTTACCAAATCGCGGGGGATCAGAAAAGCCTTGGGAGTAGAATTACCCCCAAGGCAATATAGCTTAAGCTAAGGCTTCTTTGGTGGTTTTAATAATAGCGGCCGCCACCTTGTAAGGATCTGCGTTAGAAGCAGTTCTTCGGTCTTCTAAACGACCCTTCCAACCATCTTCAACAGTGCCAATAGGAATGCGAATTGATGATCCACGATCTGAAACGCCGAAGCTAAACTCATCAATTGCCTGCGTCTCATGTAGGCCAGTCAGACGCTGGTCATTGTCTGCGCCATACACGCTAATGTGACGTTCTATATTTTTACCAAACTCTTCACAAATTTTTGTAAATATGGCTTCATCACCAAGATCTCGCATGGGACCATTAGAGAAATTGGCATGCATGCCCGAACCATTCCAATCTGTGTCTCCCAGCGGCTTAGGATGATAGTTAATTGTGTAGCCATACTTTTCACCCGTTCTCTCAAGAAGGTAGCGAGCGACCCAAATTTCATCTCCAGCTTCTTTTGCCCCTTTCGCGAAACACTGAAATTCCCACTGTCCTGCAGCAACTTCAGCGTTAATTCCCTCAACATTCAATCCAGCTTCGAGACAGATATCAAGATGCTCTTCCACACAACTGCGCCCATAGGCATTAGCAGCACCGACCGAGCAGTAGTAAGGGCCTTGCGGTCGCGGGAATCCTCCATGAGGGAATCCAGGAGGTAACTGAGTATCAACATCCCATAGGAAATACTCTTGCTCAAAGCCAAACCAGAAGTCATTGTCATCGTCGTCTATCGTTGCCCGACCGTTAGACACATGAGGTGTTCCGTCAGCGTTAAGAACTTCAGTCATTACCAAAAACGCGTTACTACGGTCTGGATCTGGGTAAATAGCGACGGGTTTAAGTAAGCAATCTGAAGCATTGCCTTCCGCTTGTTCCGTGGAGCTTCCATCAAATGACCACATAGGGCATTCTTCTAGAGTTCCACCGAAGTTATCACGAACCTGTGTTTTGCTGCGCAGGCTTTGAGTAGGCATATAACCATCCAACCAAATGTATTCTAACTTTGCTTTCATTTTTAATGACTCTCCGTTTAGATTAGTTCTTTAGATCTTTAGATCTTAAATTCGTCAAACAAGGCCTACCTCGGTTAAAGGGTTTCTGAAACTGACTTAGGCCAACCTTAATTAGAAGGAAACTATGACCCGCTTTAACAGGCAGAACGGCGATCTATGAACCGGATGTCATGCTCGCGCGATTTAGTAACCTTTTCCCTCAGTTATCGACTGCAATTGCCGTGCCAATGAAACCAGTTTAATAGCCCAGTGGCCGACCCCAATAGGATAAAGGCTTTCACGGCAGGCCGCTACACCTAAAAAGTTATAAGGTAATATAAAACCCTACGATACGCACCATTACAGTGCGCTTGCAAATACGGTGCTTTATTATGGTGCAAAATAAATCTAAAGCTTCAGATTTATACGGCTTATTTAACACGGCTTTGTAATTAACTTTGGGGTTTAGCGCATTCTAATAGGCAATATTGGTAAACTATGGATGGATGAGAGTTTACTGTGAAAAATCATATGAATTTCGACAAAGATCTGACTCCAAAAAAAGATATCATGCATATCACCGAGCCACGGCTTGGGGATGTAATAATTGATGTACGCCACCCAAGTGAAATCGAAGATATGCCGCTAGATTGGCATCCCGATAATGAAGTAATTTGCATTCCCTTTTTTAGCCTGCCAGAGAAAGCCAGTAATCTAGACCGTAAAATCAGCTATCTGATTTTTTGCGAGAAGGGAATCATGAGCAGGTTGCATGCTAGTTTACTCCGAGATAGAGGTTTTTTACATATTGGGATTTTAAAATATATCAAGAACAAACAGGTGCTCTAGGCCCCTAAACTCAGCATATCTTAGCCTAATAATTTACCCCAAAAACATCCGTACCGAAAAGATCAATAGCAGTTTCTGAGAATTCCACTATAATCGCGGCTTTTTGGCTCATCGGGTAGCTTTCATGTCTATAAATAATTTGCGCAATATTGCGATCATCGCTCACGTTGATCATGGCAAAACCACACTTGTGGATAAGCTCTTGAGCCAATCAGGAACCTTAGATCGTAAAGATGTTGGTTCTGAACGCTTGATGGACTCGAATGATCAGGAGAAAGAGCGAGGCATTACCATTCTTGCTAAAAATACTGCCATTAACTGGAATGACTATCGAATTAATATTGTTGATACTCCAGGGCACGCTGATTTTGGTGGCGAGGTTGAGCGAGTTCTATCAATGGTAGATTCGGTTCTTTTGCTAGTCGATGCTGTTGATGGGCCCATGCCGCAAACTCGTTTTGTTACCTCTAAGGCTTTTGAGCAGGGACTCCGCCCTATTGTAGTTATCAACAAAGTTGATCGCCCTGGAGCCCGTCCAGACTGGGTTATGGATCAGGTCTTTGACCTTTTTGATAATCTCGGCGCAACTGATGAGCAGCTTGATTTTCCAGTTATCTACACATCAGCTATCAATGGCATTGCTGGTCGTGATCACGAAGATATGGCTGAAGATATGACTCCTCTCTACGAAATGATTGTTGCTGAAGTTCCAGCGCCGGAGGTTGATGCGACTGGGCCATTCCAAATGCAGGTGTCCGCTCTTGCTTATGATAGTTATGTGGGTGTTATCGGTGTTGGAAGAATCACTCGCGGAACACTAAAACCAGGCCAACAAGTCGTTGTGAAGACAGCCAATGGAGCGCAGAGAAAAGGAAAAATTCTCAATGTAAAAGGTTATCTGGGCCTTGAGCAGATAGAAACGTCTTTAGCTGGGGCAGGGGACATCGTTTGCATAAATGGCATTGATGGCCTGGGTATTTCAGACACCCTTTGCGATCCTGAACATGTTGATGCATTACCTGCCTTGAGCGTGGATGAGCCGACGGTGAGCATGACATTTATCGTCAACGACTCTCCTTTTGCCGGCCTAGAAGGAAAATATGTCACTACTCGAAACATCAAGGACCGCCTTGAACAAGAACTGATACACAATGTTGCTCTCAGAGTTAAGCCAGGCGATACCCCAGATAAATTTGTTGTATCTGGCCGTGGCGAACTGCATTTATCAGTTCTCATTGAAACAATGCGACGTGAAGGATTTGAAATGGGCGTATCGCGTCCAGAGGTAGTCCAAAAGCTAGTTGATGGCGTTATTCATGAACCTTTTGAGCAAGTTGTTATTGATGTAGAGGAGCAGCATCAAGGATCAGTGATGGAAGAGTTGGGTTTGCGAAAAGCCGAACTAACTAATATGGAGCCCGATGGAAAAGGTAGGGTGCGCCTGGAATTCTTGATGCCCTCAAGAGGCTTAATTGGTTTCCGGGGAGCCTTTCTAACAATGACCTCTGGGTCAGGCATCATGACCAGTATTTTTGATCGCTACGCTCCAGCGAAACAGGGTGATAAGTTCTCTCGCGGAAACGGCGCACTTGTTAGTATGGTTAAAGGAAAGACTGCCGCCTTTGCACTATTTAATATTCAAGCAAGGGGACGATTATTTCTTGGTCATGCAATAGATGTCTATGAGGGGCAAATTGTAGGAATACATTCTAGATCTAACGACTTAGTTGTAAACCCTATCAAAGGTAAACAGCTAACCAATGTTCGAGCTTCTGGCACAGATGAAGCCTTGACCTTAGTCCCCCCTATTAAGCATACCCTGGAGCAAGCATTAGAATTTATTGAAGATGATGAGTTAGTTGAAGTCACTCCAAGCAGCATTAGATTGCGGAAGAAGTTACTAACTGAAATCCAAAGAAAGAGGAGCTCTCGCTAATTTTATTTATTTGTGAATAGATAATATAGGTGCTATAGTTTAAGTCAACGCAGTACTTTGAAGTACCTTATGGTCGACTCCCACCCCAACAAGCTAGTTAACAGCAGTAACCTTAATATCGCCCTAATAACACAAGGAACAGGTGTTTTTGTATTTTTCGGTCTGTCTTACTTCCGACAAGACATTACTACTACGCTTTTTTTTATGGCTCTAGTCTGCTTGATTTTGCTTAGCTTTGGACTATACAAATTATTCGATTTTAAATATTTTTCTTGGCTACTCCTTCTAGTCTCACTTATCCTTGGTATGGTTTATGTAATCACTGTTGACAGAGGAAGCTTGTTGTTAGCTTGGTTACTAACAGCGTTGCCCGTCGTCATTGGCCTATGTCGCTATCCTAATAATTGTTACCTGACACTAGGATTGCTTCTGATCGGTGCGTTGGCCTTTGTTAGCACAGAGTCAACAGGTCAATCAGCCCATTTTATTACTATCTCCGCATTACAATTCTTCTTAATTGCCGCAGTAGTCTGCGGAATATCCATGGCAGCTAATAAAGCAGTGATGGATCACCAAGATAAGATCAATCAGCTATCTTCTGCAAATAATGTACTGGCCTTCCAAGACCCGCTAAGCGGACTTTATAACCGAAGATATATGGAGTCTCTCTTAAGCAGTAAATTCTTAAACGCTCAACAAAATGAGTTTTTCTCAATCATTATTGCTGACTTGGATAATTTTAGGTCTATCAATGAGCTATACGGCCATAACGTTGGAGACGATGTTATCTCTCAAGTGGGCACACTATTAGAATCAACGCTCGAAGATACTTACATTATTGCTCGTTGGGATGGCAATGCGTTTATTGTCCTGCTCCCTAATCATGAGGAGGAGGCTAGTACGCTTATTGCTGAACTGCTGCGTAAAAAAATTAATCTACTCAAACTTAAAAATCAAGGCGACACTCTAAAGTTAACTCTTAGCTTGGGTACTGCATCCAGTGTAAAGTGCAGTGACTTAAATGATCTGCTCTCTCATGCTGAAAACAGCCTTTACCAGGCCAAAAATATGGGTGGAAATATTGTTATCCAGAGCTAATTCATTAAGTATCCAAATATTTGAAACAGTCCTTTTGATGATCGTTCACCAACCCCATAGCCTGCATAAAAGCGTAACAAATAGTACTACCAAAGAATCGAAATCCTCGCTTTTTCATTTCTTTACTAATCCTGTCTGATATCTCTGTTGTCACGGGAATTTCTTTTTGAGATATCCAATGATTAATAATTGGTGTATCACCCACAAATGCCCAAATATATTTGCTGAAACTGCCGTATTCAGACTGAACTTTTTGATAACATCGCGCGTTTGAAATAGCGCTTTCGATTTTTAAACGGTTGCGAATGATCCCTTTATTTCCCATCAATCGTGCAACATCTTCGGTGGTAAATTCAGCTACGCGATCCACTTGAAATCCACAAAATGCTTGACGATATTGCTCCCGTCGTTTCAGAATGGTGATCCAAGATAGTCCGGCCTGAGCTCCTTCCAGAATTAAGAACTCAAACAGCTTCTTATCATCTCTACAAGGCACTCCCCATTCGCTATCGTGGTATGCTTGGTACAGCTCATCATTGTTGCACCAGCCACATCTGTTGATTTCAATCATCTATAAATCCTCGATCAGTATTTAAAGCCCAAGATTTGTGCTGTTAAAGTGGGCTTTCAACGAAATTTTCTATATTGGCCTCATTCGTATAATATTAGATAATAGATTTAAGGCACTAGGCAAATGAAAAAAGCGTTTCCTGCGATAAGGCCATACCACACTCAGTCAATTGCTGTGACTCCCCCTCATGTGCTGCATGTAGAAGAATCTGGAAACCCAGATGGAATACCTGTTTTATTTGTCCACGGCGGCCCTGGCGGAGGAACTCGAGCTACTGACCGCTGCTTCTTTGACCCTGATAAATACCGCATTGTTCTCTTCGATCAACGCGGTTCTGGTCAATCCACGCCCCATGCACTCCTAGAAAACAACAATACAGCCGCTTTAATTGCAGATATCGAAGTCATACGAAAGACACTTGAAATAGACCGGTGGGTTGTCTTTGGAGGATCCTGGGGCTCTACTTTGAGCTTGGTTTATGCTCAAACCTATCCTGACCTAGTTATGGGTTTAATACTTCGGGGGATTTTTCTGTGCCGTGACCAGGATATTGCTTGGTTCTATCAGCATGGTGTGGAACATGTTTTTCCTGACTACTGGAAAGACTATCTTCAGGTTATTCCTGAAGAAGAGAGGGAT
>Ga0209184_1001995_pt1 | contig 11421 bp, 10 predicted proteins | sample EN8Hudsemesocosm_2_FD_184627 | JGI IMG/M metagenome (GOLD analysis project Ga0209184, IMG submission 184627) | Methane-oxidizing microbial communities from mesocosms in the Hudson Canyon - EN8C Hudson Canyon (SPAdes) (version 2) | ecosystem: Environmental > Aquatic > Marine > Cold seeps | place... | reverse complement strand
ATGTGCCTTCGTCTAGTGTAACCCAGTTCACATTAATGCCAGGGTTAGCGTCTTCAAAGTGTCCGGTTAACTTTTGCATTTCAATCATATGGCCATTGTTTACAGTGGCAATAGTCAAGTCAGCTGCTTGGACTGTGGTGACACCGCCCATTGTGACAGCCGCCGCAATCGCTGACATTTTCAAAATTTTCATACTATATCCTCCAGAGATAAATCTCGGTTTTTTTATTAGTAGATTTGATGGTCTTATCAACGCAGTAATAATTTCACTGCGCTTGAGTCAACAATAACTCCTCAGGAAGCTTTAAAAACAGTACAAATCTCGCAAATACTAGTACTTTTTTGACATTTATATGCAATATATTATATATGGACGCAATTTAGTATAAATTCAATCATAATTAAGAAATATAGTATTGTTGGACGAGAGCTCTTACGAGCATTGATTTATGCTGTAGGTTTATTTCTCCGAAACATTTTTTTGATACATTGTGTTCTTATTGGACACGTTAAAAACGAGGATTAATCTTGATTATTTGTTGTGGTGAAGCCCTTATTGATATGGTGCCAGTATTATCAGAATCTGGTCAAGCAAGTTACCTCCCCTTGGTAGGTGGCGCAATCTTTAACACAGCTATCGGCTTGGGGCGCTTAGGTGTTCAAGTCAGCATGTTGTCGGGGGTTTCTAATGATCTCTTTGGTCAACAGCTGAATCAAGCGTTAATTGACAGCAAGGTGGATACGTCATACCTAATGCGCTCTAACGCCCCGACCACGTTAGCTTTTGTAACCCTTGACGCTGGCAATGCAAACTATACGTTTTATGATGAAAACAGTGCAGGTCGGTCCGTAGAGATCGCAGATTTGCCCAACTTATGCAATCTCCAAAATAACAGTAAAGAGTTAAATGCCTTGTATTTTGGCGGTATTAGCTTAATAAATGAACCTGCTGCTGACGCTTATTCCGAGTTGGCAAATAAGTATGCGGCAGGCATGGTGATTATGTTAGATCCCAATGTACGCACAAACTTTATCACCCATGAACAAAACTATCGTCAACGCTTACAAAACATTATTGACGTGGCGGATATTATTAAGGTGTCTGATCAAGATTTAGATTGGTTGGTGGGCAGCTCCCATAATGAACCGCAGCAAGTAGACTTATTGCGTGGCACTTGTAAAGCCATTGTTGTGGTGACTAAAGGCGCCGATGGTGCAACAGCTTATTTATCCACGGGCGAGACGGTGCATCAAGATGTGCCTAAAGTATGTGTGGTAGATACCGTTGGTGCAGGCGATACGTTCAATGCGGGGTTTCTAGCCAAACTGGCTGACTTGGGCCTTATGTCTAAAACTGAATTACAACAAATCAGCCCTGAAAAACTATTGCAATCATTGGCTTATGCGGCTCAGGTTGCCGGGGTTAACGTCTCTCGACAAGGGGCTAACCCACCCTGGCTCAAGGACATGAACAATGAACAGGTACAGCTGAACGGGAACCAAATATAAGAAACGTCGATTCCGCCGTGGCTAAGACGCGTTCAGGGGGCCTATGTAAGCACAAGGGCAACCTATACACCAAATTATCGAGGTTAGGCATAGACCAGATCAATACCCTTGAGCGCCTGAAAGGCAGAGGCCAACAAAAAATTATTGTTGAAAAGGTCAATATTGAAGCCGGTGGCCAGGCTGCCATTGGCGTCTATGAAGGGGTGGGAGCGAATGCTTAAAAAGGACTATAAAGCCCTTGTAACGGCCAATCGGTTTGACCTAAACACATTACCCGTTTGCGGGGCTAAAACGCGTTCAGGGGGCCCGTGTAAGCACAAGGGCAATCTTCGCAATGGTCGGTGTAAACGCCACGGCGGGGCCTCTACAGGGGCGACGAACCAGGCCTTTGGAAGGGATCACCACCGCTATGTACATGGCCTTAGGACTCAAGAAATAATAACCATGCGTAAGCTAGCAGCAGAGATGAGTAAATCATTGAAAGATCGTATAGAGCTGATCTAATAATGAGTCTTTAACAATCCGTATAGCCACTCTCTAGCAACGATTAGATTTACAAATTGGGCAGATGACCAATGGCCATATGGGCCGCCGGTAAATCAGAATCGCTCTTCGTTAACATTGAGAGCTGCGTTTTTCACCTCTTTTATGTAAGCGGTCATGTCACTAGATCGCAGCTCATACTCAATGGCATCAAATGCCTTGCCTGCACAGTCAAGCATTTGATTTTGGGCGCTACAAAGGTGATAAATTATAGCTAGCTCTTGTCCTGGCACTTCATTATAGCTGTATTTGTCGGCATTGAAATAACCCATTTTGCTATACAAGCTGCCGTAATGTTTAAGAGCATTATTGAGTATGTTAGATGCATTTGGTTTAGTGAAAGGTTGATAGAGGCTTACGCGGTGGATGCGTAAAATGGACTCAGGCTTGAACTTGCCTTTGAATACGATCTGCATTTGATCGCCACGGTCTTTGTAGGAACAGGTTAGCAAAGAGAACTCAACGCCCATTATATCTTTGAACGTGGCCGCCTTAATACGGCAGGTTTTTGGTACAGCGCTGATAGGGTCCGCCAAGCTCATACCCAAGATTTTATAGCCTCCTGCTTCGGATATGTGTGCCACCTCTTGTTGCTTTTTACGTCTAGAAATATCCGCAATTCGCTTACGCTCGGTTTCTTGTTTGGCTATTTCTTTTGCTTGGCTCTGGCGCTCTTCTTCTAGTTTAGCTAAACGTTGCTTCTTTTTTTCTTTACGTTTTTCCAACGCTGCCTTAGCAGCAAGGCGCTGGCGCTCTTGGACTTTTTCCGCCTCATCTTCTGTCCATTTTCGAGCTTCTGTAGCCGAGGCAAGCCCCTTGCTGATGGCTAAGTTTTGGTCTTGTTTGAAGTCGAGTAACACCTGCGCAGATATTTTATTATTATAGTCGCTGGCATCGAGCTGTTTGGCTAATTGGCGGAATTGGGGTAGGGTTTTTATCCCCAATTGCTTTAGTGAGGCAAGCTCTTTAGAGGAATTTGGCAGCAAGCGATTGATGAGTCTTTCGCCGTAATTACCTTTTCCGCCCCAATTAGAACGTAATGCCCAAGCATTCATGTCAAAATCGGCCACAGTGGGTATTATAACATCAGTGAAATTGGCCTTTCTCGCGCTTTTTTCTAGGCTGTCCACCAGCAGTCTGACCGCTGCTGGCTGCCCTATTATGGCTCCGCATAGGTTTATATCTGTAGCGCTAAATCCGGATGCAATAACCGATGGATGCAACACTTGAATACCGGTAAGCTCGCGTGGCAAATATTGGCTGCGAAACAAATTGTAATAAGCCATATATAGCTTCCAACTTAGGTCCTTTTTAGCAGACCCTTCTACCAAGTAGTTTTTGATATTCCTTTCTGGTAGTTCACCGATGCGTGGGTCGGCAATACAAAAGGCTTCGGATAGGTCTTTGGTTGAATAGCGCTGTGGCGTTAGAAGGCGCACAAAGCTATATTTCTCGGTGGGTGAGGAACCTTGCTTGGACATGGCTTCGTAGTCCTTTGAAAAGAACAGGTTTAAGCCACAATAGGCCCCGCGACAATTATAATTACTGAAATGGTCAATGTGCCCCGTTATTAATTCTGAGAGATTAAATCGATAAGGTGCTTTATTGACCTCCATGCTTGCCGAATAGTCATTAAAGTAAAAGCAATTTTCGCCTGCAAAGCGCCCGGGAACTGAGTTGATTTTTCTGCAAAAATCGTTGATTTCCTGTTCGCTCAGGTTTTGGGGTGACCAGACAGCGTGCATTAGCTTTTTCATGCTTGCCAAACCACAACGTGGGCTACTATCACTGGCTATGCGTAAGTTTCTGGACATGGTGAGTTGCATGCCTCTTCTAGTGGAAGTTGAATTCTCTAGGTAGCCTTTGAAGGCACCGTCTCCATAGGCGCGCCAGGCCAGCAAGGCTTTTGCTTTTTCTGGCAGCTCAATGTCACCAAGCACATGGGTGCATAGCACTGCATCTTGCATCTGGGTAGGCAATCGAAAGTAATAACCGCTGTTATCACTGCCGTACCAACTAAAAACTCGTCCGTTAAGCCCAAATGCCTGCTTTGTGGTATAGGATGAAATAACATCGGTTTTTCCACCAGGCACATTGATAAAGAAGCGTAAGTTATATACGGGGTTTTTATTGAGTTCTTCTTGAGCTGCAATAAGCGTTATTAGCTGATCACTTTTTTCTACAAAACTAGCGCTAGCCAAACTAGGCAGTATGAAAAGTGCTAAAACAAACACCCATGAGTTTTTAAACAACATAAAGTTACCCTCTATAACAGATAGGAAGTTGATCACCTTGCTGCTGTACAACCTTTATTTCCCGTAGGTCTTGCTCTATCTGTTTTATGTCGTCAGAAAAGATTGCCAGTTTTTGATTCAGAAGCTGCTCATAATTTAAGGCATCCAGTACGAATTGCTCACATATCCCAAGAATAATCGCTAAGTTGATCTCGCTATTATTCCCAGTAAACGGGTCTTTATGAAGCTTGTACCGCAGCTCATTGATAAGAGCTATACGTTCTGGCGCATAAGCAACAGGGGAAGCTTTGAGTTGAGCGCAAATAGAACTGGAAAAGAATTTTAGATCATATTCAGATAGCGCCTCAACACCTTCCATATAGAATAAAAGTGATATAGCTATAACGAACTGCTTCCCAGTTTTAAAAACGAACATGCCAGCGTCCCCTCTATTGCGGACTCATTTCCAAATACCAGCCCTAGCCTCACCAGCGTCACAAGGACATACCCTACATTCTACCCCTACTGATCAAAGATAATCAAAACCCACCAGCCCGGGTGCCGCAGATAGCTTTCTTACGTATAGCTATCTGCGGCAAGCATTGGCTGACCTGAATTTATGGGGGATTACAGTTGTACCTAAAGTCAAACTCAGAAATCTTCCCCTGGCCACAATCACACTGTAAATGATATGGTATCTTCATGGAGTGCGGTGGTTAGTGTTTTTGGCAACTAGGAAGGGGCTGGAAAATTCAAGACTTATTGGCTCTAAAACAAGAGCATTAACTATAATAAAATGTCGTATCTAAAGTGATATGGAATTAAATAAATCTGCATCTAGGGGATTTAGCTATGCAAAAAATTCGAAATATTATAGTTACATTATTGATTATGGTGTCAACACAAGCATTATCCGCAGTGCACCCACTGAAGATAACAGACGCAGGATCAGTTCAGTGGAATACTGGGCTAACTGGTGTCTCTGTGTACTTCGATAATGATGGAAATATAGAGAAAATCACCTCTGTATATCGCCACCCAGTTATGGTTGCTGATACTCGGGGAATCAATAAAGCGAGGATTATTGCTACTGAGAAAGCTAAAGCTTTAATTGTTCGTTTTATAAAGGAAAGCATTTCTACCACTAAGATTATTGAAGAAATCCAAAATGACATTGGCAACACGACGCAAACTGGCAGTGGTGAGACGGCTCAGATTTCATCTACCGTGACTCGGCAGATGATAGAAAGCGTCACAGAGATCACTACATCAAGTGCACAAGGGTTGCTAAGAGGCGTCATTATCTTAGAAGCAGGTTACGACGCTGATACGCAAGAGGTAATCGTTACTGTGGGTATGAGCAAAAATACGATGAAGGCAGCAGGTTCTATTGATACCTTCCTGAATTCTACGAGTACCACACAGAGCAACGAGGGATCCGAATCTTCTTCTGGAGGTCAACTAGAGTCGTCTACCCAGAAGTCTTACGGGGATTTTTAGTTATTGTATGCATGTAAAGTAAGTTATCACTTCCTAAGCAGGTCGTTAAAGGATAAAAAATGTCTAACAATTATAAAAAAAGCCTTATCCCTGTACTGTTTTTACTAACTTTTTCAATGTCTTGTATAGCTGCTTCAAATACTGTCGTCTCCTCTATAGGCTATGGCGAAAGCCCTTCCGCTGCTCGACACGATGCCTCACGTAATGCTTTAGAAAAAATAATACCGCAATTAGTTGATGCGGAAAGAGTCATTGTGAATGATGAGATATTAATCGATAAAATACGCTCGTCAATGACAGGTTTTATTGAATCAATTGATAACGAAGTATTAGTTAAAGATATTCAATTTGGGTATTCTTTCAAAGCAGACTTTCAAATTTCAGAAAGCAGAATTAGTTCTTTTATATCATTATCTAACAAAAATAAAACTTTGGTTAAGGGCCAATCTCTCTTTGCAAATATCGAAAAAGAAAAACAGCAAGAAAAGTTTTTTAGACACATGTTTGATAAAGCGCTATCTAATTACCCTCTGAACGCTCTGTTGGTTCAGGTTACTGATGTTAGGTACGATACTACGGGGGCTGAGCCTCAAATTATAGTTGATGTAGCCGCTGCCTATACACCTCAATTTAAGTCGTCAATGAAAAACGTGTTGAGAACACTATCAAATATAGAGTCTAGGCCTAGGAAATTTGGGGCGAAGGATACTGTTGAAATATGTGTAGGGCCAGAATGTTTTTATTTGCCAAATTACCGTTATATGGACTTTGTGCCTAGCTCTCGCTACCTAGCAAGTCGTCCAAATGGCAAACTGGTTGCTATAGCCTTTACTGATGACAAAGGCAACATTACACATAGTAAGTCTTCAGGTAGTTATAATGATTTCATATTCAGTACATTTAGAAATCCCATTAACCTTCCAAAATATGGCACTTATGATCAAGTGGCCGCAGATGGTAAATATCATTTTCCGCTACTCGGGTTTGAAACGGGCTTCTCAAGCTTTCGAAGAAATCCGACGGATACAACGACATGGGGAATACATTTTTTTGATGTGCCGTTAAAATTCTCTCTAACAGTGCCTGCTAGTATGCTCGATTTGGAAACCACTAAGTTCGCAAAAGCCTTTATATTAACCGGCTACACCACTGAATTAAGCAGAAATATGACTCCCGCCCAATGGTCGGGAGATCAGCTGTCAAATAAGCTGAAAAATTACTTATAGACAATTAACCTATCTTGTTTAACAAAGTCGTATATTCGCTTCTCTTGCTTGGTAATAAGAGATATACCTCGCCGGTGACTACAATAGCCCAAATAATCAGCCAAAGGCCCCCACTCGGCTATAGCAGTATTTAGTAGGTGCAACGTGAAAAAAGATACGCCTTCTTATAAGATAAGGATTAAGTTTTAGGTACACGCTTGGGTACACGCAGATTAACTTATATAAGTATAATAGCAGTATATGGCTATATAAGGAGTAGTTTCGACTCCCCCCATCTCCACCACATAGAAGTAACAAAAGGCAGCGTTTTCATTAACTTGGAGCGTTGCCTTTTTTATGCTGGGTCACTAACCACGAGATCGTCAACTCACACTACTTCCTCACTCCAAACAGTACACTCAACCACACAACGTGGCGTATAACTATCTATAAACTTTACCTAATTAGTCATCTACTCAATGTATATTTTATTAACATTAAACATATCAGTGTTTTAAATTAAAACATAAACTAATTAGCTTATTAACAGATATATAATATATTAACATGTATACATTATTATCCTAGCGCGACACATTAAAGCCCAGATATATTGTAAATACGACAAAACTAGGCTACCATTGCTTAAATCATCTTTAAAGATGCCGACGCTAAAGCACAACTTAATGCAGTGAATTTGTTATGTCGTTAAATATTATTAATAAGAATTGGAAGTTAGGCGTGTTATTAGTCCCTGGCTATAACTTTGCCGAAATGAGCCATATTATTGAGCCATTGGAAGTGGCTAATCATCGTCTTAGTCAAACGCTTTATGAATGGCAGCTCTTTTCATTAAACGGCGGCCCAACAATGTCTTCTTGCGGCATGCAGGTTGAGACATTGGCGTTGACTGCGGCATGGTCGTTGAGTCAACTCGATGCCTTGGTTATCTGTGCCACTAATACCATTTACCAACTCCCCGTTCTGGGTTTCACAGCGCCATTAAAGCACCTTGCTCGCTCCGGCGTATTAATGGGTGGTGTAGGCACAGGGCCATACTACCTCTACCTTTCGGGGTTATTAGATGATTGTCGGTGGACTATAGATCATCGCCATTTAGACGAGTTACGGCAGCAAGGTGCGACGCCTAATCGGGCTATTTTTAACGTTAACAATAATCGTTTTACCTGCCAAGGTGGCAGTACAAGTCTAGATATGGTGTTACATATCATCCACTTACACCACGGCAAGTCGGTCGCTATTGCGGTGGCCGAAGAGATGAATTGTGCCACTTTGCGCACCCCAAAAGAGCATCGGTTAGATAATAAGATTAACCCGTACGGCTGGCCCAATGCATTGCAGCAAGTTGCATCGTTGATGGAAAATAATATTGATGAGCCGTTGAGTTTGTCTGAAATAAGCCAGTATGCTGGTTTAGGAAAACGTCAAATTCAACGTTTGTTTAAAGTTTATATTGGCATTTCTCCGAGTATTTATTATTTAGAAAAGCGTTTAAATCATGCCCATAAATTATTATTTGAATCTGAGCTTACGGTTGAGAAAATAGCCACTCACTGTGGCTTCTCTTCGTTACCTAGTTTTTATAAATGTTATAAGAAACGTTTCGGTTTGCCGCCTTTAAAGGCGCGTCACCAAAAGGCGTTAATGTGGTCAGCTTAGCTTAGGGGATCCTGACCTTCGCCAGGATGAGCAGGCAATAAAAAACCCAGCATAGGCTGGGTTTTTTGTGTCTGTACTATCAGATCTTGTACTGGGGCTTTCGCCCCAGTCAGTGTCCTTTAGAACTTTGCGTAAGCTTCACGCAACTGAACCATTGGATGGTTTTCAGACATTTGGAACTTCAGCAACAACTCACGTGCAATCATGTCACGGTCTTGCTGGTTGTCTGGAAGTTTAATGGTATCAGGGATGGTTACCCATCCGTTGATGTTACGATCGAAAACGGCAGCGCGGTCTTCTTCGTAGCCCATGTGAACATCTTCCAACCAGTTAAGGTCGTTCCAGTTCATTTTTTCCATGTACTCTGTAAGGTAAGGAGTACAACGGTCCATGTCAGGCACCAAGTTAACGTCGTAACGGTAACCGATTGTCTGACCAATCATCTTCTCACGGTCTGAATCTAGGCCGTCTGAATTTAAGTAATGATCTACATCTTGTGACATTGTAATGTCCTCCTAGAAACGAGTCATGTCAGGGCGGCCAACTGTATGCTGGCTGCCTGCTAATGGCACTTGAGCCATGGCAGACGCTTCCATTGTAAGAGCCGCAATATCTTCTGGCTCTAAAGAATGGATGTTTGTCTTACCACAAGCACGTGCCAATAACTGACATTCGATGGTTAGAGTGTGTAAGAAGTTATATACACGCTCAGAAGCTTCGTCTGGATTAAGACGAGCACGTAACTTAGGATCTTGAGTGGCAACGCCTACTGGACAACGGCCAGTGTGACAGTGGTAACAAGAACCAGCTTCTACGCCCATTTCGTTAGGGAAGTCAGCTTCGTCGATGTCGCGGTTACAGTTCAATGCCATCATAGCAGAGTGGCCGATCGCTACAGCGTCAGCGCCTAGTGCCAAGGCCTTAGCCAAGTCACCACCGTTACGGATACCCCCAGCGTATACAAGGCTGATTTCGCCAGACTTGCCTACGTCGTCTAGAGCTTTACGCGCTTGACGGATTGCAGCGATACCAGGAACACCAGTTTCCTCAGTAGCGATGTGTGGGCCAGCACCAGTAGAACCCTCCATGCCGTCGATGTAGATAGAGTCCGGCTCACACTTAGCAGCCATACGCACGTCGTCATATACACGAGCCGCGCCAAGCTTAAGCTGAATAGGAATCTGCCAATCGGTGGCTTCACGGATTTCTTTGATCTTCAAAGAAAGGTCATCAGGACCTAACCAGTCTGGGTGACGAGCAGGTGAACGCTGGTCGATACCGGCTGGTAGTGAGCGCATCTCAGCTACCTGATCGGTAACTTTCTGACCCATTAAGTGACCACCCAAACCAACTTTACAGCCTTGGCCGATAAAGAATTCACAAGCGTCAGCAAGACGTAAGTGATGTGGGTTAAAGCCGTAACGAGACTGGATGCACTGATAGAACCACTTCTCAGAGTAGCGACGCTCATCAGGAATCATGCCGCCTTCGCCAGAACAGGTCGCAGTGCCTGCCATGGTTGCGCCACGAGCCAATGCTGTCTTAGCTTCGTAGGACAAAGCACCGAAACTCATACCAGTGATGTACACAGGAATGTCTAATACCATAGGGCGCTTGGCTTTTGGGCCAATCACGGTTTTGGTCAAGCACTTTTCACGGTAACCTTCGATTACGAAACGTGTCAAAGTACCCGGCATAAACGTCAAGTCGTCCCAGCTTGGGATTTTCTTGAACAAAGACATACCACGCATACGGTAACGACCAAGGTCGGCCTTGATGTGGATGTCGTTCATGACTTCAGGTGGGAAGATAAAACTCTTACCAATGATTTCTTTTTGGTTAACAACTGCCATAATAGTTTCCTCGCTGCTCTTAAAGAACTAGCTTCTTCTCTGATGGTTCGAGGTTGTCGTAGTTCCACAACTGCTTACCAGCAACGATCTTTTGCATGTTATCGATGCCGTTAGGCGCTTCCATACCATATAGATCAAGCTTAGACTTCAACCACTTACGGTCAAGGTCGTTCAGGTCAGCAGGCACAGCGTCTACGCCTAGGCCTTCAATCTTGCCGCCTACGTAGATGGTGCCATCGTACATAGAGTCGCCAAGGTTCATGCCTGCGTCGCCAAGAATGATCATACGACCACGTTGCATCATGAAACCGGTGAATGCGCCAGTCTTACCACCAACGATGATAGTGCCGCCTTTTTGGTCGATACCCGTACGAGAACCAACACTGCCCTTACATACTAAGTCACCGCCACGAATGGCTGCGCCGAAGGTAGAACCCGCGTTCTTCTCGATTACGATGGTACCAGCCATCATGTTCTCACCACATGACCAGCCAACACGGCCAGAAATGTTAACGTTTGGTCCATCGATCAAACCACAACCAAAGTAGCCAAGGCTACCGGTGATGTTAAGCTGTAGACGGTTTAGAATACCAACACACAAACCGTGCATAGAGCCTGGGTTGCTTAGGTTGATCGTGCCACAACCTTCAGCCATCAACTCGCGAAGGCGGATGTTAATATCGGTTGGGTCCATACCTTCACAATCCAAAGTACCTACTTTGTTTGTGTCGACTACTGGAGCCCATGCATAAGTAAAGTTAGCCGATTCTCCAGCATCAAAAAACTGTTGCTGAGTTCGGTTGGTGAGCTTTTCCGTATGCAATCCCATGTCATGGGATTGGCTGGATTTGCTTACAGTTGCCATACGCGCACCTCGCCTTCATAAGGGTCAAATGT